>Ga0208410_1000159_pt1 | contig 41451 bp, 31 predicted proteins | sample ETN02SmetaG_3_FD_185787 | JGI IMG/M metagenome (GOLD analysis project Ga0208410, IMG submission 185787) | Marine microbial and viral communities from oxygen minimum zone, Eastern Pacific Ocean - ETNP2014F10-02SV257 (SPAdes) (version 2) | ecosystem: Environmental > Aquatic > Marine > Oceanic ... | reverse complement strand
ATCGATCGAAACGATGAAAATGTACTCGATCGATCGCGCGTCGCGTCTCGCGTCGCGCGCTGTCGCGTCGTCGTCGACGAACGACGAACGAGGACGATTCCCAATCAATCGTCAATCCCATTCATCAGATCCGCGTCACCGGACGTGTGCTTTTTCTTTGTCCACGAGGGTGGGGCAGGTTGACCACCGATCACGACTCATCACTGACCCCCCCCCTCTCTCTCCCTAAATATCTCTCTCGACGACAAAAAGCCATGCAATTCAAACACACACCGGGCCGGACCGATCGATCGATCGATCGAGACCCGACCGAGACCCGATCGAGACCCGATCGACGTCGTCGGCACTCGCGCGCGCGTCGGTGGCGTCATGACGACGACGACGACGACGACCTCGACGACGACGACGACGCGGTCGTGGGAGGAGTTGAGGAAAGAGGCGAGACGGGCGGAGAGTCGAGTGGAGAGAGAGTTGGGGGAATTGGGACGACGAGGTACGCGCGGTGGGATGACGACGCGCGATGAGGATGCGCGAATGCGTGCGTGCGCGAATGCGAATGAATGCGCGCAAACGCGGGGACGGACCGGAGGGACTGACGGGACGCGCGATGACGATGACGATGGAAACAGGACGACGCGTGAGGTACGGTGGACGAGACGAAGAGTCGGGGACGACGTCGACGTTTGAATCGGTGCGACGCGTGGAGGAGGAGATCGCGCGATTGCGGACGATCAACGAGGAGATGGAGGCGCGGTTACGCGAGGATGACGCGCGCGCGCGAGGGGCGAGCGGGGAGAGTGGGGAGAGTGGTGGAGGGAGCGGTGGTGGGTACGTGTATCGAGACGCGCGAGAGCACACGTTGCAGAGACACAGGGAGGTGTTGCGGGAATACGTCGCCGAGCACGGACGATTGCGGCGAGACGCCGAGGAGGCGTTGGATCGAGAGCGTCTGTTGGGAGGAGCGCGGGGGGGGCAGGAGGGATCGTCGGAGGAGAGCATGGAGGCGAGGTTGATTCGCGAGCGCGCGCGCGTGGCGGGGAGCACGAGCGCGGTGGATGACATTATCGGCGTGGCGCGGAATACCGCGCGCGAGCTCTTCGCGCAGCGCGGCGCGTTACAAAACGCCGGAACGAAATTGATGACGATGACGAGCCGCGTGCCGGTGTTGAACAATCTCATCTTAGCCATCAAGAAGAAGAAGAATAAAGACGCCGTCATCTTAGCCGCCGTCATCGCCGCGTGTACGACCTTTGTGTTGCTGTATTACTTGTCCAAGTAGGGGCGACGTTCGACGGTCCGAGGCGTCGGACGGACGGTTTCGCGCGAATAGAGAAGAGAGCGTCGAACGCGCGCTCACAAAAAGACGCTCACAAAAAGACGACGATGCGCGCGATGAGGTGCGCGAGGCGTTTGGCGATCACCGCCTGCGCGCTCGCGTTCGCGATTTTTCCGGCGCGGACAAACGCCGAGTCCTCTTGTCAAACGCTGGTGTTTGGCAGCCTGTCTTCGTCGTGTAATTTGAACGGTCAGAAGTCAACCGAAGAAAGGTGCTGCGCGTCGCTCAAACAGGCGAACGATCGACGGTGTTTCTGCGAGACGCAGCTCATGAACACGATTCTCCTCGTCATCGGCGAACAAGGGATGGATTTCTTTCGAGATTTCGTCGTAGAAACGTGCCAGAGCGAACTCACCGAGGGCGAGGCGTGCGACGACGTCGACTACGACGAGTGGACGAACGCGAGTCCACCGCCGCCGCCACCGACGACGACGCCCACGGTAAGCGTCGCCCCTCCACCGCCGATCGCGATCGATTACAATGCGCACCGCGAGAGCGAGATGCAATTTTACGAGCCAACGCCGGCGAACGAGCCGGCGCGAATGCCGCTGTTCCCGATCCGGGCGCCGCCCGAAGATGAAACCATCTCGAGATTTGTTCTCGATCCTCGACGAGATGGTGAGATCGGATTCACCGCCGACGCGCTCGTGGTGACGGGTTTGCGCAACGAATTGGACGGAAATCGTTCGCTCACATTCTTCGCGCCGACGAACGAGGCGTGGTACAGTCTTCTCTTCCGCCTCGGAATCACCAAGGATGAACTCTTTTTGGAAAATTCTTGGCTCTCCGACGCGATGCGGTATCACATCATCGTCGACGACGCGCACACGACGAGAGTCGGATTCGGCGCGAGTCTCGCCACCAAACTCGACGACGAGTCGTTGCGCGTGGAAACGTTCACCAACGGTGGACGCTCGGCGGAGTCCGTTCGCGTGGACGGTTGTCTCGTGAATCCAAACTCGAATCGTCGTAACGTCAAGGTGGGCGAGGCTGGGATGGTTCATTTCATCGATTGCGTGCTTTTGCCGCCGCGAAGACGCTTACCGACGCGGCGGACGCTGCGCGAATACATCGAATCGGCGAGCCACCTCTCCATGTTCGCCAATGCGCTGCGAGGGTCCGAAGTGATGAATACGTTCGATGGCGTGACGTCGTACACGGTGTTCGCACCGAGCAACGCCGCATTTGTGCGTTTTCTGCGCGACCCGCGTCTCGGGGCTTCGTTTTACGTCGACTCGTCTGAGAAGACGCGGGGCGATTCACCGACGCTTGCCGATGTCTTGTCGTATCACATCGCGCTCGATTTTCACTCGATCGAACAGCTCTCGACCGATCGCGCGTCGAACGCTTTGGTCGTCGTCGACGCGCCGGGTGAGGCGTCGCGTTTCAGACGGCTGTTCGTCGACGCGGACGCGTTCCGAGGTCCCCGAGTGAATGGGTGCGCCATCGTCGGCGAACAAGTCTTCGCGAGAGACGGCGTCCTTCACGTCATTGATTGCGTCCTTGCGCCCAATTTCTCCGATACCTGATACCTAGACATACATTACAGTACATTTAAAAAATTGCTACAGAAATTCTCGCTCGCCGCCGAATAACACCACCTCTGACAACGCCACCGCCATTGTGAGCGCCCCAACCCCTCCGAGAACGCCATAAAACGTCCCCCATTCCACATCATCCGTCACCTCGTTCCCAGCTCGACTCGGAGCGAGCAACGAGAACACCTTGGCGTACGTTCGCCAACCCAGCATGGCGCCGAGCGCCACCAAAAGCGAAACCGTCGGCGCGTGCGTCGCCGTCTGTCCCAATCCACTCTTCACCGCCACCGCCGCCGCGCCCGCCTGTAACGGCGCCCAAACGACCCACGTCTTCACGCATTCCTCCATCGCGCGATCGACGCTCGGCGTCTCGTCGTATCGCGCCGCGTACGCGTTCGAAACTAAAGCGCTGAGCGCCACCCAAGACGCGACGGCTGTGAACGCCTCCGTCCCGAACGCCGCCGCCGATCTCGCGGAGACGTCGATCGGGGCGAGCCAACCGGGGAAATCTTCCCGCAGCGACACCGCGGAGACTTTTTTCGCGAGGAGAAACAGCCAGACGACGGTGACGTCGCCGTACAGGAGCAAGAGGTCGTCGAGTTGCGGCGGCGATGGAGAGGCCCCTCCGCCGTCTTCGCGCGTCTCCGGTCGCGCGCGGAGGCGAGGACGCGCGCGAGGCGGACGCGAAGCGACGGACGCGCGTCGTCTGGACGCCGTCGTCGCTCGCGCGGGCGCGCGCTCGAACGCGCGCGCGAGACGCATGGCGTCGCCGAGGAGGAGGACGAGCGCCGCAGTCTGCGGTGTCGACGCGAACCATGTCGACGACGCGTGCGAGCGAGACGGCGTCGCGCGTCGGTGAACGACGCGGTGGAGCTCGCGCGAGGGGTCGCGAGCGTTCGACGTCGGCGACGCGCGCGAGGGCGAGCGCGAGCGGTGACGATGGGCTCGCGTCCGCGTCGTCTCTGTACTGTGGATTAGATTTCGGAACGTCGAGCGCGCGAATGGCGCTCGTGGACGAGCGTGGGACGCTCGTGCGCGTGGCGTCGCGTGCGTATGAACCCGCGGACGCGCGCGTGGGGCTCGCGCGGGCGTGGGAGACGGCGCTGTTTCGACTGTTGGAGTCTTTAGAGACGGAGGAGCGCGCGCGGCTCGAGGGCGTGGCGGTGGACGGCACGAGCGGTACGGTGCTCATCGTCGATTCGAGGAGCGGCGAGGTGCTGCGCGCACCGTACATGTACAACGACACGTTTCCGGATCAGGTGATGAACGTGCGAGGGCTGAGAAATGGTCCCGGAAAAGACTCGACGGAGAGCGCGTCGAGCGCGGCGTGTAAACTGGCGAGGTGGTATTACGAGGATCGAGGCGCGCGAGGCGAGCGCGGTGAGGATGAACACGACGCGTTGTTGCACCACGCGGATTGGTTGGCGTATCAGTTGCACGGGAAGATGGGAATGAGCGATTTCAACAACGCGTTGAAGCTCGGATTCGATCCGGATCCGAACGTCGAGGCGTTTCCGAAATGGTTGAGAGACGCGCCGTTCGGGTACATGCTTCCGAAAGACGTGCGCGCGCCGGGGACGTCGTTCGGAGCGATGCGCAAGAGCGTTATCGAGCGGTTCGCGTTTTCGCCGACGTGTGAGGTCATCGCGGGGACGACGGATAGCGTCGCCGCGTTCGTGGCGTCGAGCGCGTCGAGCGCCGGCGAGTGCGCGACGAGTCTGGGGAGCACGCTCGCTTTGAAATTGATATCGGATACTCGCGTCGATGATCTCGACGCGGGCGTGTATTCGCATCGTTTAAACGGCAAATGGCTCGTCGGCGGCGCGTCCAACTTGGGTGGGTGGGTCTTGCGTCGATTCTTCACCAACGAAGAGCTCGAGACGCTCAGCGCGAAAATCGCGAGCGAAAACTATCGGGCGACGGAGGATTACTTCGCGGGCGTCATGTTAGGGTTCGGTATGAGCGTCGACGAGGCGTCGTCCATAGTGGAGGCGTCGCGTCCCGAAGATGACGCTCAATTCGTCGTCAACATACTTAGTTCCATCGCCAACGTCGAGGCAAGATGTTACTCGCGCATGCGCGAATTGGGGGCTTCGCACGGCGCGCAAAAGGTGTACACCGCGGGAGGTGGGGCGAAAAACGACGTTTGGAGCGATATGCGTTCGAAGGCGATGGGTAGTATTCCCGTCGTTCGATCGGAGTGCGACGAAGCCGCGTTCGGCGCCGCGTTGCTCGCCAGACAAGGTCGCAAGAGACTGGAGACGTATTGACGATTCGGCAGTGCGCTACTATTTGATTTTCAATACTCTACTTTAGTTATCGTAAGGATTCAACGCTCGCTTAAACTTGGCGAACAAGCCTTCATCCTGCTTCTCCGTGTCATCGCCGTCGACGGCGGTGAGAAGAATCACGTCGTCGAACGGATTCGTCTTCCCCTTGTTGGCTCTGATCTCTGCCTCGGTAATCTTCGTCGACTCGTCGCGTTCGCGGTACCCGTACTCGATGCGTCCAAACGCCGGCGGTTTCGCCAACGCCGGGTACATCTTAAACGCCGCCTTCCTCAACGGCTCCTCGGCCTTCCAAATCTCCTTCTTGACATCTCTCGGTCGCTCCACCGCGATGGGACCGACGGGAAACCACTGGTTTGGCCCCGCCGCGCGCGCAAACACCTCGAACACCGCCCCGCCCTTGGCCACGACCGCGTCGAATCGCTCGCTCGCCGCCACCTCGGCCGCGCTCGGCGGCGCCGCCTTCCCTCCGGGTCCACCCTGCGACCCGCCCGTCTTCGCCTTGCGTCGTCGCGGCTTTTGCGGTTTCGGCATCGGTTTGCCTCGCTTGGTCAGTTGTCGGACGGGAGGCGCGTCCAGCGCGTCGCCGTCGCCCGCGGAGGCGGCGCGAGAGGCGACGCGGTGACGACGACCGTCGGTGCGCGCGTCGGGTGCGCGACGCGCGACGCGCGGGAGGGCGCGGGCCGAGGCGTGCGCGAACATGTCGGTCGCGCGCGAGCGTGTGGCGGTGCGTGACGTCGACGTCTCGCGCTTTTTCCAGAGCAGTCGGGATTTCGATTTCGGATGCGTCACGGTGTGTGAAACGAGAGTCGCAAAGAAAAGAGGCTAACTAAGCCGTCGTTGGCGTTACAAAGGTACTTCTCTATCAGTGCGTCAGTCGTTGGAGTTCTTCGACTCGGCGAACGATTTCGGCGCGGTCGACGTCGATCTCGGCGGCGACGGCTTCGGCGCGCTCGGGACTCAAGTCGAGAAACGATTCGATGAGATCACCGTCGACGAAATTGCTCGCGGGATCGCTCTTGCCGCGAAGAGTGTGACGGAACGACCGCCAGTCGGCGTGCTTGAGTCCGCCGACTCCCTGAATGTGCTTGTTCATCGCCGTCTGCAGACGCTCGGTGAACTCGTAGACATCCTTGGGAAGGCTGGCCAAGACGCCGATGACGCCGTTACCGGTGCCGAACAAAAGGGTGGGCACCTGTAAACTCTCGCCGTCGCGCATACTCATCACCAAAGATCCCCTTGTGAAAACGTTGACGAGCTCTCCGAGGTGGTACTCGCCCGTGATTTCGAGTCGACTGCGCTCCTCGTCCGTCATGGCGTTGACGTTGCGAGCGACGGTGAACAAGTTCAAGTTATTCTCAGCTCCGAGATAAGTCTCGTCATCGTCAAGCATGGCGACGGCGAGCATCCAATTTGCGTTGAAATCTCTGGCGGTTTCGTCCATGGCGCCCTCGTCGGGCTTGTAAAGCAAGAGCGACATGGACTTCATCAAATCCCCGACGAGAATCCAATCGCCTCGCGTCTTCACCGCAAACGTGACGATTTGTCCGTGGTGCGAGCACTCGCTCACGAGCTCGTGCACGTCGTCGTCTCGAGGAGACCACTTGAAAAGTTCAAGCTTTGAGTTGATTCCAGCGAGTAATTTACCCTGAAATGGATTCAAGTTGTACACCGCCCCGCGCACCTCCTTTTCACACACGAGCGACAACGCGTCGTCTATCACCTTAAACACTAGAATGCGTCCTCGCGTCGGTTCGTCTTCTTGTTCGAGTGCGAACCCGGTACCGACGACATAATACGTCGACTCGTCACCCGCGAACGAGCACGACGTGAGAGCGCTAGCTAATTCATTCTCCTCTAACTGAAACTGGTTCAGAGACTCAAACGAAGCGTCGTCGATGAGTCTGATGAACGTGCCTTGGTCAACCTTGGACCACAAGTGTTCGACCACAACGGCGAACGTCTTCGTATCTGCCTGATGTGCGATGCGTCTCGGCTGCCCACCCAGTGGAATGGTGCGGATGTGCAATTTTTGAATGTCGTCGATGCCGCCAATGGTCAATTCTTCCTCGCTCGCCAACGCCAGGGCGTCCGGGAACGCTTCGCTGCTGAACGGACACACGTGCAAGACCTCTTGAACGTTGACGTTCGAGTATATCAGCTTCTTGTTGTTGCTGAAAATCACCGTCGGTCTGTCCGAAGCGGCGAAGACGCTGTTCACGTTCGTCGCGTGACTCTTGAAGGTTTGCAGCGTGATGGGCTTGGTGCCGAGGCTCAACTTTTTGCGTGCGCTGAGCGCGCCCGTATTCGTATCTAACACGTACGTGATCAACTGACCGTCACCGAGACCGACCAGGAGATATGGGATGTCTTCAAACGAGCACAGCAACGTGGAACGCGGGATGATGTCTTCGCCGGTGCTCTCCTTGGCGATGACGCTCAAATCAGTCATCGAAGCGAGTACGATTTCCATCGACCACAGGCCCACGGCGCACACGGACGAGCTCGTTTCATCGCCCATCGGCGTACAGTCTAAACAAGCGATTTCGTTTTCAAACTTCTTGCTTGCGACCAGCTTCAGTTTGCCTTTTTGAGCGCTTAGGCTGTGCAATTGTCCACCCGAGGAAGCCGTGAGAATTTGCGTCGAGTTGCACTTGGCCGAAAGTATTTCGGAGTCATCTTTTGGCTTCCACTCATCTTTCAGAGTCCCATCGCGCGAAACCAGTCGAACACTCGAGTTCGTGACTTGGACGAATAAGTTTCCTTGCATGTTTTCGCAGCACAGAGTTTGAGCGGCGGCGTTGAAACCGGTGATTTCCGTCTCGTCCAAGGTGTCGCCGTCCTCGCCGACGAAACCTAATATACGCGTCTCATTGATGAAGGTGACGACGAGATACTTGTTCATTTCACTAGCGTCACCGTCGCGAAGCGAAAATAAGCCTTTCACGCCCGGAAGCTGAATGACGGCTTGTTCATCAATGCCGATGCCGTTTCGCACCACGCGCAAACTACCATCCTTGAACGCCCCGCTACAGGTGACGACTTGGCCTTGACCGTGTCGCTCCAGGTCGACGAATGAAAAGTCTACGATCGGCCCGAGGTTGGTAAATTCCTCTAAGATTTGCACGTACGTCGGGTTGCCATTTTTATCGATGTGCGACTTTTCCGCGTGCAACTTGATGAGTTGCGAGTCGCCATACGCGCTACCGACAAATACGACGCCATTGTCGAGGTAGCTGAGCGTGCTTGGGATGGACGTCTCGCCCAAACGTTCGATTTTCAGTTCTTTGACCTTTTTACCGTCGTGTAAGATGACGAGCAAGTACAGCGTACCGTCGTGGTCTCCCAACAGGTACCTCGAGCCATCAGGATCGATGGCGCCGTAGCACACGATGCTCGCCCGTTCGGGAATGTTGATCGCTTTCAGAAACACATCCGTCTCGTCGTCTCTCTTGTTCAAGTACACGATGGTTTCTTCGCCGAGGACGATGACGCCTCCGATCGGCGCCGGTACAGGAATGATTTTGTTTGAACCGCCTTCTAAATCGTTCTGCGCCCACGGCGACGATATGAACTCCTTCTCTCGTAAACCAATCTCGTACGTCTTGATGTGCACGGCGTCTTTCGTGTCTATGTAGAGCACCGCGATCGTGGGTTTGCTCGTGCCGTGCAAAAACTGAATGTCCTCGACTCTCAACTCTTCGAGACGAATGTTAAACGCCTCCTTGACGTCACCCTTTTCGTCGCACGGAATCACCTTGAACAACCCATCGTACAGCTGTAAACCGATCGCTCGACACTCGTTATCCACGATTCCAATCTGCCCATTCTCCGCCGGACGTCCGATGTTATCTCGCACGTCACCGAACGCCTCCGTTTTCAACTCCTCCGTCGACTCGTCGTACGACAAAACTGAAAATCCAAAGCGTTCCGTCGTGAAAAACAATCTCGCCTTGACCCCACGCTCGACGTCGCCTCCGCACAGCGACATGGTGGCTATTCTTCCATTCACAGGCACGTCCAACATCGGCTTCAAACCGTCCGTCGTGAGTCTGTACACCTCGAGTCTCGTGCTCTTGGCGACGACTAAATCCAACTGCTTCGACGACGTAAACGGTCCCACCGCCGAGTGCGTCACCACGGTGGGTTTATGCGCCTACAGATCGACGATCACGGATCGATGTTAGTCTTTTCGTTCGTTTCCCGCGCCTCTCCCGTCGTCACCCGACGCGCGCGTCCCTCGCGCGTCCCCGATTCACGCAGTCAACATCATTCACCAATCGAAAAGAGTAGTTGCCACTCTCGCGTCACGCGCGCGTCGCGCGCGAGTCTCGCCGCGCACCGTCACGACGTAATTGTGTTGACATCGTCCTTCGCTCGCGTCGGACGTCGTCGTCTCCATCGTCATCGCGCGCGAGCGGTGAGGACTGACGCGCAGATCGGTGGGCGGGTTTGTGTGTTTGTGCGTGGGCGGCGCGGCGCGTTACAATAAAGAAGTGATGGGTTTACGTGATGCATGGTTCGCTCCGAAAACGGTGTTCACGGCACGGGACTCGGTTCCGCCTCCTTGCGCTCCTCGTCCGTGAGCGCCTCGTACTCGGCGAGACCGTCCAAGTCCTCGTAGTGCACGGTTTCACCCTCGTGCAGGGCGCACCTCGCCGGCGAGTGTTCCTCGAGCGCGGCGCGTAAGAGCTTAATCTTCGCGATGGAGGCGGAGAATTGGGCGACGCACCCCTCGGTGCCTCGATACAGCTTGAAATACGGCAACACCTTCACTCCCAGAGACCTGCACAGATCCTTGTTGTCGTCGAAATTGAGCTTGACGAAGACTACGTCGGGATAGGCGGCGGCGATTTTACACAACTTTGGGTACAGCGCGCGACACGCGCCGCACCACTGGGCGTACACGTCCACGACGATCAATTTATCGGAATGATCGTTCTGTACGTCGAAAAGCATCGTCAGTCGGCGCGTTCGATCGTTCGCGCGCCCGCGGTCGTCGACGGGATGAACGAGTGGCTCTGAAGAACCCCGACGAGCGCGCGCGTCTCGACGTCTTCGCGCGCATCTCGACGGGCGCACGCGTCTAACGAAACGATTTGCGTCGACGAAACGCACCAAAAGCGTCAAAAACGCCTCCACGCCCTCGCAATCGACCATGTTTGCCGCCGTGTTCTTCTCCCACCACGGCTCCTTGGGCGTGATCCGCGCGCGTCGCACGCACGCCTCACCGCGGCGCGTCGCCACGCCTCGCGTCGAAGGCCTCGAGTTCACGCGCGTCGTCGCGCTCGCCCGCGCGAGCGCGGAGGCGGACATGACCGCTCGGTATCGCGACGACGAAAAGCGTCGACGTGTGTCGACCGAACCGTCCCCTCAGTCGACGACGCGCGCGCGAGGTCGATTCAGACGTCGACCGCGACGAGGAAGGGCGACGACGACGACGACGTTCGATCGACTCGTCCTCGCGCGTCCTCATGGTGGCGCGCGATGACGGTCGCGATGACGACGGTGGGGAGGATGGCGTCCCAGCCGCCGGTCGAGGGCGCGCGCGTCCGGGGTCTCGTCTGTCCGTCGCCCCCGGATTCGACGTCACGACGCCGTACTATCGCGCGCTGTGTCGACAATTCACCTCTCGCGCGCGCCTGTGGACGGAGATGGCGCATCACGACTGCGTGGAGCGGTTAAAGTCGAGAACGATGACGCGCGGGGAGTCGCGCGTGACGGCGCAGTTGGGCGGCGCGTGTCCGAACGGGTTGGCGCGGGCGTCGGAGATCTTAGAGAGTGAGTATGGGTACGATGAGGTGAATCTAAACTGTGGGTGTCCGAGCGATCGCGTGGTGTCGAAAAAAGACGATAGTAAGTGCTTCGGAGCGATGATGATGATGAACCCGGAGAAGACGGCTGAGTGCGCGAGACGCATGGCGGAGGCGACGGATGACGCGAAGATCACCATCAAGCACAGATTGGGCGTGCGATTCGATAAGACGATGACCAAGGAAGAAGAGACGGACACGTACGAGTACTGCGTGAACTTTGTTGAGACGATACGAGAGGCGGCGGGGGTGGATCATTTCATCGTGCACGCGCGCGCGGCGGTGATGGGCGGCTTGAATCCCGACGCCAATAGACGGATACCGCCGCTTCGATACGACGAGGTGTACGCCCTGTGCGACGATTTCACAAAGTGTGATTTTACCCTCAACGGCGGCGTCGACTCGATCGCGCGAGCGAAGGAACTGTTGGATCGAGAGGATGGGAAATTAGCCGGCGTCATGATGGGTCGAGCCTTTTACAAACATCCCTGTCTCTTGGCGGACGTCGACCGCGTCATCTTCGGCGTCGATGTCGATGCGTCGGCGCCGCCGTTAACTCGTCGATCGATCGTAAAGACGTACGGTGAATTTGGCGATCGCGCGCTGGCGGAGGAGCTCGCCCACGCGGACGCCGCCATCTACGTCAGAAAGCGCAAGGCGGTGGCGAGAAAATTATTCAAGGCGCTCGGCGGCGTCACGTACGGCACCACCACCGGCGCGAGAATGTTCAATCGCGCCGGTGACGTCATGCTCGCCGCACGATACGACGCATTACCGATCGATCCCGAGGACGATCGCGCGTTCAGCGTCAATCTCATGGAGTGTTGCGTCGACGCCGTGCGCCGCCGCGTCCTCGACGCGCCGCTCGTCGACGTCAACCCAGAGGGCGAGAACACGCACGTGCGCGCCCCCGAACGCGACGACGACGACGAGGAGGACGACGACGGTGCGGTCAAGGTGAACATAGAGTCTTTATCGTTACGGACGTAGATAGATAGCGCATAGAAGTAGCGGGAACGCACGCGTAACGACGGCGTCCTTCATTCATTTCATGTCATTTCATTTCATGTCATTCATGCATTCATTCGCCGATGACTCTCGTCACCATCAATCGTGATCGCACTCGTCCTCAGACGCGCACGCGGGGTGAGACGCGCGACCTGTCGACGGCATGGCGCCGTCGGCGCACCGCACGATCGGTTTCAACGGGTACGCGGTTAAATTCTCCCCGTTCGCGCCGACGCGACTCGCCGTCGCGAGCGCACAAAATTACGGCATCATCGGTAACGGCGCGCAAATCATCGGTGACGTCGATCCGGTGAGCGGTGAATTCATCGAGGTGTGTCGATTTCACACGCAGGATGGATTGTACGATTGCGCGTGGAGCGAGGGGCACGAGAACGTGATCGTCTCGGCGTGCGGTGACGGGTCGGTGAAGGTGTGGGACGTGGCGGCGGGACCTCGCGCGAACCCGTTGAGGAGTCTGCACGAGCACGCGCACGAGGTGTACGCGACGTCGTGGAATTTAGCGGGGGCGAGGGATACGTTTTTAACCGCATCGTGGGACGATACCATCAAACTATGGAGCATCGATCGAGGAGAGAGCTTGCGAACGTTCGCCGAGCACGGATACTGCGTCTACGCCGCCGAGTGGAGTCCGCATCACGCCGACGTGTTCGCGAGCGCCTCGGGGGACTGTTTATTGAAGATTTGGGATCTTCGACAGCCGCACGCGACGCTGAGCGTGCCCGTGCACGATTACGAGGCGCTGTGCTGCGATTGGAATAAGTGGAACGATTGCGTCGTCGCCACGGGGAGCGTGGACAAGTCGGTTCGGTTGTGGGATATTCGAAACCCATCTCGAGAGTTACAGACGCTCGTCGGACACGATTACGCGGTGAGAAGGGTGAAGTGTTCGCCGCACGCGGAGAATATCGTGTACACGTGTTCGTACGACATGACCGTGGGGATGTGGGATTGGAAATCGCCGACGCCGCTGTTGAAACGATGGGCGCATCACACCGAGTTTGCCGTCGGTTTGGACACGTCGTGTCTCATTGAAGGTTTGATCGCGTCTTGCGGGTGGGACGAGATGATGCACGCGTGGAACACCGTCGATGGCTCGCCTCCACCCGCGCAAGTGATCCCACGCTCCGGTCTGGGCGTCGGGTTCCCGCCGCCGGCGCCGACGACGCTCGGCGCGCCGGTACCGCCTCGCGCGTAAGCGGAATTGGGTAAGACAGACGACGCGACCCGGTCGCCACATGTACGATACGCGCACGCGACGACGATGCATGCATTAGCTACGGATTTACATTAGGAAGTGAGCGATGAAATGAAAAAGGAATGTATAGAAAGCAACTCGAACCGTTTGTGTCGATTAAAAAATAAATATATCGCGTTTACGCGGAGAAGGAGGGAACGCCTTCGCACTTGCATCCAGAGACTTGGATGATCTTGTTGGCGGCGTAGTTACCCGCGGCGCAGCACTTGGCGACGTCACCGCCTTGGACGAGCTGGGAGATGTAACCACCGACGAAGGCGTCACCGGCGCCGTTGGTGTCGACGAGGTCCTCCTTGGCGAGCGGGATGATGGCGTACTCGTTGACGGCGCCGTCGCGCGCGACGACGGTCGCGTCCGCGCCTTGCGTGATGACGACCGTGCGAGACGGCTTACCCTCGGCCACCGGCATGGCGGAAATCTTGAGCGCAATCTCCTTCACGTCCTTGGTCTCCCACTTTTGGGATTCCGCAAAGGTCATCGCCTCGGATTCGTTGCCGAACAAGATGTCGACGTACGGGAGCGAGTTCATGAGGCACTCCAAGAACGGCGGCACTTGCATCAAGAAGGGCGCGCTGAGGTTCATCATAAACGTCTTCTTGTTCTCACACGCGTGCTTGGCGACGCGCATGATGCTCTCCGGGCTCACCGTCATGAAGAAACCCGCCATGTAGTAGAAATCCGCCTTTTCCACGAGGGCAAAGTTTTCGCTCGCGTCCAAGTGTTCCGCCTTGTAGTTATTCGCCGCGTTCAGAGCCGCGCACAGCGATCGCTCACCATCCTTCACGATCACCGCGCACGTCCCCGTCGGCGTGCTCTCGTCCACCATGTAATTCGCGAACACGCCGTCGCCCTCGCACGACGTCTTCATCTGCGCGGCGAACGCATCCTTCCCCACGCATCCCATGTACGCCGTCGCGCCCTCTTTTTGCAACATCCACTGCGCCACGCGAATCGAGTTTTGCGTCGCACCGCCCGCGATGTATTCCACCTCGTGATCTCTCACCATCTCCGCGTACAACTCGGCGTGCTTCTCCTCCGCCAGCACCGCATCGTTCAGCTTGAGATCGTACCTCTTCAACAGCGCGTCATCGCGCACGACGACGGAGATGTCCAGGAGCGGGTTCCCCATCCCGAGCACGCGCACGTCCGTCATGACGACGAGGGTGGACGACGTAGTAGGACGCAACACTCGGCGTCGGTCTGTGTCAATCACCATCGCATCGCATCATCGCATCTCATCGGAGGATCGAATGAATGCATGCATGCATCGCAGACCCTGGTGGGATGGGCGACCGTGCGTGCCATTCGTTCGCGTGACGAGGACGAGACGAGGACGTGACGTGAAAAGGAGGTGCGCGCGAGACTGGGGAGGGATGTCGCGACGGTACGAGGACGATCGTGACTCGGGACGGCGTCGAGGGGAGGACGCGGCGCCGCGATTCGGTGGCGGTGGGGGTGGGGGACGGGATGAATTTCGAGGCGATCGAGGGCGCGGTGGAGGCGGAGGGAGGTACGGGTCGAGGGACGATCGAGGGTACGATCGAGGACGCGATCGCGACGGGGGGCATCGCGATCGAGGGTACGATCGAGGGTACGATCGCGATCGAGACCGCGGCGATCGAGGACGGGACGATCGAGGCGGCGGCGAGCGGCGAGACCGATTCGGCGGCGGCGACCGAGGAGGGGCGAGGGACGAGAAGTTTGATCCGGACGCGGATTGGAGGTGCGATCAGTGTAACAACTCCAACTTTTCGTGGAGGAAGAGCTGTAAGAGGTGCGGCGCGGGTAAATCGAAGGAACTCAAGGAGAGAGAACGCGCGGCGCAGCACGGTTGGTTGCTGGACGGTTTGGAGGACACGACGAATCGAATCTTTATTAAAGGGTTCGACGTCGCGAGCACGAGCGAGGACGACCTTCGCGAGGTGTTCTCGGGGATCGGTATCATCTCCAGAGTGAAACAGCGCACGGGATTTCCAGATCAGTGGCCGTACGCGGTGAAGATTTATCGCGACGAGCGAGGCGAGAAAAAGGACGAGGCGGTGATCACGTACGACGATCCGCACGCCGCGCAGTCGGCTCCAAGCTTTTACGATGGGTACGAATTCAACGGTAAAAAGTTACACGTCTCGATAGCGCAGAGTAGACCCAGACCTGAGGGTGGAGCACCTCCGCCACCGCCGGGCGGCGGCGGAGACCGCGGCGGATACGATCGCGGTGGCGGTCGAGATTACGGCCGACACCGACCGTACTGACGATGTCGTTTTTGTTCATGATAAGAAATACGTATCTACTAAAACACTAGAGTAGTAAAATAAGCTACCGCTTTCACGAAAGAAGCGTAATACAACTAAAATAATAGACGAGGCGACAGCGCCTCGCCGAGATGCGGTGAACAGTATGCTCACGCTCACGCATTCTTGGTGAGCGCGAGAATTTTCAATTGCCCGCGCGAACTTGCGGCGAGAATGTGCTCGGAGTCCGGCGACCAGTTGACGGCAGAGATGAAACCTCCTTTGTCGCGTCTGCCCGGGATCGACTGTGACGTCTTGTCGGCGAAACTGTACCGTGCCACCGGCACGGATGACGATTTCGCGTACACGTGCAAGACGTTGTCTTCAGATCCGCACGCGATGTACCCGTCGGAGTTGGCGCTCAGACCGACAAAGTTTTTCTCGTTCGTGTGACCGGAGAATGTGCGTACGCACGCATCCTGAGAATTTTGGCTTTTGACGTTCCAAAGCTTGAGAGAATTGTCTGTGGATGCGGAAACCAACTCATCGCCGACCCAGCAGACGTACGAGACCGCTTTACGGTGTCCTCGTAAAGTCATGAGCGGCTTGCTCGTTTGGCGAAGATCGTAGCAGTGAACGTTGTGATCGGCGCTACCGATGGAGAGCAGATGCGCAGACTCGGGATGAAACTTGACTGAGCAGACGTTGGCGCGATTCTGAATGGCGTACGTCGCCGTCTTCGTCAACGTAGAGTACACTTGAACCGTGCCATCGTCGGAGGCGCTCGCGAGTTTGGTGGGATCGACGCGACTGTAATCGATGCTCCAAACTCGACGTCTGTGAGTATTATTCTCCCACGTTGACATTTCCTTCTGCACGTCCCACAGTTGGACCACGCCCTGGTAATCGCCGGACGCGATGGATTGCTTCACGTATGGGTTGTGACAGAGCGACGAGATCTTGGCGTGCGCTTCGAATTCGACCGCAGGACAGTGCACGCGAGCGCCCATGTTCATCACGGCGTCCACTTCGTAAATGCAAATCGACTTGTTCGTCCCTGCGGTGGCGAAAAACTCTCCGTCTCGATCCCAGCTGGTACTACAAACCATGACGTTGTTCGCGACGAAATCACCGACGTCACCACCGACCACCGCACGGCTCTTGAGTGACACAGATCGCGTCGCCAGGCATACGTCGCCCTCGAAGTCGTCGAGCACGGCACGAAGCGACGGCGTCGTGCCCGAGCCGTCTTCACGGAGTCGTTTCAACCACGAGGCGTCAGAGTCATCCTTCGCCGTGTTTTGCTTCGTCGCCTTCAAACATTTCTGGAAAAGGTGCCCCTCCAGGTCTCTGAAGACGTCAGCCTCGAGAGAGCGAGCCGAATTAAACGCCGAGCGCACGACGGCGTCGACACCTTCTTCTTTGAGCGTCTTGTCGTCGTAGCACGTGATGCCATCGCACAGCTGCGGGATCTGAACACCGCCGGTCTCGTTGACTCTCGCGCGTTTGCGCACCGAAGATTCATCCGGCGACGCGCTTGTGTGCGCGACGCTGATGCCCGCCTGAGCGAGAAGCATGTCGAGCATCCCCCTAGAATGCGACAGTTCGAGAAGCTGGGATCCTCTCGCGGTACGCAACGTCTCCAACACGTTTTCCAAGTTCTTCAGCGTCTCGATGCGCCTCTCGGTCTCAACGCCTTGCGAACGCGCCTCGCCGGCGATTTGTCGCAAGCGCTCGCTCGCCTCCTTGACGTCGACGCGATTCTCTCGTCCGAGGAGAGACACGACCACCTTCGCTGCGTCAATCTCAGCCGTCATGGCTCGTTCGGCGAAACCAGTCATGGAGATCACGTTCTTCAGCGCTTCTTGAGGATACTCCGCCTCGTACACCGTGATGAAGACTTCGGGCCAAAACATGTTGAGAACGACCAAACCGACGACGAAGCGCGAATCGTGGTCGTCGAGCTCTTGCGCGAGCTCGACGAACGGATTCTCACCATCCTCCGTCTTTGATGAGACGTTTGCGCGCGCACTGAACGAAATCGCGCCCTGCGGGCTAATGTCGAGACAGCTCGCGTCGAACGACTCGTACGAAGCTCGTCCTCGGGACGCGACGTCATCGAGAAACGCGAGGATGCGCCATCCGACGTGCCAACGCTCCTCTTTTGACACAGCCTGGGCGCCGGCGACGTCGTCGTCGAGCCACTCTTTCAGGCCCCTCGACCCATTTTCTAAACCCACGAGCGGTGGTGGCAGAGGCCGCGCGCGCGCAGGCTCGGGCGTCGAGCGCCGAGCGGCGTCCGCGGCATCTCGCATCGCCACGGCGTCGGCGCGTATAGCGATAACGCTCCCTTGAGATAAATTATCGCACGCGCTGAGCGCGTACGTCCCAGCATCGCCCATCTTTCCTCCGCTCGCCGCCGTCTCGACTATGCTCTGCGTGGAGTTGTTCCTAATCATGCGCGGTGGCGGCGAGAGCGGCGGCTTGTCTTCGCTCGTCCCCGCGTCGTCGACGGAATCCGTCGGCGCGCCCGTAAAACCGGTGTGTTCTGGAACCGCCGGCACGCCGTGCGCCAACTCACCGCGATGGTCCTCTTCGTCGTCTAAAACTTCTTCACCATTCTCAAATCTAGGCACCGCTCTCGCCGTCTGCGCGTGCGATTTTCGCCACACGTGTTGCCACATGTGCATGACGGCTTTTCTACTCACCGGCTTGAGAAGATAATCCTCCGCTCCGTACTGAATGCATCGAAACACCGTCTCGCTGTGTTCGTTCGCGCTCATCATCACCACCGGCATGTCTCGCAACCGCTCGTCGTTTCGCACAATCTGTAACAGCGCCGGTCCGTCCACCCCGGGCATCATCACGTCGGTGAGCAACAGGTGAAACTCGGTGCCTCGGCGCAAGAGCTCTAACGCCTCCTCCCCGCTCGACGCCATCGTCACCCTGTACCCACACCGTTTCAACAGACTCGACGTCACCGTTCGACATATTCTCTCATCGTCGACGACGAGCACGTGCACGTCCGACGTCGTCACCGGTCCCCCGCCGAGTCCTCCGCGCTCGGCGTGCGTCGTCGTCGTCGTCGTCGCGTCGTCGCCCGACGTCGCTCTCGTCGTCGCCGTCTCCGCCACCCCTCGCGCGCGCGACGTCATCACCGACCGCATCATCGAACGCGTCGTTCCGATGGACGCGTTCGATGACACGCGCCTCGCTCGCGTCCGTCTCTCGTCCTCGCTCGCGCGCGCTCGCGCACCCGGGACGGAATCGCGTGACGTCGACGCGCGCCGAGCCGCCGATTCGACGCGTCGACCGAGCGAGCGAGCGACCGAGTGAGCGACCGACCGACCGACGGAACGAACGACCTCACGACCGAACGATGGACGGAACGAACGACGATGCCCTCGCGCGCCGCGCCGTCGTCTCCACCGCCGCCCTCGCGCGCCGTCGTCTCGCGCGCGCGCGACGACGCTCGCACCATCGTCAGCGTCGTTGACAAAGACAAAACACCCGGATGTGGTTTTTTTCCACGACGATGAAAAGCCACGACCCGCGAGGGTGGGCGAGGGATAGGGTTTTCCATATGTCCGAACATGGCGTCTTGTTTTTTTTATGTGTGTGTACGTGATCGGCGATCAGTCATACTAGGGTAGGGGTGGGACACGTCCCGAAATCCGAGCGATGGACGCGGACGACACCGGACCGGTCGGTCGTCCTCGTCCTCGTCGCCTCGCGCGCGAGGGCGATGATGATGATTGATTGATGTGATTGATTTGATTGACTGCGAATGCACGCGTCGAGCGCGCGTCGTCACTCGAACACACGCTCGGAGAAACGATGGTGCGTCGCGCTCGACTCGAAAAGAAACCGCGCGATGCGATGGACAGCGATCGGCGCGCGTCCGGGCGATCGGCGACGCGCGCGCGATCGATCGGACGTAGGGCCTCGAACCTCGAGCGCGTTATCCGATGTGGGTGACGCGGATGTGGGGACGGAGGGGCGCGACCGACGACGCGACGGTGCGGAGACGGAGACGATGGCGGAGACGCGAGGAAAAAAATAGTCTCGATGTCTTCGTCGTCGAGCGACGATCGGTCCGTCGTCGCGTCGTCGTCGCGAGAGGCCGATGGTGACGACGTGGACGACGGTGGTGGCGCCCGATCGATCGCGTCTCGATCGATCGCGCGGGAGGGGTGGGCGTGAGCGAGACTCGGTCGGGCGCCACGGCGGGACGCGGTGTGCGCGTCGAGCGCGCATCGCGTCGCGTCGTCGTCGTCGTCGTCAACGTCGTCGTCGTCGTCGTCGAGCCTCGTTCGTCTCCGCGAGGGCGGGGCGCGCGAGTGGACGAGGGATTCATCCGTCTTTGAGTCGTGAACCTTCGTGGTGTGGGGTGGGGGGGTGCACCAAAGGGTGGGAATGCGCGGGGCGCGAGGCGACTGGGAGATGGATGTTGTGAAACTCGCGCGTACACGCGGACCGACTGACGAGTGTGTGTTTATTCTTTTTTGATTTCGTTTCTTTACAGTCTTTCACCGGCCTCACTTCCACCGCGCTCCCGACCAAGGCGGAGCAAACCTTCACCGGTCGCGTCGCCCGCCAAACCGCCACCAAGGCGACGGGCGCGAAGACCGTCGCCGCCATGCAAGGCAAGGTGTGCAAGGTTGCCATCAACGGTTTCGGCCGTATCGGTCGCAACTTCTTGCGATGCTGGCACGGACGCGAAAAGTCCATGCTCGACGTGGTCGCCATCAACGACTCTGGTGGAGTGAAGCAAGCGTCCCACTTGGTCAAGTACGACTCCGTCCTCGGCACCTTTGAGGCGGATGTCCAGATTGTTGACGACACCCACATCTCTATCGACGGCAAGAAGATCGAAGTCGTCTCCAACCGTGACCCGCTCCAACTCCCGTGGAAGGCGCTCGGCGTCGACATCGTCATCGAAGGCACCGGCGTCTTCATCGACACCCCGGGCGCGTCCAAGCACCTTGAAGCGGGCGCCAAGAAGGTTGTCATCACCGCCCCGGCCAAGGGTGACGACATCCCGACCTATGTTCTCGGTGTCAACGCCGAAAACTACAAGGACAGCGACAAGATTGTCTCCAACGCCTCGTGCACGACCAACGGTCTCGCGCCGTTCGTCAAGGTGCTCGACGACAAGTTTGGCATCGTCAAGGGTTTGATGACCACCACCCACTCCTACACCGGTGACCAGCGCATCTTGGATGCCTCTCACCGCGACTTGCGTCGCGCCCGTGCCGCCGCCTTGAACATTGTGCCGACCTCCACCGGCGCCGCCAAGGCTGTCGCGCTCGTCTTGCCGCAACTCAAGGGTAAGCTCAACGGCATCGCGCTCCGCGTCCCGACGCCGAACGTCTCCGTCGTCGATCTCGTCATCCAAACCTCCAAGAAGGTCACCGCCGATGAAGTCAACCAGACCTTCCGCGAAGCCGCCGATGGCAAGCTCAAGGGCATCCTCGCCGTCGCCGACGAACCGCTCGTGTCTTGCGATTTCCGATGCTCCGACGTCTCCACCACCGTTGACGCCGCGCTCACCATGGTCATGGGCGATGACATGTTGAAGGTTGTCGCGTGGTACGACAACGAGTGGGGCTATAGCCAACGCGTAGTGGACTTAGCGGAGCTCTGCGCGGCGAACTGGGGAAGATAAGAGGAAAAAAGAGCCCTGAAGCTTGAACGCATTTCCGGCGTCTGCGAGCGAATGCAACCAGTAGCACGTGATGATGCGTATTCAGATTACCTTGGTCTTGCAATACGTGTGTAATGACAACTTATCAGACTACATTATTATGAACAATCGCGTCCAACTCTTCTGTAAACTTTCGTCACCCGATGGCGCGAAGTGACTCGACTCGAACCTTGACCGGTTGAGCTCTTGCGTCGAAAGGGCGTGCGCGCGCGAGGACGCACGACAGAGGAATGAATGTAAAGATTTCCGACAGAGGAATGAATGTAAAGATTTCAAGTGTTAATTTCAACGTAATCTTCAATAATAATGGGTGTTTGCTGCTTTGCGCTTGGTTTCGTGCTTACTTACTTGGCAAGGACTTCGGCGACGGAGGAGGATTCCTTCCAGTTGACGCCTGGGAGGATGAGACGTTGGTCGACGCGATCCTTGTAGGTGACGATTTGCTGCAACAATTCTTCCAAGAATTCACCGCGCATCTTGATCGGCTCGAGGCCGAGGTCTTGAAGCTTGGAGTTCTTGGCGTTGTAGTAGTGCTCCTCCATCTCGGTGCGCGGGTTCGGCACGGAGATCACCTCCGGGTTCAAGCCAATCTTCTTACCCGCCTCGGTGATCATCTCCGCGAGTTCGTTGACGGAGAATTGCTCCGTGAACTGGTTGTAAATCTTCATCTCACCGTACGGTGCCGGGTTGTCGCACGCGATTTGGATGCAACGAACGGTATCCTTGATGTTCAAGAAACCGCGAGTTTGACCACCCTTACCGTAGACGGTCATCGGGTGACCGACGGCCGCTTGGATGCAGAAACGGTTGAGGGCGGTACCGAAGACGGCGTCGTAATCGAGACGGTTGACCAAATCCGGGTGCATGTCGGTCTCATCCGTGGAGAGACCGTACACGACGCCTTGGTTCAAGTCGGTGGTGCGGAGGTTCCACGCCTTGGTGCAGAACAACATGTTGGCAGAGTCGTGGCACTTGGACAAGTGGTAGAACGAACCGCCTTGCTTCGGGTACGGCAAGGTGTCAGTGCGGCCGTTGTGGGTGATGGTGATGTAACCCTCTTCGATGTCAATATTCGGGGTGCCGTACTCACCCATGGTGCCGAGCTTGATGCAGTGGCACTCCGGGGCGAATTCCTTGATGGCGTACAAGACGTTGATGGTGCCCATGACGTTGTTCGTTTGCGTGAAAACGGCGCGGGTGCGGTCCATCATGGAGTACGGGGCGGATCGTTGCTCACCGAAGTGCACGCACGCGGTCGGTTGGAACTTCTTGAACGCGGCGCCCAAGAACTCGTAGTCGCACGCGTCGCCGACGAAGAGGTCGATGTCGCAGCCGCTCACCTCCTTCCATCTGCGCACGCGCTCGTGGATGCCCTTGATCGGGGACAAAGAGTTGAAACCGAGCTGATCGTCCATTTGGCGTCGGCACAAGTTGTCAACGATGGACACGGCGTAGCCACGCTTGGACAAGTGCAACGCCGTCGCCCATCCGCAGTAGCCGTCGCCGCCGATGATCATGATGCGTTGGCCTTTGCCCGCGTCCGGCGCATCAGCGTCCGGACGGTGAGCAGCCGTGACGACGGCGCGCTCAATTCGCGAAACACGAGCGTTGGTGAACGCCTTCTTGGACAAGGCGGTCGCTGCGCGCGTGATTAATCAAAAGTCAAACGTCAGTCCCCTGCTCGACCGCCTCCGCCTCTCGTCTCCTCGTCTCGCGCGACGCAGTCTCCCCCTCTCTCGCGCAGAACGTGTGCCCACGCGCGGGCGGGAATCATTCGACGTCCACACCGCGTCTCCCCCACCGCCCCGTCGCGCCATCGTCCGACCGCGTCCCCTCGTCGTCGGATCTCGTCCCTCGCGCCGTCCTCGCGCTCTCTCCTCATCCGACGCAACTTTTCCACCCCTCCCGCGCGCGTCGCTCCTCCCACACCGTCTCTCTCCGCACCATCGCTTGAGTTCGTACCTCCAAATCGTCCTCCCGCCCCTCTGAGCGTCACCTTGGCGCCGTGCGCTGCGCGACATCGTAGATCATCGTCAGTCGTCTCGAGGAATATTCAACCGATAAAGCGTCCATCGCTCGCGCGCGTCTCTCCTTCTCCTCGTCTCCATCGCGCGGCTCGTACCTCCGGTCGCGAACGCCATCGTTCTCGCGCGACGCGTCTTCGTCGTCTTCATCGCGCTCGTCGTCGTCGTCGCCATCGTCATCGTCGCCATCGCCATCGTCGTCGCCATCGCGCGCGTCGTGCAGTCATCGCATCGTCGACACTCATCACACATCACGCGCGCCTCGACCGGCTGTCGTTATCCGAAATGGGAAAAGACAAAGAAAGGGTCGTCGCGAGTCGTGACTCGAGTCACGATGGGAAGGAAGAACACCCATCCGGTGGTCTTTTTGGGAAGAGAATGGTATAGAGTATGGAGTCGTCATGGATAGTTCATTCATAGTATACATGGAGGAAACCCATCTACACGCGGTCGCGCGTCGTCGCCAGCCAGGCGTCGACGCGCGCGCGGGAGACGTCTCGAGCGAGGGCGTAGGGGACGCGTTTCGTGGGCCAGACGTCGGCGACGATGTCGTCGAAATCCATCCAACGCAGGCGATCGAATTCGCGCGATTCGCCGTTTTCGCCGGCCAAATTGACGGCGGGGTGGTGGGTGGGGTCGCTCGAGACGCCGTCGACGCCGGGCCAGTGAAAGAGACAAAACTCGAGTCTCTGACCAGCGAGTCCGCGCTTGGCGAGCCAGGTGCTTTCGTCCACGCGATAACAGTACCCATCGTCCTCGGGAAGAGCGCCGACGAGACGCACGAGACCGACGTCGCCGTCATCCTCGCCGGTGGCCGCGCGCACGCCCGTCTCCTCGAAGAGTTCGCGCGTGGCCGCCGCCTCGACGGTTTCGCCCTTTTCGATGCCCCCTTGCGGCATGTTCCACGATCCTTTGCGATCGCTTCGCTCGCCGCACAACACCTGTCCTCGATCGTTGAACACGATCGCCGCCGCGCACCGTCGGTATCGTTCACCGTTCACCGTCACGCTTCGACTCTCGGGATACGGCGACGTCTTCTTCTTTGTCTTTGTCGTCTTCTTCTTCTTCTTCGTCTTCGTCTTCGTCTCGCCGTCGTCCTCGCCCTCGTTCGATCCCGAAGACGCGAACGTTCGTGTCGTCTCCCCTCTCACCGAACGACGCGCCCGCGTCCCCGTCGCCACGGGCGCGCTCGCGCGCGTTCCCATTCCTCGCGCGCGCCAACCACCGCCACCGCCTCGCGTCCACGCGCGCGCGACGAGCGACGCACCGCGCAGGAGCGCCGACGCCTCGACGCGCATGCGACGACGACGCGCGACGACGCGTCTCGACGAGGGTCGAAGACGCGTCTCGTCGGGTCGACGTCTCCCGATCCAAGCGCGAGTGGATTCATTTCATTCATTCATCCATCGAGAGGATGATTGATGATTGATGATTGATGGTTGACGACTGATGGAGGATTGGATTGATCCACCGATGGACTCGATCGACTTCATTCGTCCGATCCAGTCCAATCCGACTCGTCACTCTTCCACGCGCGTCCTCTTACGAACGACGCCGAGGAAACGACCGTAAACGTGAACGATCGGTGCGCGCATCGCGACTAAGACGGGACATCGGTCGACATGGAGCGACGAGGACGCCGATCGGTGGTGTCATCGTGGATTGCGCTCGCGATGGTCGTGCTCGGCGCGTTCGCGTGCTCGGCGGGCGGCGCGCTCGGGGAAAAGGTGAAGCGAGGACCTAAGATTACGGATAAGGTGTTCTTCGACGTCACCATCGACGGTGAACCGGCGGGACGCATCGTCATGGGTCTGTACGGGAAAACCGTCCCGAAGACGGCGGAAAACTTCAAGCAACTCGCCACGGGACAAAACGGATACGGGTACAAGGGATCGGGATTTCATCGCGTCATAAAAAATTTCATGATTCAGGGCGGTGATTTCACCAACCACGACGGCACGGGCGGTAAATCCATCTACGGCGCGAGATTCCCGGATGAAAACTTCAAGCTCAAGCACGAGGGACCGGGAACGCTCTCCATGGCCAACGCGGGTCCGGATACGAATGGGTCGCAATTCTTCATCTGTACCGTCAAGACGAGTTGGCTCGACGGACGCCACACCGTCTTCGGACGCGTGCTCGAGGGTATGGACGTGGTGAAGGCGATCGAAAACTTGGACGGCACGCCGCCTCAGAAACCAGTCGTCATCGCCGACTCGGGCGTCGTGCCCAAGGAGGACGGCGATTTGTGAGCGCGAGGCGGGGACTTCCGAGACTCGGCGGCGTCTTTCGCTCGCGCGAGCGGGCGGGGGCGTTCGCGAATGTATTCACTCACGACAAATTGCAATGAAATTTTCTGCCAAATTATACTACATGTACGACAGTCGTGCTCGGCTTGTTATATTGATCTGAGCATCGCCGCGACGTCGGCGTGCGTTTCCGGTTCGATGTCACCGCCAAAGTCGGCGACGATTTCGGTGATCACGTGAGCGACCGATGATATCAGCGCCGGAACGCGGTCTCTCGATGCACCCGTCGCGAGAATGGCGGATTTAATCCTCTCCTCCGCCAACCGCGCGCGGAGTCGAAGCGCGAAAAACTCGCGCGACGTTTGCCACGGAATGATATCCTTGATGGCTTCCTTGTGAAGCATGACCCCCGGCGTGTCGTGAAGTGCCGCGAAGTGCACGGCGAGCTGTTTAAACGTGGGCATGAGCGCTTTCCTCTTCGCCTCGTCGTCGTCGAACCCGCCCGGAATGGTTCGTTTCATGGCGGAGTGCAAGTCTTGTCGTCTGAATTTGATGTCGACGATGCCCTCCGGTTCTAAGACGCCCCCCTTGGCGCTCTCAGCCGCGTAGAATTCCATTTGTTCCGGATTTATCGAACTATCGATGACCACCCACGCGCCACCGCGTAATTCTCCTCCGTGCGGAATGTAAACGAACACGGGTTGCTTGTACTCGCGCAGCGCGTCGACGATGTACGCGCCGTACTTTAAAACTTCGCCGTACATGTCTCGTAAACCACCGGCGAAACCGCGCCAGTTGGCGAAAATGATGAGAGGTAATCCCTCTTTGTTCAAATCACCGATGGCTTGCGCCGTCTTGAACGCGCTGTCCGGAAACCACACCTGACCAGCCTGAGATTCTTCCGCGATTTGAGCGCTCGCAAAGGCGGGATCCGCGGGAATGGTCTTCTCCACCGTGCGTGTCTCCACGGCGATGGCGCCGATGGGAACGCCGCCTAAGCGCGCGCGTCCAGTGACCACGGTTCTGCCCCAGTCTGGTATGACTTCCATGAACGAATCGGTGTCGAAGAAGGATCGAAGCATCTCTCGAGGATCGTGCGGCGACGACGGAGGGTGAAACGTCACGTATCGCCTCACCGGATCGACGCACTTGACGCAAGGCAGCGGCGCGCCTCGATGGCTGGGCACGTACGATAACCATTGCAGAATGTTTCTGATACCGATCACGTCGTCTGGCACCGTGAGATGCGAGACACCGTTCGAACCCATCACTCTGGGGCCTCCGATTTGAGAGTTGCTCGTATACACCTCGCGTCCGAGCACCTTGTTGAGCGCGCTCGCGCCCGTCAAAATGAGCGGTGCCTCGACGTGCTGAATGACGCGCTGACACAGACGCGAACAGTACGCTCCGATACCGACGCTTCGTCCGGTGACGTACGCAAACGTGACGGTTTTCTTGTACGCTCTGCTCGTGGCGGCGGCAATCTCGCCTGAACCGCGCAAGCACTCGACGCTTTGTCCTCCGCACACATCCGTCAGCGCGTAGTGAATCTCATCTCTGCACACGATTCGATCCGCCTTGACCCTACCCTTGGCGGATAGAATTTCGTAATCGTCTTCGCTCAGGTAAATGTATTTGAAGCCCTTGGAAACGTCCCCGTCGTCGATCCACTTCACGCGGAACGCAGCCTTCACCGCCTCGTCGAGACCGATGCGCGCGCCGCTGTTTGAGCTAATGTAGACGCACGGTAAACCTTTCTCGACGGCCAAATCGAAAGCGGCTCGATAAACGTTGTCTTCAGGTGGCGATAATGAGCCGGACAAGTGCGTGATATCGTTGGCGACGATGATGATATCTCTTCCGGATGGATACTCGTGCGTCGTCAATGTGGCTCGCCAACAAACCATGCCGACGTCGTTCAATCCGGGAGCTCTGTTCGCCGGCACCAGTTGCTTGGTCTTTGCATCGAAACTGAGCTCGGAGATATCGCTAATGTCACCGACTCCGGGGTACATGTCCGCGAGGACGGTGGCGAAGATTTCTGGGATATCGTACACGTACGTGGAGGATAAATTCTGGCAAGCCATGCGCTTGCGTTGAATTCGGTTCAGGAGAGGGTGCATCTCTCGACCGACGCAATCGAGCGACTTTATGATCTTGAATCGTAAACCACTCGTATTCAGCGCGACGACCGATCCAGTGCCCACGCGCACTTCGACACAAGAAACCTTGAGACGACGCAAGTCGTCAAACGCGTGCTGAATAAAAGACGCGATGGCGCCCTCGACGCCCGGCAAGTCGTCTTCGGCGTCGGCTCCGACGAGATTTATGAAGACGTGATTCGCCGCCGTTCGATGGCGACCGACCGCAAGCTCAAGCGAGCCGATGACGTCGGCGAAAACACTGTCGTCGTGGATACCGCCAGTATCCTCGACTCGCAGTCGCGTCACGTCTAGGGACACGCTCCTGGAGGACGTTCGCCGCGGGCTAGGATCGGTCGCATCGTTTCTCTCGAAAAGTAAATCCTTGTTATAAACTGCCGCACGTAAGAAGATTCGACGATCTCTCTGCGGCTGTTTGTGACCTGGCTTGGCGTTCGGCTCCTCCGCCAAGAAGACTCCAACTGTGTACTCTGACGGAGTGACAAAGTTTGTGTGTCGGTGGTGGCTGCGCGAACTCAGCACACCGACGCACTCGACATTGAAGAGACCGAGACGCTCCACCTCCATCTGATCGGCGACGTGTGGCCAGAACCCCCGCGCACTTTTCATCTCATTGAATCCCTCCGTGGAATCTTCCGCCGCGCGTCTGAAAGCAAAGTGATGCGGCTTGGCGTCCAACGAGAGTAAAGTCACCACGACGCTCTCCAAGGCGTCGCACTTAAGCGCACCGGCCAAATACTGCCCAGTGACGAACGCGCCAGCCGCAGCGCGGATGTCCGTATCGTTCCTCCCGACGAGTCTGTGATAAGATATGATGAAGTGCAACTTCTTGGGGTTACTCGCCGTCGCCTCGGGAAGCGCAGCCACCGCGTGTCCGAGAGATGGCGCGAAAAGATGAATCGTATCGTCGAGCCACACGCGCACGACTTCCGGTTCGCAGGCGCACGGTTCCGGATGCGCATTGGCAATCATGTACGTGTGAACGCCAGTCGCGGCGAATAAACTTTCAATCGCCGTCGTTCTCAAAGTTTCAGACGTGGCGTCGAACAAGTTTTCCCACGTGTGCATATCCAAAAGACTCTCATCGGCATCGTGAATGTTGGAGTACGACTGATACCTCGCGATGGAATTCGTTCTGTCAAGATATATATTCCCGACCGCACGCTTAAACGGAGACGTACTACTCTCAGAAATCTCCGTGTCGCTCGCGGCGCTGCTCGCCAATTCTGATTCACTCCCGACGCTGCCTACGGATCCCGCGTGTTTCTTTCGTCGCGACTCTTCGAGTGAAATCTGTGCAAACGCAGAGAATGATTCATCTCGACTCAACAGATTGGCGCGCGAACGCGATGCCGCCGCCATGCGTTCGCGTCTCGATTTGCGAGTGATCTCTCGCTTGCGAACGATGATCTCGCGCGCCGTTTGAGATACGAGTTCGTAATCACGTCCAGTGAGGTTCATGCAACTCACCACCGCCGCGTGACAAGACGGGATATCGATCAAACCGTACATAGAGATTTGCTCGAGAATCTTCAGCACGAGATCCGATCGACGCTTGAGCTTAGCATTGGCATGCGCGTATTTCGCGACGACGGAGATGTCATTGCGATTGCGCTCTCTCAAAAGCATGATGGCATCTTCCGTCGACGCGCAGCTCGAAAACGGCTCTTCTATCTCCAAAAATCGCTCTAAATATTTCGTCAACACTCGAGCTTGACTTTGGCTCAGGCCACCATCATGGCGCTTGCAAAACGCGTCGAGCGGCGCGAAATCGGCGCCGTACTCTTCTATGAGATTACGAATACGAGAGACCGCTGCGGACACCGCATCCGTCGTGTTATCTTCCTTGACGTCGTTCACAATCGAAGCAGACATGGCTTCGGCGATTTCACGCAATTCACGACGTGCTTGTGGCCGCGCCCGGGAAATGACGGCTTCTCTGGATTCCATAAAGTCGTCCACAACCAACGGAAGAGTCCCGAGGACGTCGAATAAAATTTCGGTGGGGTCTCCGTTATAGTCGTAACCGGACATTATCTGCAAAACACCTGCATTTGTTCGAGTGAATCGAGCCAAGGGAGAATCGTCGGGTAACATGCCAGTCAGAGACCGCGAAAGCATTTTCGTAAACTCCCCGGTGAACGGTTTGAATTGACGAACCCCCGCGGTGTCTTCGATGGCTACGTCACACAAGACATCGCCCGCTTCTAAGATGGCACCGATACGCGCCACATGGCTGATGACGCCTGAACTCGTCGCAATCAATGGCATCACCGTCTTCATCACTTCAATCTCACAGTACGGTTTATTCGCTTCGACGTGCTCTCCATCCGCAATGAGATACTTCAGAAGCTTGCCAGGCCCAGGTGCGATGAGCTTCGAGGCGTCAAAGTCATCCGGAAAGAAGAACGGTCGACCATCAACGTGGATTCTCATGCCTATCTTGGACTCTTCAGAGTGAACCAAGTACGCCCGACCGTCGAGAAGAACGTTCAAGCCGCCGTCGTGCAAACCGAGCACTTCCGCCTCGATGAGTTGCCCATTGATGTGAAGATAAAACAACGTCTCACTCCCCATCGTCACTCGCAAACTATATTTGAAGTCATTGTAAATCAACTCAAAACTGTGTTCGCTGAGATTCGTCATGCCCGTTTCCGGCGGAACTCCCCGAGTGAGGTACGCCGCAACCTCTGCCTCGAGCTTCTCGTGACGCATAGACGACTTCAACACCGCACCACAAGCGACGACGACGTGCTCTGGTAAAGCACGCGCCCGGTCATTTTCGGCGATGAGTCCATCCAACCACGCCGTGTCGTGCTCATCGCTAAAAAATCTAGGCTTTTCCAACAGCTCGCTCAGGTACGCCTTGTTGCAATGAATTTCCCCGCGAACGCTGAGCTCGCTCAAGGCGTGAGCGAGCAAGGTGATCGCCTCTTCCCGAGTGGACTTTAAAGAAAAGATGTGACCAAACTGTGAATCCGCGTATTGATGAACACCACCGGACGTGCCAACCGAAAAGGACCCGTTAACGCCGGGGAGAGAACGAAAGTGTAACTCGTGAATCATCCCAGACGTCGGCTTGAAACCGCTATCCGGATCCTCAGCCGTGATTCGACCGGCGACGCAGTGGCCAAGAGGATCAATCGGTCTCGTGCAGTCGAAATCGATCGGCGATACGCCATTAACGTCATCTTGTCGGAAAAACCGACGAATATCGGGAATCTTATTCAGAGGTATGCCCATGGCGAGCTGAAGCTGCACCGACGGTAAATTCACACCCGTAATCTGTTCCGTCACAGGATGCTCGACTTGCAATCGTGGATTCACCTCCAAGAACGAGTACTCACCCGTTTTGATGTTGTATAAATACTCAACCGTACCGACTCCACAGTAACCCACCTTTTTTGCGAGACGAACGGCGCCGCGCTCGAGCTCTTGGCAAAGTTCTCTCGGCGCGACGGTGATCGGACCTTCTTCGATTATTTTCTGATGCCTGCGTTGCACCGAGCAATCGCGACCATACAGAGCGATCGCCTGTCCGTGCGCGTCCGCCACCATCTGAACTTCCAGGTGCCTCGAATCCGTACTGAGCTTTTGAATGAAAATAGGAGAACCGGGTACTTCCGCTTTCACTTGCTCGAAACCAGTGCGAAGCTCCTCGATGGTGTTCACCTTGCGAATGCCCTTGCCACCACCGCCCTCCGAAGCCTTAACCATGACGGGGAATCCGATCGTTGCGACCACGTTTTCTGCATCCTCCACGTTTGTGAGCGTCGCCCTCTTCAAAGTCTCTTCGGGTATGGACGTCCCTGGAACCGTCAGTCCACTTCCAGACCACGGAATGACGTTCACGTCGCAAGACTGCGCTAAAATGTTCGCGCATATCTTATCACCGACGGCGTCCATCGCAGAAGCCGGAGGTCCGAGAAAAGCGATATCGTGGTACGCGAGTTGAGAAGGAAGCTGCGGATTCTCGCTGGCGTGACCCCACCCTGGCCAAACGGCATCGGCGCCGCATCGCCTCGCTATTTTCACGATCAAATCTACGTTTGCGTAATTGTGCCTGTTACTTCCTCCATCGATCGTTATGAACTCATCCGCCAATCGAATGTATCTAAGTATAGCGCAGCGCCGAAAAAATAGTCCCGTCAGTCTCTTATCCGCCGCCTCGACGCGACATCACGCGAACGATGGGGACGACTCGCGGCGTTTCGCATTTGCGAGGCGACATCACACGTACTCTGCGTTCGCCGCGACATCTTCCGGCGTCGCCATGCACACAAGGTGCAAAACATCGTGCGACTTGAACGTTTCGTACGACCAGAGGCGAAGCGACCGAATCGCCTTCACCGCTCCCACTGCGCGATTCGAGACGCGTTTTCGAAGCGTCAGTCGATGAAAAACATGTACACGCGTTTGGACTCGTTGTTCGCGAAGAGACCACGTGATGAATCCACGCGACGTGCGATATACGAGCGAAGATTGCCTCGTTCGTAATCCCGAGGCGTTACGACGTCTCGTCAAGAAACTCGCATCGCGCGCGCGGACGCCGAGCCGACCGACGCGAGCGATCAGAGCCAGAGGACGCGAACGATCACGTACGTCCATTGTTGGCGATGAGAATCTTTCGTATCGCGCGCGCGCCGCCTCTGCTAAAAACGAAAGACTCGAACGCAGCGTCGAGGTCTTCGCGAGCGCTCGCGGACCCATCCGCGTGCGCGCGGTCGCGCGCGGTGCCCATGACGGAAAGACGGGCGAGCGGCGAGACTTCGTCTCGTCGCACTTCGTGCGAGATTTCGTCCACCGGACGCGAGCGGCGGACTGACGTCGCGGGCGAGCGACGATGGCGTTTTCGGGACAGAGGGAGGCGAGGGGTCGCTCTTTTCATCAGTATTGTTACACGCTTCTCATTCTGGACGCCACCGTCGCGCTACGTCGCGATCGTCCGGTGCTAAAGGCGTTTCGACCGTGTCTTCCGCCACAGAATCGACGAATCCTTGGTCGGCGACGCCCTCGTCCAGCGCGTACGCGTTCGGCCGCACGTGGAAAATCGTCGGGACGAGCGCGCCGATTCTTCTCGCGGGCGATAACAGAGGCGTGCAAAGTTTCGTGACTAAGCGCGTCAGACAGAGCTGAGAGACGATGAGTGGTAGGACAAAGACGCCCAGAGTGATCTCTAAAGCGACGTCCATGTCGTCGTCGTCCCAGAATTTAGCCGCCACATCGGTGTACACCGTGAGGAAGACGCGATGGAGCAGGTACGCCGCGATCGTTCGAGATCCGAGCTCGGTGAACCAGTGTCTGTGTATCGGCACCAAACACATGAAAGACACGGAAGCGAAGGCAACGCTGACGTAGAGTAAGACGCGCAAAAGCGCGTCCACGACGGGGTCGTACCACTTCGTAAATCCATAAGGTTTTGCCACGAGCAACCAGTCTTGAACCTCTGAGAAAGGTTCGCCGAGATGGTCTGACAGCATGAAACCACCGAAGACAGCCCCCAAACCCAGGACCCCGACGACGTATCGCAACCACGGCGTTTTCGACTCTTCCATTCGTACCAACACGTCGTTCAACTGCTCGCGCCGCATCAACACTAAGCCTACATAGAAATAAAGCGCAAAAGTACACGTGCGTTGCCAATCCAAAAACGTCAACCCGTTGGTGGTGGTTGGAGTGTCGGTGAAGCCAACCAAAATCGCCACCGCACAAACAATCACGGACACTAAGACGTCGCTGAACGCACCGATGAGTAGAACACTACTCCGCCACACCCATAACGCGAGCAGAAACCATGTCACGCCGACGGGAGACCACCATTGCAACGGCTTGACGTCCGAGTAGGACACCGCCACGTAGAGCGCCTGCCACAAGGCCCATGCACTCAACAGCGTCGACGTCGAGCCTCGCACGCGAGACAACATCAAACCTGCTTTCGAATCGTGCCCTCGAGCGATCTCTAACCATGTTTTACTCTGGAAACCGGCGAGAACCGTGAATAAAGGCATACTAAAACTAGACAACGTGAAGTACAGCGCTCGCAGCCAAGGCAAAAGTGGCTCCAGCACCTCGAGTTTGGTTCTTCGCACGCTCCACGTCTCCGCGTCCGCAGCGGTGGACGTCGATAAAAAATCTTCAATAGCGTGCGCCCAGACGACGCACGAAATCAACATGTATTTCGCGTTCTCCACGTATGGAAACATCTCGGTTTGCTCCAACTCGTCGTGCTCGTCGCTACGCGCGTTCGCCGCTCCATAAAATTCGGCATCGTTCGACGTCGACGGTGCGCGCGGGGTGTCCTCATCGTTCGTTCCGTAAGACGCCGGCTTCACGTCCCCCTTGGACGTGCTACGATCGAGCAAGCGCGTCAAGAAGTTCACCGCGCCCTCCATGTCGTTCGTTCGTGAACACCCAATCGCCGGACGATCGACGACGCGCTAGACGATCGAGCGCGCGCGGGGACGTGCGCTCGGGCGTGGACCAGAACTTCTTTCTCGATGGTCTCGGACCGTTTCCCTCGACGCCACCGCGCACGGTCTCCGAGGAACGCGCGCGCGCGGAATTGACGTCGCCCAGTCTGAGCTGGTGGTAGCCTTCTTCCCACATACATATGTGTATGCATACATATACCCCAAAACGGAGTTTTGGTATTTTTCACTTCGAAGTTACAGTATTCATCTTACAACTTCAATTGAATGTCTACGTTTATCTATAACGCCCGTCTAATCTCCGCGAGCGTTCGCACAAAAGCACGCGCCATTCATTCTTTACACTTGTCGAGGTGTCGTTTTACGCCAAGCATCGTGAGATAAAACGCGTCGCCGAACACGGCGCCAGATTGATGGTACTGAAAAAATGGGCTCACCTTTTTCAACTCCCGTCTCAAAGAGTCGTAGTCTGCGCTCTCTAGAATGCGCGGCAAACTTTTTACGTCGCTCTCACGAACTCGCACCGAAAACTTGCTCCACTCGAGTAACCAAGAGAATGGCAAGTCGTATTGGTCCGCGATTATCACCGGCACGGCTCCGAAAGTCATGACGTCGTACAAACGCGACGTGTGCACGCGATCACCGTACATGTACAGCGAATATTTACTGTTCAACAGTAAGCGCATGTAATCACGAGGCTTCTCTTGACCGTTCGCCTTGAGATCCCACGCGCGTCCTTCGCTCAATGCAACCAAGTCTGGCATGAGCAGTTTCCGCACTCCTCCGCGATACAACGATCCCCTAAACGACAGCTCGATGTCACGTTTCGTTTCCAAATTCCACGCGCCCATACGTACTGCTTCCCGAGGCAGGTGTTCGGACATACCAAAAAATATCGCCACGTGCCGCGACGCGTCAAAGCCGGCTTGAATAGCGTTTCGTTGACGCAGCTCATCCGTTACGTTTCCTGGCGCGACTGGAAGCTCGGAATTCCCGGTGATGACCACGGCGTCGTTTCGAACGTCCGGGTCACTCTCGTCGAACACGGACAATCCAATGTCCACGTTCGTGATGACGACTCTCTTGCAAGGAGGCTTTGAATTCCAAGCCTTCGCGTCTCGCGCCTTCGACTTGTTGATGTCGCGCGCTATGTTTTCTCGCACAGCCTGCCGTACGACGTCGTTATTGTTCGTGCCCTTGATCGGGTCGCGCGGAGCATAGGCTTCGATCGTGAGAATACGTTGCAAATACGGTCTCACAGGAATAAACAAAGCCGACGCCTCGCGTGGTCCGCGGGTCGAAAACGAACCGCGTTCAATCTCGCGGGCGAGATACGTCTCGACGCCGTACCCTCTGTTGAAAGTGGGTATCTTCGCAGCTATCCAATACCTAAACCGCGTGAGCGGTGACAATCGAAGCGTGTACAAACGCAGAGACGTCGAGAGCGTTCTCAACGCCTCGCACAGTACCCTCGAGTCTCGCAAATCCGAGGAGTCACGCAGCGGCCAGTAAACGTCTGGCAACGAGCCGCCGTCGATCTGCGCACACAGCCACTCCACTTTGGGTAATCCGAAACCGTCGAGATGACTCGGATTTCTCCGACCGAGGCTTCGTATTTTACTTTTGTGCCCCTCAAGAGCCCACTGCGCCGTCGAGCTCACGGCCTGCGTCGTCTTGTACGTCGCCGGGTGGTTGAGTCGTCCGCGCACGTCCGAGCTCGACAAGACGCACACCACGGTCAAGAGCGCGATGAGGACACCCCAAAACATTAACCCGGGGCGACAACGCGCCGCGCGCATCGGTCTAGTCGGCGCGCGAGTGGTGCGATGCAAGATGGTCCCACCCCCACCATCGTTCGTCGACGATGACGATGGGTGCGCGGTGCCGCGCCGGTGCGAGCTCATCCGAGTCGGCGACGCGCCGGACGAATGCGTCGCCGTCGTCGCGCCGCCCAGCCCAGCGCGCCGCCCTCGCCTCGACGTCCCCCGCTTCGAGCTCTGGCGCGTCTCGGGACGCCCGGAACGCCCCCGACGATGCGCACAACACATCACACCGGCGCGCGCGACGCGCGTCACGCGCGCGGAGAACGCGCGCACGCCGCGGCCGGTCGCACGACGCGGTAATGTCATCACCGCTCGCAGTGATGTCCCTCTCACGCGTCGTCGGTTCGGTCGACGCGCGTAGACGGGGCGATCGACGTTGCGCAGATAATCGTCATTCTCATCCAGCGGTGGCGCGATCGAAGGGTGCGGACGTCGTCGGTGGACGCGGAGCGACGACATCGAACGTGGCCGACGTGGGCCGAGCGCTTCAGAGCGCCTTTCGGGTGCGCGCGCGTTCGTCTCGGAGCGGTGTCATCACGAGATCGTGCGCGTGCGATGAAGAGGAACGGTTCGACGTCTCCGCGACGACGGTGGCGAATGGGAGTAGCGCGAATGCGACGATGGATTCGGCGACCAAGTCCCGGTTGCTTTTGCTATGCGTACCGATACTCTGGGCGACGTATGCGCCTGCTTTGCGGTACGTATTCACGGCGGATGTGCCGCCAGACCCGGCGACGCTGTCGTTGGTCCGCATCACGCTCGCGCAGTTGCCGTTTCTACCAGTTCTGGCGTCGACTTTGGAAAAGGTGCGCGACGCCGACGAAGAGAAAAGCGGAGCCACGGGCAGCATGGTTTCAGCCGCGATTGAACTCGGTCTGTACAACGCGTTCGGCACCGCGTTGCAAGCGTGGTCGCTCGACAATACCAGTTCGACGCATAATGGCTTCATCATGGGTTCCGTGAGCGTGTTGGTACCGGCGCTCGCGACCGCGTCGGGAGAGCGAGTCGATCCCGAGACTTGGATCGCGTGCGTTATCACGTTCATAGGTGTCGTCGTCATCGGCCTGGATTCCATCTCTGGAGGCGACGCGTCGCTCTCGGAAGGTGCTCTCCAGGGCGACTTCGCGGCGCTCGCGTCGGCGGTGTGCTACGCTGGTTTGACGATCAAAGCGAGCACATACGCGAAAAACTTTAAAGCTTCAGACCTCATGGCGACGAAAACGTTGGTCATGCTCACTTTTATGTTTTTGTGGAGCTTGCAGTCACAGTTTTTGCAAGCGGACGACGCGTTTGACTTCGTGTTCTCTTCTCCCTCGGTACTGCTGGCGATCGTTTACAGCGCCTACATCCCCGGCGCCTTGGCGAACTACATCCAACTGAAGGGACAAGCCGATGTCCGCGCATCGGATGCCCAACTCATTTACGCGACGGCACCCGCGTTGAACGCCGTCGTCAGCTGCTTCGTTCTCGGCGAGAGTTTAACGATGAATGCGTTGGCCGGCGGCGGCATTATTCTCGCCGCGAGCGTCTGTGGTGTTTTAAAAACCACATCGAAAGAGCCCGAGAGGGATGACCGATGACTTCGCATCGGGCTCTGGCAGCTGTATCATAAGCGCGATCTGTAGGTCTGTAGATTGTAACGTATGCACGCACGCACGCACATGTGTTCTCGCGGGCGCGACTAAACTTCCACGTCTTTTGTAGATGAGCGAACACTCCAACCTCGGACACATACTGCGCCGCGCCACATCGCTCGCGACGTCGGGACGGGGCGTTCCCATCGGGTCGATTTTCGCGTCGAGAGTCGCGCGCGCGCGTCCCGACGATGGACTCGATCACGTCTGGTGTCATCTGCACGCTCGACGAGTGCGCGAGGAGCGCGCGAGATGCCGACGGCCACTCCGTCTCCGTGCGTGCACTCGCGCGTCTCGTTCGTTTCGACGCGGACGACGCGCGCGGGGTCCTTCGAGATGATTTGGCGCGAAATCGAAATCGACGCTCGGCGCGCGGCGACGGTGACGGCGCGAGCGCGTCGACGAGCGAACGAGACTCGGGAGTGGAGGTTGACGTTGATTTCAGCGCGGTGCGAACAGATGAAGAGAGCGCGTTCGACGGTGGTTCAGCGCTCAGGCTGGGGGCGCGCTTGTGCGTTATAGGGGAAATTAGAACACGAGGAGACGATGGGTCGATAGAATTACTCGCTCGCGTCGTGCGAGCGATGGATGGACTAGATGACGGCGCGTACGCTACGGCTCTAGAAGCGAGGCGAGCCTACCTGGAGAGCGCGCGCGCGGAATCGCGCACTGACGACTGAAGAGCGCTGAATTCACGCACGATTTCGATGTAACATCGCCACATAGACTCCACACGCCGCGGTGGCGCCCATGGCGACCCCCAATGCGAAAGAAGTCATTTTCGCCGCATCGCGCGAGCTGACGAGTTCCTCCACGTCTCTTTCGAGCTTGACGACGCGCTCGGCGCGACCTTCGTTCTTCAATCTGCGACCCTTTTCTGCGCGCAACGCGGCGTTCGCTTCCTCTAATCGTCCTTTCAACTCGGCGAGTTCCACCGCGAGCGAGTCCGGATTCGTGGGGGACGCCAACTCTGCCTCTAACGAGACGACTCTCTTCTCCAAGGCTCGGACGTTCCTCTTCGCGTCGTCCGCCTCTTCCTTGTACTGCGCGCGCGCGTGGAGATGAAAGGCGCGTCAGTGCGTGCGTGATTCGCGCGTCGCGCGTTCGTCTGCGGCTATGGCGCGCGAGAGAGCGCGCGACGTGCGCGAGGAGACACCGGTCGCGCCCGCGCGCGCATTCAAACGCGTCCGCGTGCACCTGTCGTACCTTGTTTCTCGAATCCATGAGCGCGGCGTACTTTTGCTTGAGAACGCTCGCACCGCTCGACGTCGTGGACGACGACGTCATCGCGGTCGTCGATCCCGCGTTCTCCTTTTCCTTCATCTCGACGCGCGCGTCTCCGAGTGCGGGATGAGATGTTACGTTTCTGGCTACAAAGGCTACGCGTCGGACGCGTCGTTCTCGTCGTCTCTCACGAAGACAAAAAATGCGCCCGTTTGGGAGCGCGTGACGCGCATCTCGGTGTCCACAAACGTGCAGTCCTGCCAAGCCAACGCTCCGGCGCCGCTCGCTTCCAACTCGATGTCGCGGACGACTCGCGACGGCGACGTCGGCGGCGCGACCATGCGCACGCCCGCCACGCGATATTCCTTCGGCTTGACGCGAGCCCTACTGTCTGTCATCGCGTTCAGATCGAACACGCTCGAATTCGTAAATTTTAAAAACGGAAGAGGTTCAAAAGTCTCTTCGTTCTTCACCTGAAGCGTAAAAATGTCCAACGTCTGAAAAATGCTCCCCTTGGGCTGAAGAAATCCGGGCTTGCCCTCGCCGACGACGTCGAGTTGCGTCGTGTACACCAACGCCCATCGACCGTTCATGAGAGGACTTTTCAACGGTGCGCGCGTGGGATTTTTGGCTTCCAACGCACGCACGAGCTGTTCAATCTTTCGTCTTCTCTCCTTGTCGGCTCGCAGACCGCGTTCCGTGTCTGAAATGGCTAAAAGGACAGCCGCTTTCAAATCCGCGAGACCGGCGACTTTTCCGCTTCCACCGATCGATACGTTCGGTTTGTACGAATAGTTGACGTTGATGTTTGAATTGAATATCGCAGCGCCGAGGTTCTCACCCATGCCTTTCAGACCTCCCAGGACGCTCCAAGGCGACGCCAACGGCTCGGATCCATCGTTGACCGACGACAGAGACAAATCTTCACTCTGGACAATCTCGACGTCGGAAGTGGAGCGCACGATGTCTGTGACGTCGGTCGCGTCGCTCGTCGGCGCGAGCAGCTGAGGATCACTTTCAACCTCTTCTTCAATCACGGTGACCACGAAAGCGCACCCCCCGTCTCCTAGCATGAAACTCTCGCCGATGCCGAGTCTGTATTGTAAACCCGGCTTGATTTGGCGACCAGCGACGAACGTGCCGGACGATGATTGCATATCTTCAACGTACACATCGTTCCCTACGCGCGCGACGGACGCGTGAACTGCGTCAACTTGCGGTGACGACAACATCACGTTCACGTCTCCCTTTTTCGTCGACCCACCGATGACGAGAACTTCGTCGCACTCGAGCTCCACCACCGGTCCCGACCATTCGGACGGCGCGAGCACGATACGAGGGTTGGACGCACAGTCCCCTCGCGCGAAAACGTCTTCGACCGCTGTTTTCGGGTCTTGCTCTTCGAGCGTGTCGTCGGGAAGCTCTGCAAGAGGAGCGTCGTCGAAACTCTCCGTCGGCGGCAGAGGTGGAGGCGCCGGCGGCGAATCGGGCGACGAGGTCGACGCCGACGCCGATGCCGACGCGACTGCGTTTGCGATTTGTTCAGCCGCCGTCAATCCAGCCTTGATCACGTCGACGATTCTATCATCCGCCTGTCGAGCGGGCGCGCTGCGCTTTGGCGGCCTCATTCCAGCAGTCGTCATCACGGCTTCGAACTTTGCCAAATGCGCGTCTCCGAAACTGATGAAATCACCCGCACAGATTTCGTACGGTTGACCCTTTTGCAAGTATCTGCCGTTGATCACCGTCCCGTTTTTACTGCCGAGATCCGTGACGAAGACGCGCCGCTCCTCGTCGACGTACAACTTGGCGTGTTCTCTGCCCACAGTCTGAATGCTCAAAACGATCGATGCCGACTTTGATCTGCCCACCACGGCCGTGGCGCCCGCGCGCGAGGGTAATCGAAAGACATTGGTCGTGATTCCCTCGGGAATCTTCGTGCCGGGACGCAGATGCGCGGTGCTGCCGTCCCCCGCTGGAATGAATTTCAGCGAACTCACCGGTACCGCGACGCGTTGTGTCCTCCTCGTCGACGCGAAGGTGGACGACAATCTTCGCGTGGCGCGCGCGACGTGCGGATCGACTCGCAGGCTCGCCCATGAGATCCGCGACATCCTTTTCGCGCGCGCGCGTGCGTGCGTGCGTGAGTGAGGCGTCAGCCACACCGAGGAGACAACCGCCGACGAGTCGCCGCAGACGGTGACGCGCCGACTCATGTCGACGCCCGCGTTCAGAAACGCCCCGTCGCTGGCTCCCGAAAAGGGTGTCTTTCCCCTCGACCATTTCCACGAGTGCGAGCGCGAGAAGAAGTCGTACCTCGATTGTCTGCGCGCGAACGCGTCGGATGCCGACAAGTGCACGACGCTGTCCAAGGCGTATTTGGAGTGCCGAATGTCGAAAGAACTGATGGCCAAGGAGGATTTGAAGAATTTAGGATTTAGAGAGCGTTCGGGCGATGCGACGGTGGAAGCTCGAAGCGACCGTGGGACGGCACACGACGCGAGAGCGACGGAACACGTGGCGGGCTTGCGAGGCGCGGGCGCGAGACGTAATACCGAGACGTAAGTGAACATACGTGTACTAGATGAATGTGCTATGAGTGCTAGCGCTAGCAACAGCTATGATGACAGTTATTAGTCGTCGACGACCGCCGTCATCCATCGTTCAAGAGATCGTCGAGCCAATCGTCTTCGTCGTCGACGCTCGCGGG
>Ga0208410_1000158_pt1 | contig 41631 bp, 30 predicted proteins | sample ETN02SmetaG_3_FD_185787 | JGI IMG/M metagenome (GOLD analysis project Ga0208410, IMG submission 185787) | Marine microbial and viral communities from oxygen minimum zone, Eastern Pacific Ocean - ETNP2014F10-02SV257 (SPAdes) (version 2) | ecosystem: Environmental > Aquatic > Marine > Oceanic ... | reverse complement strand
GGCGGAGGAGGCGAAGGACTCGGCGGAGGAGGCGAAGGACTCGGCGGAGGAGGCGAAGGACTCGGCGGAGGCGAAGGCGGCGGAGGAGGCGACGGGAAACACGCCTGGCCGGAGACAATTTTCAGGCCAGAGCTGCACAGCGTCTGCGACATCATGTCTATGGTGTCGATCGCGTCCCCGAGAGCGTCTATCGTCGCTCGGTCGCAAAAGCAACGCTCCACGTTCATTCCGCGAACGAGGTCGCAACACGCGCGATCGAACGCGTCCTCGTCTTCCACACCGAAAATTGGTTTACAGCGGGATCTCAGATCCTCGAGGAGTCTGAGACACGTCGGAAGCGGTGGAGGCGACGGAGAAGGCTCCACGACGAGTGGCGGTGGAGGCGACGGAGACGGTACGACGACGGGCGGCGGAGAAGGAGGAGGAGGAGATGGTGACGGCTCCACGACGGGCGACGGCGGCGGCGGAGATGGTGACGGCTCCACGACGGGCGGAGATGGCGGCGGAGACGGCGACGGCTCCACGACGGGCGGAGATGGCGGCGGAGACGGCGACGGCTCCACGACGGGCGGAGATGGCGGTGGAGACGGCGATGGAACCACGGGCTCGGTTATTCCACTCGTCCACGTGACGTTCCCTCCTCTTTCCCACGCCGGGACGGGCACGGTGGCGACGTCATCTTTGGACAACTTCTTCAACCAACACTCGCCGAACGCGTAGTCGTAGTACTCGTTTCCGCATCCGTCGGGATTGGAGCAAAACACCCACGCGTTGCACTTTTTCAGCTTTTTGCACTCGGCGCAGCACTCAGAGACGTCGTTGACGATCAAATCGGAACCACTGTTGAGCGGATGACCCTTGTAATTGGCGTTTTCTTCCACTCGACAACCTTCGATCGAAGGCGGAGGTTCGGGGATTCGATCGGCGAGCGAACCGCTGACCCACGGAACACCTTCGCCCGTCGCGATGGTTGGCGGATTTCGAGGATCACCGCCGACCAAGAAGATTTTTAAGACGCACGTCTGATGGGAGAATTCGCCGTCGCATCCGTTGACGTCGTCGCAAAACGTCCACACGGCGCACGCCGGATCGGAGAGACACGCGTCGCAGCACGCGCTCCAGGACACAGCGGTGACGATTGAGATTTGAATCCCGTCGTAATTCGCCTCTGTTTTCGCGCGACACTCCTTGCGTTCGTTCGACGTGTCGAATGGTACCGCGTCGATCTGTTTATCTCGAAGCGCCCCGGAGATGTACGTCACCTCAGGTCCGCGTACGCCCGGGACGACGTCCTGAGAGATGATTTCCGGCGACGCGTATTTCATCTCGCACGCCGAGTACGTGTACGCGAATTCGGATCGACCGCACCCGTCCTCCGCGGTGCAAAACGTCCAGACGTTACAGTCCGGATTTTCTCTGCACGCGAGACAACACGCCTCGGGAGACGGGACGAGGAACAAACCTCCGGTGAGAAGTTTTGAACCTTCGTACTCGGCGTTTTCTTCCTCGGCACACGATCGAACGTCTCCGTCGACGGGCGCGTCTCCGCGAGGAAATCCGGTACAAAACGCGCGAGCTTCAGAAATTGTAGTATCCGAAAAGTCTCGATCGTCGTCGTACGAGAAAGAGACGACGACGTTGTTCTGTCCGCCCACGAGGAAACAGCCCGGACACAGTACCACGTCGTCTCGATCAAAGCGCAATTCGACGCCCCGATCGTTGACGTCAATCTTACACCCCACGCGGTCATCACCGGAAGGAATGGATGAGATCGGGTGCACGATTTGTAATCCTTCACACGTGACTTGAATGGATTCTTCGTCGTACGCACCTCCGAGATCGATGGCGAACGCGAGCTTGGACACGTCGAGAGCGCCGCAGCCGCGATGTCCGACGACGCCTCGAACGACGTTTCCATCCGCCGATAACGTGTCGAACACCCCATCGAGTAAACTCGGACACACGCTCAACATAAGATTTTCGTTTGGATTCCAACCAAACGTCGACGTCGGCGCGATGTCAACGCCTCGAGAACCGGCGGCGTCGAAGAGAGTGGCGTCGCACGTCAGATCGAGCGCTCGAACCGATTCGACATCCATGACGCGATTTTGCGAATCGCGAAAACTAAACAAGAAATTCGAGTACCCACCGGCCAGAAATTCACCGGCGTTTAAAGCGATGTTCGGACCGAACACGACGCGCGGTCCCGAGTCGTTCATTTCAAAGTTCAAATCTGCGCAATCGACCGTTCGCCTGGCGCCGTCCGGTCCGACGATTTGCGCTCCCCAGCACGCGAGTTCAAAATCTCCCGCGGAAACTGGCGTCGTCGTAAAAGTCGTCGCGTTTCCATCCTCTCGCACTAATCGAGAAAATTCGTATTGTATCGTCACGCCGTTCAGATTCACCTCGCGATCGACGTCGTTCGAGATCAAGACGCTCGCGTACGTCTCCCGCGCGCCTCGATCGGCGCGCGCCTCGACGCCGACGCGAAGCATCGCGTCTCTCGGCGCCGAACTCCACGCGTACGCGTCGATCGACACCGCGCCCGCGTCGAACGCATCGCAATTCGCGTTCGCGAAACCACCCTCGACCGTCCCGTCATCCACCTACGCACGACGCGCGAACGAAAATCGACGACGGTCAGTCGTCGCTCGGCGTCGATTTCGATTTCGTCTCGGCGCGACCGAGAAAAACAAACAAAACCCGTCGTCTCGCGAGTGACCTCTCACCTGTAACAGCGCGCGCGACCTCGCGCGCGCGCCGCGAGCGGAAACGAGCGCGAGCGCGCGTAAAATCTGTGCGTCGAACGATCCATCGCGTCATCGTCAGTCCTCATCGCGTCGTCGCCAATCGTCCGTCGTCGCCACGCATTCCATCGCGATGCCGTTCCGAGAAACCGAAACGTCCATCGAACGCGCATCATCTCTCGCGTCGACGCACCGCCACCGCGCGCGCGCGCCATCGTCGTCGACCCGTGCGCGCGCGCATCTTTTTTTCTTCCCCCGTCATCTCTCGGTGTCACCTCGCGCGCGCGGTCGCGTCGCGTCGCGCTCTCACGGACAGTCATCGCATCGCGCACACCCATCGTGCAGTCGCGCGAGAAGGGGAATTGAAGTGAGGAATTAATTACATTACATTGCGTGCATTCGTGAGTCGTCGGCGCGCGTGTCGCGGGCGAACGAACGAGATGGGCGCGGATGATGCGGTGATGCGCGCGCGCGCGTGCGCGTACGCCGCGGGCGTCGCCGTGGGCGCGTTCGTCGTCGTCGTCGCGTGGGCGAGACCTCGATTCGGCGACGCGGATGCGAATGATGCGTGGCGTGATTCGGTGACGAAAAGATGGTCGCGAGGCGCGTCGGTGGCGCCGTCGAGGAGTGAATCGATGTCGTCTCGAAACGAATCGCCGTCGTCGGTGAGGACGCGACGGATGACGCGCGGTGACGACGACGCGGACGACGTGGACGACGGGTTGAGGGAACGGTTCGAGGAGTGCGCGAGACGGTTCGCGGCGGAGGACGCGTACGTCGATCCAAAGGTGAAAGCGCGATTGTATGGATTGTATAAACGGTCGACGAAGAATTTTGAGAGGGACGCGACGCGGCCGATGAATCCGTTGGACGCGGTGGGGTGGATCAAGTACGAGGCGTGGGCGAACGCGCGCGCGTTGTCGAGAGGGGAGGCGATGCGCGCGTACGTCGAGACGTTTACGAATTGGGAACTGGAGAGAGGTCGAGCGACCGAGGCGGATGACGATGGGTTCACCGAGATGGATAGACTCGCCGCGATGGAGTTTCACGCCGAGGAGGAAGAGGAGACGTCGACGGTGAACGACGGTGAACGAGTCGTGTACGGCGGAGCGTGGTCGCAAATGGAAAAGAGACAGAGTCAACCCGTGGTGGAGGATCACTCCGCGTGGAGCGAAGAGGAAGAGCCAACGACGTCGGTACCGGATGGAAAACTCATCGAAGCGTGTAAATTGGGGGATGTGGACGCAGCTATGGCCGCGATTCAAAACGGGGCGGATGTCAACGAGCGCGACGCATTCGGTCGCACGCCGATGCACTGGTGCGCGGACGGCGGACATTCCAAACTCGCGATGAATCTGGCGGTGCTCAAGGCTGAGATTAACGTTCAAGATAAATACGGTCAAACACCGTTACACTTCTCTGTCAACTTAGACGACGTAGACATGATAAACACGTTACTCGATTGGGGCGCGGATCCAAACATCGCCGACGACGATGGAGAAACTCCCAATTCGCTCGGCATCTGGGGAATCGTTTCGGAGGAGGAAGACGCGGAAGACGAGGATGAATGAATCACTAGCGGTCTATTTAAACAGTAAAACCTAGCTAACTACGTATCACTATATCGGGGGGGCACGAGAGGCGGCGTTTTCGCCGCCGCCGCCGCCACCGCTGTCGCCTTGCCCTTTGCTTGCCAAAAGGCAAACGCGAGCTTTCCTTTCAGCGCCATCAACTGGATCGGAAGAACGAACAACGCGATGGTATCGCCGAAACTTTCCCGCGTGCGCGCGAGAATACCTCGTTTGGTCGTCTGAGATTCGCCGCCTCCGACCGTGGACGCCCTCTTTGAACGTTCAATCTTCGCGAGTCCCTCGTTCGCCGCCTTCCAAATGATCGGGTACCGATTGATCGGACTTCCGAGCTGTTCGTTGATGTATCGCAGAAGATTATTCGCCTTGAGTACGAGAAGTAAATCTCGCGGAATCGTTTCGAACAGTCTAGACTGGTCCTCTAAACGCACGCCCATGATTTTCTTCAACACGGCGCGCTTCTCCGCCACGGTGAATGTATCCGACGCGTTCGCGCGCTGCTTTGACTTTTTGTTCGGCTCTTCGAGCACTCTCGTGGGAACCACGGCGAGTATGAGCTTAAAGAATTGGGACATCTCGGGATCCATGCCGAGCGCTTTCGTCGCCTTTCGTAATCCCTCGTCGTCCGAGCGTATGAGCGCGAGCCACAAGTGCGCCCACTTGGCGCGCAAGTCGTCGTCCAACGCTCGATAGACGCCGTGATCGAGCAAGACGATGCCTCCATTTTTATCCACGAGAATGTTCCCCGGGTGCGGATCAGCGTGCACGAATCCGTGCACAAAGGTCATTCGAGCGAAAATTTTCTGTATTCTCTCCGCCAGCACGGATAAATCCACTCCTTGTCGCTCGAGCGCGTCCACGTCGTCGATGCGCGTGCCCTCGCACATCTCCATCGTCAACACTCTCTTCCCGCTCAGATGTCTGTGCACGCGAGGTATGCGCAGTTCGCTCTCGTCGAAATCGCTCGCGAGCATTTTCGTCGCTTTGAGCGCGTTCTCAGCCTCGCTCGTAAAGTCCAATTCCTCTCCCATGTGTCTCCTCGTCTCGCTCGCCAACCACTTGAAGCGCAACCCCGGGACGAGATACTCCATGAGAGAATAATATCCCTCAATCGTCCACAGATCGCTCTCTAAAAACCTCGCCACCGGTCGCTGCTGAATCTTCACCGCCACTTCTTCCCCCGCCAACGTCTTCGCTCTATACACCTGCGCCAACGACGCCGACGCGATCGGTTCTTTATCAAACTCGGCGAAGCACTCGTCGACGCTCGACCCCACCTCCTCTCGAAACGTCCTCGCGTCCTCCTCGAACGGTCGTCGTCCACCGTCGTCCATGAGCTCTCGCAGCACGATCTGAAACGGTCTCGGCGCGATCGGTTGCGCGCACACGTGCTGTCCAGCCTTGACGTATATACCCCCCAGCGCGCGCGCGCAGTCTCGAAACCGCTCCGCCACGCGTCGCCACATGACGTGTCTGGACGCGCGTCTCGCGTCCTCGTCCGCGCCGGCGCCGCCCATCTCGCGCACGCGGGCGCGATGCGCGCGGTAATCGACGGCGTACATGGGCACGAAGTGCGTCGTCGCCACGCCGAAGCGATAGGCGGCGACGGCGAGGTCGCTCTCATCGAAAGATGACGACGTCGACGAGGCGACGGCGGCGGTCCCGGCGACGGCGAGCGCGGGGACGACGAGCGCGCGCGAGGCGCGAGACGACGACGCGAACATGGCGGTGCGTCGTCGTTCGTCGCGCGACGCTCGGTGGGTGGGACGGGGTGCGTCGGGCGCGGTGGGGAATGGCGACGATTTCGACCCGGGCCCGGCACAGGGCGACCCGATGACGACGATGATACTGGCGTCGACGCGATGCGCGGCGCGGCGAGAGGGGTGGAGACGCGCGAGCGTGATCGTCGCTCGACGCCGACGGTCGGTGGCGACGACGGCGAGCGGGCCGCGAACGAGGGAGGGGGTAAAAGCGCTCTCGCGCTTAGCGATGACATCCTATTGGCGATTGGGACAGTCTCAGCGCGACGGTGGGGGGTTCTTCGACGCCGAGACGCGAGCGGAGGGGTTGGATTTCGCGGTGCCTTTGGGATTCGAGCCGCTGATCGGTGACGGGGCGAGTCTGCGAGCGAAGACGATGGAATCTTTCGCCGCGGGCGGCGGTTTGCGAACGCGCGCGTGGTTCGACGGCGAGGGCGAGAGACGGACGACGAGAGCGGGGGTGTTCGCGACGACGTTCTCGGAGAGCGAGTGGGTGATCGTGGTGTTTCGAGGGACGACGCCGAGTCCGTTGCGAGGGTTGATTCGAGAGTCTCAGATTAACGGGCGAGCGGGACAGGCCGAATTTATAGGCGGCGCGGGACGCGTGCACGCCGGGTACGCCGAGGCGTACGAGATGCTTAGGAAGGATATCGAAGACGCCGTGCGCAGAGAGATGGACGAAGCGCCGTCGTCGAGCGGGAAATCGAAGAGATTAGTCGTCACCGGTCACTCTCTGGGAGGTGCGCTTTCTACTATTTGCGCCGGGCGTCTCGCGGCTGAGTACGGGAAAGAAGGCGTCACCGTGGACGCGGTGACGTTCGGTCAACCGCGCGTCGGGGATAAAGAATTCGTTCGTCATCTGGATGAGGATCTGCCGAACCTTAATTACGCTCGGGTGGTCCACGGCGGTGATTTATTTGCGCGCGTTCCGACGAGCGGCTATTGGTTACCGACGTCGAACGAAGGCCGATTCGCCGTTGAATACGCCCACGCGGGATCGATGCTCTGGACGGACGCGAACGATGAAAATGTTAGCAGCGCCACCACGCACCTGTACCGCGCGAAGGGGGAGCAAGACCCCGCCAAGTTTATGCGAGACGCGAGGATGCTCAACCCGGTCACCGTCGCCAATCATCACAGCGGATACGCACGATTCTTCGACGAAGACGAGACCATCTACGACGCTTGGCCCGAGAGCGGATTGTTGTGATTTTTTGCGTTCCTTTGCGCTCGATGCACACCCGAAAGTCCGCGTTAGACGCTAGAAATTAGTTGAGTAGTAATGCTAGGCACCGCGTAGAAGATGATAGAAAAGCAACCACGTCATCGTGCGGCAGTGACACAACTCGGCATGTCCGCGGTTTCTTTGAAGGTGTCCCAGCGCGGTTTCATTCCCATCAGGGGAAGTCGCGCGCCCGCGCGACGCGCCCGCGGTGACGCGTCGGCGTGCGCGGCGAACGATAACGATGCCTCCGTGACCCAACGAAACGTCATCGGTCGTCGTCCGCTCTTCACCTTGCCGCTCGCTGGCGCCGCGTTGACGGGCGCGAGTGGACGCGCGAACGCCGATCCGAGCGAGTTCGCGAGCGATGCCGCCATGGCTGTCCTCGAACGACGAGGGGAGATCGCGTTCACGGAGGATGAGTGGAAGGCAAAGTTGGAGCCTTTCACGTACAAGGTGCTCCGAAAGGAGGCGACGGAGCGTCCGTTCTCTAGCGAGTTGAACACGGAAAAGAGAACGGGAACCTTCGTGTGCGCTGGTTGCGGGACGCCGCTGTTCGATTCTTCGACCAAGTACGACTCCGGAACGGGATGGCCGAGCTTTTATGACCCACTGCCGGGCGCAGTCATGGAGGTGCCAGACTACTCCATCATGTTTCTGCCGCGCTCCGAAGTGCGTTGCAAGGCTTGCCAGGGACATTTGGGGCACGTGTTCGAAGATGGTCCGCCTCCGACGGGGTTGCGATACTGCATGAACGGCGCGGCGATGAAGTTTGAGCCGAAATCCGCGTAGGCTCGAAGCTGCGTTGGACGTGCGTGCAAACTACATTTCTAGAAAAACTTTGTATTATCTACGACGGTACAGTTGTGCTTATCAATCCACTCGAACCAATTTCGCCATGTTTCATTTTTTGACAGCGTCTTGCGGTTGCCGAGCACGATGAGCCCGCGCTTGGCGCGCGTAATGCCGACGTTGAGACGTCGGGGATCGGCTACGAAACCAATGCCGCTGGAGGAGTTGTTTCTGACGGTACACAAAACGATAACCTCCTTTTCTCTGCCTTGAAAGCCGTCCACGGAACGAATTTCAAGTTCATTCATCAAATCTTCTTCCGTCAAATCCAAGTAATTACGTTTTGGCTTCCCGATGACACCATATTCTTCTTGCAGTCGACGCACTTGAGCGGCGTACGATGAAATGACGCCGATGTCACCGGGTCCGGCCAAGCCACCTGATTTTAAAAGTTTCTTGACGATACCGATAGCGATTTTCGCTTCCTCTTTGTTGTAGAGACTGTTACCATCGGGTTCGCGCGTTTCGAGACCGCTTATTTCCACAAAGGCGATCGGAATGTCACTCGACGGCCAAGTTAAACCAGGAACGACTGGACGATCTTGCGGCGTGGGCACCGAGCCGACCTTTCCGCCGTAAAACTGCAACGACGGAAAAGCAGCAATCTGTGGATGCATGCGGTACTGTAAATCCAGTAAAGAAACCTTGAGACCGAGTCTCTCCATGCGTTCAAAGATTGAGATCTGTAGACCCGTGTCGACGGCGTCGCGTGAAACGACAGTCGGCGGTAACTGCTTTGAATCACCGACGAGAACAGCCGATAGGGACTTTGTGAGAGGAATCAGTGCCGCGGGCTCGGTGCATTGTGTCGCTTCATCCACGACTGTCGCTGAGAACACAAAGTCTTCCAGTAACTCATCGCCGGCGCCGACGCACGTCGTACAGACGACGTCGACGGATTTTAAAATACTCTTTGCAGCAGTCAGTTCGAGTTGAGTGGCTTGCTTGCGTTGACGCGCAAAAGACGGACCCGTTTGACCTCTGATGGCTTCACGCATGGCGGCAGCCTGTTTACCGAGAGGATGTAAAGCGATTTGAGCGTCCAGCGTATACCGCTGCAACCAAGGTTGAACTTTTGCGGGCGAGCCAAAGCGCACGACGCGCAGCGGCCGTCCGCCAATCTTAAAAGACTCTTTGACCAAACCTTCGAGGATATTGTCCACGGCGACGTTCGAAGCCGCGGTGGCCAAAACGGTCGGACTTTTTCCGCGTCTGTTTTGAATAGCCGCAAAGTGCACGGCTGCTCCGATGTACGCGATGAGCGTTCTCGTCTTTCCCGTCCCTGGCGGACCTTGCCAGACGGATAAAGACGATCCTAGCGCGTTCTTCACCGCCACGCGTTGACTCGGATTGAGCGGATCGCGCACTTCCTTGAGAGCCATCGTTAATCTCGGTTTCTGCGCCTTACCAGCCCAGTGCGGCGGCGTGGTCGCCAAGTCGTCCAACGAACCGTTTTCATCCGGCACGCCCAACAAGGCGCGCTGTAGAGTGGCGTAGGCCGTTTTACTCGTTTTCGCGGTGGTGCTCCTAGAGTTGAGCGCGGGAGCCGACGCAGACGTCGCCCCGGTGCCCGGCATACCGCCCGGTTCCGAGAACGCGACGAGCGCCTCCAACGACCTGTCGTGCGCCACCGTGTTGGCGCTCAAGTCGACTCGCCATCTCGATCCCGGAGCGACGAGCGCGGCCAAATCATCCTCGTGCACGGCGACCGTGATGAAGTGCAACGATCTCAGCGCGACGACGCCCGTGATTCCACCCGACGCGTCGTGTTCGTCTCCCTCGCTCAGTTGCACCATGTCACCCGTCGTAAATCGGTGATACGGCAACTCTCGCCCGAGAGGACTCGACTCCGGATTATCCCTGTACGGAATCGTCAATCGCACGAGCGCGTCGCGCTGAAGCTGTCCCTCATATTTCCCTCGCAATCCCACCATCGCGTATCCCTCCGCCAGGAGTTTCTCTCGCGGCCACGTGTTCAAACGCTCCGACGCGAGCGCCATCTCCTCCTCGAGCTCGCGCTTCAACGCCTTGGCGAACCTCTCCCTGTGCGCCCCGAATCCCAACTTAAGCGCCGCTCTGTTGCTCCCCCTCCCCCTCATCGACGCCGCGTTCGTCATCACTCGTCCATCTCCCGCCCCCGCGTCCAACAGATGCGCGTACCTCGCGCCGTCGCCGTCGCCGTCGCGCCTCGCCCCCAGACGCGCCCACATCTTTTCCCGTTCCTCGGCAGCCTTTCTCGGATCTCTCGACCCCGCCTTCCCTCGCGCGATTCCCTCCTCCGCGCGCGTCACGCGTCCATTCACGAGTTCACGCACGCCCCCACCGCGTCTCTTCACCACCCGCGCCCGCGCGTCCGCCGACGCGGCGCGCGCGCGTCCTCGCGTCGACGCGCGCGCCGTCCTCTCACCTCTCCGCCTCTCTCTCGCCGCCCGTCTCGCCTCACCGCGCGCGCTCGCCGCGCGTCGAGTCTTCCCTTTTCCATCCTTTTCCTCCTCCTCCTCCTCCTCGTTCGCTCGCCTCGCGCGCGCGCGCGGCGTCGTCATCGTCCGCGTCATCCTCGCGCGCGGCGTCGTCATCGATGCCGATGAAAACGACGGTCGCGGCGTCGTCGCGACGCGCATCGCGCCGACGACCGACCGAACGACCGAACGACCGAACGACCGAACGACCGAACGACCGACCGAACGATCGAGGACGAGGACGAACGCGCGCGCGTCGTCCCCGCGCGTCGACGTCTCGCGCGCCTGTCGCGTCGCGGTTCGAACCGTGTCGGGTTCGCATTGCTTGAATCGTATCTTTATACGTGTATTCTTGTCGTAGTGAAACCACCCATATCTCTATGTGTGTACGCGACCGGTCGCGCGCGCGACGACGACCCCGCGGCGGTGCGGCGACGACGACGACGACGGACGCGCGCGCGCGAGGACGAGGACGACGTCCGGGACGACCGCGACGACGGGGATGATGACGATGACGACGACGAGGGCGGCGACGAGGGCGGGGACGGGCGCGGAGGCGGTGGGACGTCGCGCGATGAGGACGCGCGCGATGGGGACGAGGCGGGCGACGGCGGGCGCGATGGTGGCGACGACGAGGGCGGCGGCGGGCGCGGGGTCGACGCGAGCGGTGTTCGCGATGAAGACGCGCGCGAGTGGGTGCGCGAGGCGGACTCGGGCGTCGGAGACGTCGAAGCGAGACGTCGTCGTCGGCGCGGGGAAGGGGGACGACGCGGGGACGACGCGCGCGAGGGTTGGCGGAGGCGCGGGGAAGGCGCTGCGAGTGTGCGCGTTCGCGGCGTGCGCGATGGCGGTGACGGCGATGGTGATGCCGGAAGGTGCGTTGGCGGCTAAGGCGAGCGCGGCGGCGAGCGCGACGGGCGGGGAGAGTGTGTTGGCGAAGGCGTTGTCGTGGGTGATGCACCTGGACAAGCACCTCGCCGAGTTATTCGTGTCGCAGGGTAAGATGGCGTACGGAATCTTGTTCGCGATCGTGTTCGCGGAGACTGGATTCGTCGTGACGCCGTTCTTACCGGGAGATTCGCTCTTGTTTGCCACCGGTGCGCTCGGTGCGTTGGGCGTGGTGAACTTTCCGCTCACGTGCGCGCTCTTGTTCGCGGCGGCGGTGCTCGGGGACACGGTCAACTACTCCATCGGATCCTTCGTCGGGTCCAATTTCATGGAGACTCATCCGAAGGTTTTTCCTCCGGAATACATCGATAAGACGAGAAAATTCTACGATCAGTACGGTGGTAAGACCGTGGTTTTGGCTCGATTCTTTGTCATCGTGCGCACGTTCGCGCCTTTCATCGCCGGCGTCGCGCACATGAACTACTCCAAGTTCATCTTCTACAACCTCCTCGGTGGAGCGTTATGGATTGCCAGCTTCATGGGTTTGGGTTACTTTTTCGGTGCCATCCCCGCGGTGCAGGAGAACTTCGCGCTCGCCGTCGCCGGTATCGTCGTTTTGAGCCTCTTGCCCGTCATCGCCGAAATCGTTCAGCATGCCAAGGGCGACAAGGGAGAAGAAACGCCACAAGTCGCGAGCTGATTATTCTGATATCGATTTCGTTTCAATCTTCGTTCGCGCAATCACATTGACATTTTGATAATTCATCTGTTTGTTTGCACCCCAAACCTCGCCTCTGTGATGTCTCGCGCCGTCACCTCGCCCGCGACTGTCTCGTCGCAACGCGCGGCGAAGCCCACGTCGCCGACGACGACGAGAAGCTCTGGCTCGTGGTGTCGTCCCGCGCGTTCCGCGCGATGCTGCTCGAGCGCATCGAACGACAACCCAACGAATGCGCAAAGCGGTTACTTACCCGGAACGATGGCTTCGGCGGAGGAGATCCTCATGCAAGTGATCGACCGCAGAGCGTTCAAACCGACGAGTGAAGAGTGTCCATTCTGTCGCGAAGCGCGCGTGAAGGAGAACGGCAGCAAATGCTTGGGGATATGTCGGAACCCACAAAACGTTCCGGGCCCGCTTGTTTATCCGCACGAAATGCAGACCATTGAAGACGCCGTCGACTGTATTTTGTTCGCCATGCGTGATAACGATGTGCCGAGGATGCAGCATGGTATTCAAGTTCTGTGGGAGTACGCCGTTGAGCACGGGAACATGGAACGATCTCGATTCTTTGGCTGGTCGAGCGACAGTACGTGAGTTTGACCGCGACGAGATAACATTACTGACTGACGCGTTTTTCTCGTCGCAGTGTATCATTTTGACCACTTCCTGGGTAAAGCGATGAGTAATTACGATGCTTTCATCGGCAACAAGGGACATGAAATTCTCTCCGTGTCAACGATGGAAGACGGTCGGACGCGCGTGGACGTCCAGGTCACCGACAGAGTTGGTGCAAAGAGTGACTGGGTCTTCATCATGGTAAAGCGCACGTTCGGAAAATACAAGGGCTGCATACAGGCCCATCGCATCGTAAAAAGCGATTACCCGCAATTAGCTGATATTTAGACTACAAGTACCAATCATAATTTTTCGCTTCGCCTATTCGCTACAAATTCGCTTCGCCTATTTGTTCCATGTCTCGTTCCGGCGCACCATTCTCTTGTATCACCTCTATTGTATCTCCGTGGTGAGGCTGGAAATCTTTCGTTATCGCAGCGTACAATGACGTCCCCTTTGGCGCGTACGACCAGCCTCTGTGCCACGCAATTAAGCACAAAATGCCAAGCGAGACCACTTGCACGAGTTGATAAAACGTAGGCACGCCCGTCGCCTCCCCAACAATATCGCAAGTCGCTTGCCCTCTCGTTCTGCACGACGGATCATCTTCGAAAGAACTCAAAATCACAGCCAAAGCGATGGCGGTATTCTGGTAGCACACTTCAATAGCTACTGCGAGGGCTTGCGGCATCTCCAAACGTGCGAGTCGCGCGAATCCCAAACTGATTACCAAACCCATTACGCACGGCACCGTGAGGCCGACGTAGAATTTCCATCCACGGCTCCATATCGGTGACGATGAGTTCGAGCTGAAGAAAAAGCCCAGTAAGACGAGCAACGCTCCACAAATATTCCCTCCGATATTCAGAACTTTTTTCACCTTCGGCACCCACCCTCCCAAAAATATTCCTAAAACTATCCCCACAATCACCAAAGAAATCGCAACGAACAAACCTCCCCACTTCATCTTGATCGCCGTTCCATTCGGATACGCGCCTTCGATGTAAATGAACAAGTTCAGCGGTAGAAATCCAATGCTCAGAATGGACGACACAGTCGTCATGGCCACGCTCAGCGAAAGATCGCCGTTGAACAAACTCGTCCACCAGTTACTGTAAGAGCCGCCGGGAGAACTCGCGGTGACGATCAAGGGAATTCCTAGTACGGGTTTATCTTGTAAAAGCGTGCGCGCGATGACGAAACTGCATAACGGCAAAAACACGAACTGTGCAAACACGCCGATGAAAAGACCTTTACTGCGCAGCGAGCGTTTAAACTCATCAAACTCCACCGTCACCGCCAAACCTAGCACCAAGAAGAATAACAGAACGTTTCCCACGATCGAAGACCACGATCCGAGCCCCATCGCGCCTCGCGACCGTCGTCAAGTCCTACACAGACTTTTGGTTTCGAAAAGGAATATTGCCGAAACGCTGACGATGGAAGACGCGAACGGATCGACGCGCTTGAAAGCGACCCCCGAGCGTCGAGACCGAAGCTCTCGCGCGCGCCGCGCCGATTCGACGCCGCGCGCGGCCGAGTGTCGACACGCGCTCCCCTCCGCGGCTGACCCGATGGGCGCCATCTCCGGGTCGTTAGTGCGTACACATCTCCGCGCGGTGTTCATTTCCATACTGTAGAATATTTAAAAGTATCCGGCGGTCCGAACGGACGCCGAACGGACGCCGACCAGACGCCGCCAGAGCGCGTCGACGGACCGAACGCGCGCGCGATGTCGACGCGGAAGCCGATCCCCGTGCTTCCCGATGTTGACTTCAGCTCGGGCGGGGGATTGGACCTCCTGTGCGAGGCGGCGAGGGAGGCGCGAGACGACGACGGTGCGGCGTTTCAATTTCAAACCATCGCGACGAAGCGGAGGACGCCGACGACGAAGAAGCGCGGGAGAGCCATGGAGAACAGGACGAATCGACGCACCGTGGCGTCAAGTTCCGTGAAGAAGAGCGCGACGACGACGACGAAGCGAGGGCGGCCGAGCAACGCGACCGATGTGTCATCGTGTACTCCCCGAGGCGCCGAGGCGCCGACGTCGGAGAAAATAGAAGAACTCGCGCGGACGGGGGAGATGTTAGCGAGAGAGTCGGCAGATGTGGTGATTGAACGCGTCAGGCAGTGGTTAGATTTATTAGTCGGTGATGCGCGAGCGCGGTTATCGGCCCTGAAGAGAAGTACGACGAGGACGCAGACTGCTTTGAAAAAGTATCAACAGAACACACCGAGGACGCACGAGGACGACGTGGACCGCGTTGAAAGCGAACTGGGGATCGAGATGTTGAAAGAGTTTGAAAAGTCACTCGATATAGAACGCGATGGACTCACTCAGACGCTCGAAAGATTGGAGAGAATGCGCACGAAAACTGAATACGAAGCTGCAAAGTTGGCGCTCGGTTGGTTAAACCGCTCAAATCAGGACGAAGATCACGACGAGGACGGGAGCGAAGATGAAAATACAGTCTCGTGGTACGAGTACGCCCATTCTTCATCAGCTCACGCCTTTTTACAGGTGGCTTTGGGCACATTTATGTATGACAAGACGCCTATGAAATCTGTAAAGCCCGTCGACGCGGCATCGCCGGAGGGCATTATCGATGCGGCTCGACTGTTCACTTGAGTGGTCGGCCGCGCATGGTGTAGCAAAACACGCAAAAACGCAAATAGAAGCGCGCGCAACACTGTATATTGAATTCCACTATTTTTTCTTCGCATGCATCTCCCCGTATACCCTAGCCCACCTTTCTCCACGCGTTCGCGCATCCCCATCCCCAGTGTGAGGCGCGAGCATGCCCGTCGGGGTCTGCGTAATCACCGGCTTCTTAGGAAGTGGAAAGACAACCTTAGTGAATTATATCCTCAAAGCTGATCATGGGTACAGAATCGCCGTCATTCTGAACGATTTCGGCGCCGAACTCGGCGTTGAGAAGATGCTCGTTCAGCAGGACGGCGTCGATGGGGACAACGAATCCCGGACACTGGTGGAGGATTGGGTCGAACTGAACAACGGATGCGTGTGTTGTACTGTGAAGGGGAGCTTAGTGCAGACCATCGAGGGATTGTTGGAGAAGCGGAAGGAGATGGGAGAAAAGTTCGACTTCATCCTTCTCGAGACCACCGGCCTCGCCGACCCCGGTCCGGTGGCTCGCGAGCTCTGGGTGGACGACGAGCTCGTGGAGGAAGATGGGGCGGTGTTGGACTCGATCGTCACACTCGTCGACGCCTCGAACATTGAGAAGCAGATTGAAGAAAATAAGGAGGCCACTTTGCAAATTGCTTACGCGGACACCATTTTGCTCAACAAGTCAGACTTGGTTAACGAGGAAGATTTAGAACGCATAAAAGCGCGCATCGGAAGCATCAACGCGGAGGCGGAGGTGACGGTGACGACGCGTTCGAGCGTAGATTTGGGAGTAGTGCTCAATCAAGGCACCGTCACCGGTGGAGGTCGCGGCAGGAAACCGGTTTTGGGAGACTTCGCGGACGCTCCGCCGAGCAGCGTGCTCGCCTCTGGCGGCGGATTTTGGGCCAAAGGGGTCGAAAAGTACGCCCCGAATGCCGGTTTGCACAACTCAGATATTCGCACGGTGTGTGTCGCGACGAATGGGTTTTTAGATAACGAGGCGTTTCAGACCTGGCTTGAAGATCTTCTGTGGGAACGCCGACACGAAGACAGCGGTCCGGATATCTTGCGCGCCAAGGGTTTGATATACACGAAGGGATCGGACAAGCGCAGGGTTTTGCAAGCGGTCCGTGAAATTTACGAGATCACCGATGGACCGGTCGAAGAGAATCCTGACGCCGTCATGAATAAGCTCGTGTTTATCGGGCGCAACTTGGACGAAGGCGGTTTGGCGACGGGGTTGAAATCGTGCGTTGCGCAATAGGGAAAGTAGAAAGTTTATTAATAATAGTTGGTTTGATAGTAGCTAAATTTCACCATCATTTCAGCGTTCCGCCACGATCCCTCGCAAAGCGCTCACGAGTTTTGGAGCGAGCTCTTCAATGCCGTTCTTTTCCGCGTCTCGCGCATCTATATTTGCTCCGTGTTTGGCCAATCGAATCACGGCTTCTTCTTGGCCCGCTTCGCACGCCACCAAGAGAGCGGTTTGTCCACGCTTATCTCGCGTCTCCAACGCGTGTTTAGGAACGTCGATCGAGCCTTTCGAGTGTGCGTCAACCAGGAAGTCGAGCACTTTCAACTGCCCTCGTGCTGCGGCTCGATGCAACGGGGTCGCACCCACACCGTCTTCCGCCGTCAACCACTCGTCATCCGCGCTCAAAAGCTTCTCCAGCACCTCTACGCGTCCCTTACTCGCCGCGTAGTGCCCCGGCGTCTGTCCTCCGGGCGTTCTCACCGACGTCTTTGCTCCGCTCGCCAAGAGCGACGCGCACGTCTCCTCCTCCCCCAAAGCGGCCGCCGTGTGCAACGGCGTCCACTCTCCCTCGTCCGCCGCGTTCACCACGCGCTTGGCGTCCTCTTTCGACATCCTATCCAGCGCCAATCGCACCACCTCGCGTCCTCGCGCCCCGCTCGCGCACGCTCGATGAAACGCCGTTCGCCCGTCATCGTCTCTCGATCGCAGCGCCTCCACCAACTTCGACCCGCCCTCCCCGGCGTCCTCGTCGTCCAACGCCGCGAACCACGCGCGATCGCCCGTCTCCGCCCGCTCGCACGCCTCCATGTCGCCTCGACTCCCGTCGCGCGTCGCGCCCTCCCGTCGCGCCGTTGACGGACGAGCCCCCAACCGTCCGATGGCGCCTCCCGCCATCTGTCGTCTTTTACATATACCATTCAAAATGTACCCATCTTTTCCCCGAGGGAGACACCTTTCGCCCCGCATTGCACTTTTTCACGCGTCTGATCCTCTACATTGATGTTTTCATCGCCATCAATATCTCCAGGTACCGCTCGTGCGCGACGCGCGCGAACAGCGTGGCACGATGCGCGCGCGCGCGTTCGACGTCGTCGTCGCGGTCGCGCGCGTCAGAGGTCGACGCCGACGGGCTCGATCGATCCGTCGGTCTCGCGCGCGTCCGCGGACGATCGGGAGGGATGGTGCGCGTCCTCTCGACGGCCGGGGCGCGCGTCTCGACCGCGGTGGAGAGGACGAGGTGGGACGGGCGAGCGGCGCGACGAGGGACGGGGGGCGCGACGACGAGGACGCGCGGTGGAACGGTGACGCGCGCGCGGGCTCGAGATGGTTTCATCGCCACCAAGGAGGAGAGTGAAGGGCGGATGAGCGAGCGCGAGCTCGTCGCGGGTGGGCGCTCGGGGACGACGCTGCTGGCGAAGACGAAGACGAATGCGCAGGGCGTGCACACGGTGTCCATCACGATGACGAACGCGCCGGAGGGAGTGGAGAGGGCGAGAGACGTGAGTTTACACTGGGGTGTGCTTCGGGAAGAGACGGGTCAGACGTGGCAAATGTTGCCGACCGAGTTGCATCCTCCTAATACAAAATATTACGAAGGCGACAAGGCGATGCGAAGCGCTTTTCCAGTGTGGGGACCGATCAACTTAGTGCTTGATCCGAAGGTAACGTGCGTTGAATTCGCGTTATACGTGGAAAAGACAGGACAATGGATCAACGCCGCCGACGGCGGTGATTTTCAGATCGTTCTCGATTCCGCGCCGAGCCAACAACAGCCGAGCCGACCAGCGCTGCCGCCACAACCAGCACCGACTGCATCAGCTCCCAAAGTCGAAAGGTCGTCGCCACCTGCGAATGAAACGAAATTTGTACCAATCGAAGATCCAGTGGAGCGTTTGATTGCAGACATCGCTCACGCGGAGTGGGAAAAAGTTGGAAGCCCAGAGCTCAGCGCTCAAGCTCGCGATGACATGCTGCGAAGCGCGGCGGATCACATCAAGTACAAGCTCGCGAAGGGGATGACTTTGGAAGCCATCGCCGCGCATGTCGGAAACGGTGATGTGGCTACGCCTGCCGTGCAGAAAGATTATCCGACGACGACGCAATCGCCGATCACGAAGCCATCTTCAACGGAGGATTTTGAAAAGATGGCGCAAGTGCGAGCTACGGGAGATTCTGACGTCAAGTGGAGTAAGCTTTACAACGAGAGTGGTATGAAAATATACGTAGAAACGAGAGAACGTAGGGGTGGTGGACTCCAGCTTCAAGTCCTGGCTGATTCGAATGAGGAGCTCATCATTCATTGGGGTGTGACACAAATCACAGATGGCTCGTGGCGTCCTCCTCCGCACGGTTTCAGCACCCAACCCACGAAATCATGGTCATCTTCGGGAAGTAGCTGGGAAACTGAGATCGCTCAAGTCGATAATAGTATCCGTGCTGTGACGTTGGACGTGCCGTTGAATGTGAACGCACGAGAAGGCGTCGTTTTCGTGTTGCGGACGACATCGAACAAGTGGATCAAGAACGGATCAGAGGACTTCTTCGCCTCCCTTGATGGGTTCACTCTTGAACGCCCAAAACATCAGAAACGTGAGCACAAGCACAAAGAAGAAAAGCACAGGAAACACGACGAACAACGAAAAGTAGAACCAGTTGCTCCGCAAGTTCAGCAGAAACCGAAAGTCAAGGTGACAGCCATCAAGCGAGAACGCTGGGATGTGGATGACATCGCTCTTGATCAGGGCATCTTTCAAAACTTGGGCGGTTACGTCGCCCAAGACATGGTTGACAAAATTTGCTCTGCCGAATCGGGAGCCACCCGCTCGTTGATGCATCGATACAATGCCGGTGCAGATATGCTGGAAGAAATGCTTGTTAACGGAGAACCTGGGCTCACTGCGCTGTTCTGTTGGTTCCGTTTCATGGCCTTGAGACAACTCGTCTGGAATAACGACTATAATATTAAGCCTCGCGAAATTAGCGCAGCTCAGGCGAGGATGACTGAAGGCTTGAGTGCAATCTATCGGAATAACCCCGAGCATCGAGACATGGTGCGTCTCATCATGGCTACGATTGGTAGAGGCGGTGCTGGTGACGTTGGTCAACGCATCCGAGATGAGATCTTAGCTGTGCAACAAAAGAACAACTGCAAGGGAGGGATGATGGAAGAGTGGCATCAAAAACTGCACAATAACACGTCGCCAGATGATGTGCCAATCTGTGAAGCCTTGCTGAAATTTATCGCCGCAGACTGTGACATCAACGTTTATTGGGCACACTTGCACGCCAATGGTATCGATGCAGAGCGAATGAAATCGTATGACCGCCAAATTTGCAGCGAACCAAGTTTTAATCGAGACCAATATGAAGGATTGACCACTGACTTGACGGAGTATCTTCGTACCCTCAAGGCTGTTCACTCTGGTGCCGATCTTGACTCTGCAGCGGAGGCATGTTTGGGCTACCACCAGGATGCGTGCAAAGGCAAGGAAATCAATATCCCTCCGATTCATGAAGTCGCGAGCGAACGTTTAGCGGAAATTTTGGCTGTGGCACGAGAACTTCGCACTGAAGATCCTTTGCTCGCGCTTGAGGCGATGATCGAGGCGAGAAGATACCTCTGGACTTGGACTCGGCCGAATGGTAAATCGAACGATCGTATCAAGGATGTCATCTATTTGGATCTCGCTCTCGAAGGTGCGGCCAGATCCGTCGTTGAAGGATCTTTGGAGAGTCTTCCAAACAGATCTCCGTATGAAGTTCTCCGAATCACGGGTCTTGTGATTGAAAATCTTTGCATGTCTGCCAGCGGGAACCACGAGTTGCGCATCTGTCTCAAAGAATGGCAGAACGTCCTTGAGGCGGCGCGAAGACAGGGAGACTGGGCATTGCAAGGTAAAGCTGTGTGTGATCGACTTCAGAACACGCTCGGCGAAATTTCTCAAAGGTATATTGACGCTCTTCAGCCCACTGCTCTGAGCATGGGCGACAAGCTTGGAGTCGATGGACATGTCCTCGGCCTCTTCTCGGAAGAAATCATTCGTGGTACCGCGGCTGCACCGCTCTCGCAGATGCTTCGCTTGCTTGATCCAATCATTCGTAACGTCGCAGACATGGGCAACTGGCAAATCGTGAGTAACGCTGAATGCGCTGGTGTTGTTGTACCCGTTGCTTCCCTCGCGGAGGTACAAAATGTCAAGTACTCTGAACCGACTGTCATCATTGCAGATCGAGTCGGTGGTGAAGAAGATATTCCGGTTGGAGTGGTTGCAATCATCACACCTGATATGCCGGATGTTCTCTCGCACTGTGCCGTTCGTGCGCGCAACGAAAAGGTTCTTTTTGCGACAGTCTTTGACGCGAACGAGTTGGAGCGCATGAAGGGTATGGCCGGTAAGTCTGTGAAACTTAACCCATCTTCTCAAGGCGACGATTTACAAGTTGACGTCTTGAGCAGTTCTGTTTCGAACGTTTCAAATACAGGTAACTCTACCGCTGCTCCTATTTCGGCCGACATTTCAATCATCAAGCGACCGTTTCAAGGGAAATTTGTGGCGACATCGTCAGAGTTCACGCCGGAACTCGTTGGTGGCAAGTCTCGCAACCTTCAGCTCTTGCGCGGACGAGTGTCCGATCTCATCAAGTTACCTCCATCCGTCGCGATGCCGTTCGGTACGTTTGATGCGATTCTGGATATCCCCGAGAATGCAAAAACCAAGGAGCAACTCATGCTTCTTGTCTCTGATCTTGAGAAGTATGACTCCACCAACAGCGATGGGTTCAAAAATCTCATCAAGGAGGTCAAGTCGAGCATTGGTACTCTGAAACCAAGTCCCGAGTTATCTGCAAACTTGCAGAAGGCGTTTGAAGCCGAATCGTTGGGTTGGCCAGGGGATCTGATCACAACAGAACAAGGTCAAAAGGCGTGGAAGACTATCCTCAACGTTTGGGCGAGCAAGTACAACGAGCGCGCCGTGTTGAGTTGCAAAAAGGCGTCGTTGAATCACGCTGATTTGTCCATGGCTGTGCTTTGCCAACCGGTTGTGTGCGCTAGGTATGCGTTTGTCTTACACACGGTGAATCCTCAGAACAATGATGCGAATGAAATTTATGGGGAACTCGTGTGTGGCCTTGGCGAGGCGCTTGTTGGTAATTTCCCAGGGCGTGCGTTATCATTCAAGACATCGAAGAACGATTTGGACAAACCAACTGTCGTTGGCTTTCCCAGCAAGTCAAAGGGATTGTTCATGGAAAAGGATTCACTCATTTTCCGATCGGACAGCAACGGTGAAGATCTCGAAGGTTTTGCAGGTGCGGGCCTGTACGACAGTATCACGATGGAGGAGGCAACGTTGAAAAACGTTGATTACTCCGCGGATAATCTCATCACGGATGAAGACAAGAGACAAAAATTACTGTCAACTATTTCCAAGGTCGCATTAGAGATTGAAACTCTGTGCGGATCACCCCAAGATATTGAGGGAGCGATTTCTGACGACGGGCAGCTTTGGATCGTCCAGACTCGCCCCCAGGTTTGAAAAAGTAAAAGTAGCTAGTGTATTGTAAATCGCACGCAAAGGAAAGATTAAAAACATAAGATACAGATTTTATTCACAGTGTGCATTTGAAAGTCAGAGCTAATAAGCAGCGCGTAGCGTCATTTCATCTAGGCAAGTTCTCCGACCTTGGCGTCGGGAGAGAGGTACTTTTTCAGAACGTTCGGTGGATGCAGCATGTTGAACTCCTCCGTCGCATCTTTCCCAGCAAACAGCATGATGGCTTTTTTCCCACCAGGGTGATCTGGTAAGAAGGCGGTCAAGTCGTAGACGCTTCCTTCGATTATGACCCAAAGGTCGCCTTCAGAGTTGTGCTTGCTCACTTCATCCATGGTGAGCGTACGCTTACCGCCACCGCCACCGCCCGTAGATTGTGCTGCAGGTTTAGTACTCATGGACGGGTTGATCTTGTCGTTGAGGTTTGCTACACGATTCAGCGCGACGCTTTGGCCAGATCTAAGTGCCTTGATTGCTGTTGCCATGAGATGACGAGAGACAGACGCGCCGGCGACACGGCCAAACACGACACAATCGAGCAATGAGTTGCCACCCAAACGGTTACGACCGTGAATGCCCCCCACAACTTCGCCCGCGCCGTACAAACCAGCGATAGGACCCGAAGGGCCGACAATTTGAGAATCAGTGTTGATCGCGAGGCCACCCATGGTGTAGTGCACCACCGTACACACAATCGCAGAGTGGAAGAAGTCATTCATCTCGAATGGCGCATTGGTGAAGAACTTTTTGCCGAACGGACACTTTTTAGTTCTCGCACACTCGTTGTACTTGGCGAAAGTGTCTGCGAGCTTTTGCGGACTAATGCCCATTTCTTTGGCGACGTCCGCTCCAGAGTTGTGACGTTTCATGATTCCTCTGCCGACGTAGTGCTTGCAGTGCCATTCAATCTCCTTCGAAGCCTTGCCGTTCAAGATAAGACGGAACGGAGCTTTGTTCTTGTTCATCTCTCCACTGACGTAATCTCGCCGACCAAGCTCATCAGCGAATCTATTTCCGTCTGCATCTAAGAGGATACCGCCGACTCCCCGAAGCGCTTCCGCGGCCAAGAACTTTACTTTGGAGTCTGGTTCGGAAGGATTGACAAGACCGGTCGGGTGCACTTGTACGGAAGTCATATCGATCGTGTCTGCACCGACAGCCATGGCCATCTTGATACCGTCGCCCGTGCAGTGATCGCCGTTGGTGGTCGGCAAAGCTTGCAAATCTGGTCGGTACTTCTTCAGCAACGAGTCCGGTTTGTAATCAGCCCCGAAGCCGCCGGTGGCGATCACGACCGGGCCGTACTCTTGATGCAGTGCGCCACCCTTTTCGTACTCGACGCCGATCACGGTTCCGTTACCATCGTGCAGCAAGCGCTTCGCCTCTGCCTTCGTGATGATGCGTGCAATTTCCCCATTCGTGTCTTCCATGATCTTTTCCAAACCTTCCATCAGAGCGTACGTGATCGTGAATCCAGGAAATCGCTCTTTACCACGATGCGTGCGCGGGAACGAGTGTCCACCCAACTGCGCGACGAGAGACAGATCGAGATTAAACTTTTCAGTCAACCAATCCACGCTGGAACCGCTTCCTTGGGCCAACACCTTGGCGAGCGGAATCGTGTGCGCCGGCGCTTCGGTGTGTCCAACCCCGGCCGCGCCCTTGATAATGTCATCTTCAAATTTATCCGCGCTGTCTGGAATGTTCAATCTCGCCTGCGTTCGCGTGAGCGCTCCATTAATCCCGCTCGTCGCCTTCGTACTGTTTCCTCCCAAGAAGGAACACTTGTCGAGCAAGACGACGCGCGCGCCGCGTTCGATGACGGTGTGCGCCGCGGACAGTCCCGCGAGACCACCGCCTATTACGATGACTTGTTCCGTCATATCGCGAGACGCGCTCACGCGGACACGAACGACGACGAATGGAGAACGAAGATCAAATCTGATTGCGGCGCATTGTCGTAACGACCCGACCCGGGCGCTTGTCGTTGGTTCGAGGGGGTCATCGACGAATCGTAAACCTCAGAATTGGACCGTTTCCTCAAAGTGCCCACGCCTCGTCGGCGAGAAATGGAACGAGACAACTCGAATAATGTGTTTAAAGAAATTAAACGAATCAATGCTCGAAGAAAATTTGTTTACTAGTACAGTGGGTCAACGGGAGAGCTCATCGACGAGCGCCTGGAGCAGGTGGTCGCACTTTTCTTTGGACGTCGTCGGAGCGCACATGAGGTAGACGACGTTTCCAAGCGGACGAGCCTGAATCGATCGGGGACGGAGACGCATGACGATCTCTCTCGCGGCGTTGGAGCTGTATCCACCTTCACCTTCGACCTCTAATTCGACGCCCAGCACGCAACCCTGTCCGAAGACTCGGCGGACGTTGTCGAGCGTTGAAAGCGTTTTTAGTGTTGCCTCATCCCAGAGTTCACGGAGCATTGGCGTCGTGGACTCCGACGAGAGATTTGGATTTTTCGCAGGATCTTTGTACATGGACAGCGCTTTTGCACCGACGGCGCATCCGATCGGATATGCGGTGTAAGAATGACCGTGTAATAAACCTTGCGCTTTCCCAGGACCGTAGAAAGCATCAAAGACTTCGCCCGTGGCCAACGTTGCGGACATTGGCATGAGACCACCCGTGAGTAACTTGGCGTAACATGAAATATCAGGCTTTTCACCGATGATTTCCCATGCCCCTTCCGTACCAAGACGCCAAATACCGGCGAAAACTTCATCCAGGACGATAGGAATTTTCCGCTCCCGACACGCCTTCATGAGAATGTTTTGGAACAGCGGATCAATCAGAACCATGCCTCCTGCTCCGTGAAGGACGGGTTCCATGATTAGTGCACCAACCTCGCCCATCTTGTTTGCATCTTTGCCGGCTTGATCCAACACTCTGTCAATCGCATTTTTGTATTCCATCGCGAGCGGAGTGTCGAGTCGCTCGGAAATGTTGAATGCACTCTTCTTGTTTTCCCATCGAGTGTTCGACCCAGATGAAGTTTTCCCATCGGCAAAGAAACGATCACCATCACCGACCAAACCGTCGGGAGGCAAGACGACGGACCACTGGCCATTTCTGATCGCCAAGCTCGGTGGTTGAAGGAAGAGCCCGCGAGGCTTGTACCACGGCGTTTGCATGGGTCCAGTGAAAACACTCGGCGACTGCATATCCATCGCACCGAGCGTGTCTCCGTGATATGAACCATCCAAAGCGAGTATTCGCAGTTGTGGTAACGAATCCGAGTCTTTCATCAACAAATCTTTCGCTCTCTGATTGCCATCTTTGGACACCCAACCCGAGTCCACGTAATACTTCCGGAATGCCATTTTAATCCCGACTTCCGTAGCGGTAGATCCATTATCGGAGTAAAATACTCTGGATGCCCAGTCTTTACCTGGTCCTTCGAGCAAAGCCTTCGTCACGTCGACCGCGGGTTGGTGCACGTTCTCAGGAAACATGACGTGCCCGTATCGACCCGCCGCGTGCGTCGCCGTTCGAACCAACTCTTGCTGTAATTCCGGACTTAAGCCCTGCGTCCACCAACTCGCCGACCCATCGAAACGTAAAAGTATCGAGCCATCTTTAGATGTGTTGCAACTTTGCGTATAAATTGCGAAATCTTCACCGTATCTGCCGTCGATGACGGTGACGGCGTCGCGCTCAACCATGGCGTGTTGCGTGAACGGCCACCAAATCGACTCGAGTGCATCGTCCGATAGTTTCTGTAAAGTCTCGAGGCGCTTTTTGTGCCAAGACATCATGTGTCGAAACAATTCATCAAAAACAGGCTTCGATTTTTCTAACCAAGCGTCAGCGTGTCCCTGCGGCGGAAGCGGAGGAAGGATGGCCACTCGCGTCTCTTTCGGCAAAACCTTCGACACGGCTTCGTGATTGGCTAATCCGTCATCCGCCATGACGACTCCGACGATGTCGTAACCTCTCGCGTGTAAAGACTCGTACGCAGCCGTGGTGGTGGATATGCCCCCCAAACTTCCGTCCCCCACGAGTATGGCGGGCAAGCGTAAAGCGCGCAAAAGTTCGCACTGAAGCGTTCCAGAAGGCCCCGGACTCGCCACCCCTCCCGCCGTTTCCACCAACGCGAGCGGGTGATGCTCACCCCGTTTGCGCGCGCTCATTTTTTCCGAAAACTCTCTCAAGTATCTCGACGTCGCTCGAACGATCTCTCCATCTGCCACCAATCGACCCTCCTCCGCCGCGCTCACGTGCGGTCCCGCCGCTCGCCGCCACGCAAACTCCGTGTGCGCCCACATCTCTCCCTTACCCCCCAACGGTCCGCTCGCGCTCGCATTCGCCGCCACCGACGCGTGTTCACCCATACTTTCCACCCCCCCGCTCACTCTCGCCACGAATTCCGCGTCTGAATCTTCCGGAAATCCCGTCTGCACGGGTTTCAGAAACGCCGCCGGCGTCCCCGTCGCTCTCGCCGCGCGCGCCAGCCCTCCCGACACGAGCGTCTTCCCCACCCCCGTGTTCGCTCCCCAGACGACGAACGCACCGACGTTCATCCTCACGTCCCCATCGCTCGCGAACGCGCGCCTCCCACCGACCGTCCATCCCGCGCTCGTCGGCGCTCGTCCCCGACCGACCTCGGGCAACCACCGCCCGGCACCGCGCCCGCTCGCGCTCGTCGTCGCCGTCGCCGTCGTCATTCGCGCCGACGCGCGCGCGATCGCTCGCATCGCTCGCCGTCGCATCTCGGCCCTCGATCGATCGATCGATCGATCGATCGATCCCGTCGACGCGACGCGACGCGACGCGCTCTGCCCATTCGCCTCCTCGTCGGTCGGTCGGTCGCGTGGATGGGGTGGATTGCCGATGGATGCGGGTGCGTTCGTTCGCAGAGGACGACGCGACGAGGGATGGAGGACGCGAATGGGTCGCGAGCGTCGACGTCGACGATGATGACGACGATCGAGCCCGCGGTGGAGGCGGTGCGAAGAGGCGAGGCGGTGGAGGAGGCGGTGAGAGACGCGCTCGAGGCGCCCGGGATCGTGCACTACGGACGACTCTTGGCGGCGATGCGAGAGACGAGGGGGGGCGAGGAGGGGGAGAAAAAGGTGGAGATGTTCGCGTACGGAACGTACGGGGACTACGTGCGGGGTCTGAGGGAAGGGAAGATGAAAGAGTTGACGACGGGGGAGGCGTTGAAATTGAGGCGACTCACGGCGTGCGGATTGTGCGCGGGCGCGTCGACGAAGATTCCGTACGAGAGGATGATGCGCGCGCTGGACATCGCCGATGTGAGCGAATTCGAAGAGTTCATGGTCGATGAGTGCCTGAGCACGGGGATCTTACGAGGTAAACTGGACCCCAAAAATAAGCTCTTCGCGCCTAGAGGAGGTGCGACGAGAGACGTTCCGGAGAGCGCGTTAGACGCCCTCATCGCGGACGTTTCGCGTTGGCACGACGTCGCAGAGGCGATGCTCGTGAGTTTGAAAGATCAGTACGAGTACGTGATGAGCGAAAAGGCCAAATCTGTCGCGAAGAAGGATGAAATCGACGCGGCGGTGGAGGAAATGAAGGCACAACTCATGAAAGCCACCGAGGTTGAGGCATCCCTTCAACCAGATACTGAAGCCACGGAAATGGATGAGTGTCCTAGCGCGGGAGTAAAACGACGACGATAGAGTTCATAGACGAAGCTTGTAGTGCGTATTTTAGATTTAGGGGAAATGATTCGTATCAGTCCGTACGCAAATACTTGAAATTTCAAATGCTAGTGCGCCCGAACTACTTTCAGTGTCAACTAACTCACTTACATCATGCCAGTGCTGACAGAGCCGACGGACCAGACGCGGATAACGTTGTCCGTGTAGCCAGTGTAGAGCGTAGAACCGTCCGCAGACCATTGGAGGGACGTGCAGTACGGTTGTTGGGACTTCTTGCCAACCGGCGGGAACTCCGGGACGAGTTCGTCAACGATGGACTTGGACTCGAGGTCCCAGATCTTGACGCAGGACTCGGTCGCCGCGCACAACCAGTAGCGGTTCGGGGAGAAGCACAAGCCGTAGATGATGTCACCCGCATCGAGGGAGTACAAGCGCTTGCCTTCACCGAGGTCCCAAAGCATGGCGACGCCATCCTTACCGCCGGAGGCGCACAAGGATCCGTCCGGAGAGACGGTGACGGTGTTGATGTAGCCAGTGTGACCAACGAGGTTGGTACGAATCTTGCAGTTGGTGAGGTTCCAGACCTTCACGAGCTTATCCCAACCGCCGGACACGATGATCGGGTTGGTGGTGACCGGGGAGAAGCGGACGCAGGAGACCCATTCGGAGTGGGCGTCGGCGTCTTGGATGGTGTACTTGCACTCACCGAGCGTGTTCCACAACTTGATCGTCTTGTCACGGGAACCGGAGACAATTTGGCGGTTGTCCACAGAGAAAGCAACAGAAAGGACATCCTTGGTGTGACCCACAAAGCGTCGGGTCGTGGTACCAGTGTTAAGGTCCCACAATCGGAGAGTGCCGTCCCAAGAACCGGAGAGGGCAAACTGTCCGTCAGAAGAAATCACGACGTCTTGGACGAAGTGGGAGTGACCGTGGAGGGATCGGCGGGGGTAGCCGTAGTTTTCTTCCTCACGGGTGAGGTTCCACAGGATCACGGTCTTGTCCCGAGAAGAGGACAAGAGGATGTCGGAGTTATCCAACGGGGTCGCGATGGAGGTGACCCAGTTTTCGTGCCTGCGCGGGAAAGTCAACAATCGTACGTCAGTCACCTCGTCCGTGCGCGCGTATCGAACCGAAGACGGCGGCGACGACGAGAAAGGACGATGAAAATAAATCTCATCGCACGTTTCGCGCGCTCTGTTCGCGCGCGCTCCTTCCCCTCGCCCGTCCATCGGCGTCCTCGCGCGACCGAACGCAGACCCTGACCCTATTCTTCGATTCGATCGGGTTTCGTCCTCATCGCCTCGCGTCGATGTACGTCTGACCCGCGCGCGAGCGTCGTCGTAAAACGTACCCCTTGAGCACGCCTCGGAGTTGCATTTGCGTCGCCATCTTTCCTGTGAGACAGGCGCGTCGCAGAGAGGCGGAACGCGCGTTTTCGTTTTCCATCGCGCGCGGTACCCGCTTACGCCGCGTAAGTTACGCGTCTTCACTGTCTTTACGTGTCTTCATCCCATTGTGAGACTCTTCACTACGTTTTGTTGTTCGTATGTTATCCCCGTAATATCCATCAATGTCCGAAATGAAGGTTCCATCGCTCTTTTCGACGTTTGAACCCGAGGTGGGGCGTGGCGCGAGATGGCGCGAGCGTCGAGAGAGGGGAACGCGCGTACGTTGGCGCGTGGAGTGCGCGTTCGTGGCGTGAACGCGCGGTGAGTTGTACGCTCGCGGTCGTGCGGGGCGATCGAGAGGCGAAACGAACGGCGAGCGTCGGTGAAGGCGAGAGAGAACGGACGCCATGGCGAGCGCGCTGGCGCCGAAAAGGCGACGGGTGGCGACGGAGAACGCGATGACGAAGCTTAGCGGAGGGCCGGATGCGCGCGCGTTGTTCGCTTGCATGTACTGTCAGAAAGACATCTCGAATGTGGTGCGAATACGGTGCGCGACGTGCGCAAATGTTGATCTCTGCGTCGAGTGCTTCAGCGTCGGCGTCGAACTTCATCCGCACAAGGCGTATCATCCGTACCACGTGATCGATAACATGTCGTTCCCGCTGTTTACTCGAGACTGGGGCGCGGACGAAGAGTTGCTCCTGTTGGAAGCGGTGGAAATGTTCGGATTGGGAAACTGGACGGAGGTGAGCGAACACGTCGGGACGAAGACGAGAGCGCAGTGCCACTCGCATTACTTTGACGTTTACGTCAAGTCTCCGTGCGCTCCATTGCCAGACATGTCGAAAATTTTAGGGAAAAATGTTCCTCGAATGACCGCGGAAGAGATCAAGGCGGAGATGGAACAAAAGGCGAATGAAAATAGAAGTGCAGAGGAGGAAGAGGAGAAGAGACTCCTCGAATCGCTTGCCAACCCGAACGCTGTGAAAACGGAGGGTAACATGCAAGAAATCACAGGTTACAACGTCAAGCGCAATGAATTCGATCCCGATTACGACATAGACGCTGAGCTTCCACTCGCGGAGATGGAATTTCGCGAAAATGACACTGAAGAGGATGTGAAGATGAAGCTGCGAATGATTGAAATTTACAACAGTCGCCTTCAAGAGCGGGCGAGGCGCAAGCAGTTCATACTCGAACGTAACCTCCTGAATGTGAAGAGACAACAGAACTTAGAGAAGAAAAGATCGCAATACGAACGTGATCTTCACGGTACCATGCGCGTCTTTGCAAGATTTCTTACCAGCACTGAGTACAACATGCTACTGGAGGGCCTCGCCGCTGAACACAGAATCAGAAGTCGCATATCCGAGTTGAAAGAGTACCGACGAAACGGTATTCATACTCTCGCGGAGGGGGAGGATTATGACTTGGAGAAACGGCGCCGTGAGACTGAGTTTGCTCGTCTCCGCGCAATCGAGCACCCGACTAGTAAGAACATAGCGAGCGCAAACAAGCTCATCGTCCGAGACGCGACACAAATCAACAACCAGTTGAACAGACTCAACGAAGAGGAAAAGATGTCGGTTATCCCAACATCGCGCACCCCGAGCACGGGTCCTCACAAGAAGATGTATTTGTCACTCGATCTTGCCGACTTGCCTGGCGTTGATCTTTTGCACAAAGACGAGAAGGAGCTCTGCACCAGTTGTCGTTTGTTACCAGTGCAGTACCTCGCCATGAAGGTCGAGCTCATGCGCGCTGGACTGAAGTCCGACAAGCCACTCAACAGGACTCATGTGAGAAACATGTTCAAAGTTGATCCTCTCAAGTCGGTACGGGTTTACGAGTTACTTCTTCAGCGAGGTTGGGTCCTAGAAGACGGTTTCACCAACGACGATCCCGAACCAGCACCCAAAAAGGTTGTTCGAGAAGTCAAGGAGGAAAAGGAAGCCGAAGACGAAGATGAAGAAGATGACGAAGAAGCAGACTATGAAACCGAAGACGATGATGAAGATGAAGAAGAAGACGACGAAGAAGACGAGGAGAGTGAGGATGAGGAGGACTAGAAAAATTAGGCGGCGAGTGTAATTTATTTTAATTACGTAGATACCTTAAATCTCGAAATGGACTTTTACTGCTGGAATCTAACTGAATTTTACTCGACTTTGAGGATCCATGCTCTCCTTGATTCCTCTGTATATCAAACCGAGCGAACGTCCTGCGAAATGATCGTGAATACGACAGCGTTTAAATAATTAATTCTCCCTTACCAATTAATGTCACAAGTAGCCAAGAGGCGACACGGCTGAAGTTGTTCAGCGCGCTCTTGAACAAGGGAAGGGTCACATCTGCGAGCTCGACGACCATGGAGACCGCCAAGCGGAATCCCTTCACCTTTTCAAGCTCTGGCTGACGGCAGACATGGATTTTTCTCGTCACGAGCTGTGTAGAAATAATTAATTAATTAACGTGTTCACAGAAAAAAATCATTCAAACGCGATCGATCAAGCATACTCACCTCTCCGATTTCGTTCATACCCAGCAACATGTGCCAATCTTCATACATCGCGATCACGTCGTAATAGTTACGAGTGAGCCACGAGCGCAACGATGTCTCGTTGCGAAATTTTTCCAAGGCGCGCGTGTTCTTCAGGCGCACGTTGAGCGCGTCCCGGAACGGGGAGACACGAACAACGGCTCCAGAATTATTTTCCTGCGACACACCACCGTTTACGGGGGCTTTAGCCGCGCTATCGCGCGCACACGTCACGTATGCACTCGCCACCGAGTCAGCGATATTTAATACCACATCTTGGAGAACAGAAACACACACGGAAGCCATGGGAGAATTGAAAAATTCGAGCACCGGTTCGACATCCAGCATGCTAATTTCCGTTTCCGTTTGCACAACCTCCACAGACTCAGAATCTCTCTCGGTACACTGTGAATTCTGCGAGTTGAAATAAATTCAGAAATAATTAAATAAATAAATTTCGTCAACGCATACCTGTGCCAAATACATCAAGACTCCTGCGTACAGCGCCGTTTTACTGCCCTCGAGTACTTGTCCTACGTATAAAATGTCAGTTTCAGCTTCACGGGCAATTTTGAGACGTCTACTCACCCGTTTTCCAGATACGTTCGTCGGCCACATCTCCCGCCAGACTCATGACCTTGGCGCACCGCTCTTCGGCGCCTGCGCTGAGTCCCATGGAATCCATCCAATCGTTGGCGGAGATGCGCGCTACTTTTTGTATGAGCGTACGTAAGCTTCCCTCGCTCTCCTCTATGTTCTCTAACGCTTCCTTGAGAGCCAAGAGCACCGCTCCGACCAGTTGTGCTCTCGCGGCGTTGTTCAGGGCCTGCAACTCGAGTTCCGGGGACGCGTCAGCCTTGCCGTGCACGTCCCACCAACCGACGGGAACGACGTCACCACCGATTTCCGTCAATCCTTGCCCCGCGGCGTGGAAAATGTCGTCTCTCCCCGCGTCGGGCTTCAGTAAGCTCTCGACTCTCGCTCGATTCAACTCGACGGCTTTCGCCTCCGTCCTCGTCTTCACGGCCACCTCGACGTCTCCACCGGTGGTCATCACGGATTCTCCATCGCGTCCGAGCATAATCGGAACCGCTCTCGAGGCCTGCGCGCACGAATTCAACCGTCAGTCGTCGCCATCGAGACGAATCGCCGTCGACGCGCGACGTCGCCCCGCGAAGAAATTAAAATAAACGAGACAAACACCGCCGTCGAGCGTCCTCTGTCTCGACGTTTTCGACTCGAGCTCGCGCGCCGACCACGCACTCTCTCCATGAACGTCCCCATCCCGTTCTTCGCCGCCTCGAGGAGGTCATCGGGGATCTCCGCTCCTTGAAACGCTCGCGCGCTGCTCCGTCTCTCGCCGTCGTCTCGCCGCAACCGTCTTCGCCGCGCACCGCCCCCGGTCGACGTCCTCCACGTCGGCGTCGCGAGTGCGCGCGCGGTAGACATGTTTTCCACCGCACTCGCGTCCGCGCGTGGCGATCTCGCGCCCTCGACGTTCGCGTGCGCGCGCCCTCAACGGTCCGCCCGTCGTCTCGCGACCTCGACCTCGACCTCGACGCGTTTCTTTCGTTAGGGTTTAGGGTTTAGGCACGCGACCCCTCGATCGAGCGGTCGATGCATTTTCGTTTCGCCTCCGCGGGGATGGCTGGATGGCTCGACTCGACTCGACTCGAAATCGGTCGAGGCGGGAACGCGTGAGGGCGACGACAGAGCGTGGACGCGACGCGAGAGGGAGAGGAAACATGCACGTCACCAACGTCGGGGGATCGCTCACCACGGCGGTGTGCCTGTCTCTGATCGCGTGGTCCGTGCGCGTGCTGAGGAGCGCGAAACACAAAGATCGAAAACAACGAACGACTTCGAGTTCGCAGCCGACGGTGAAGCTGAACAGGCAGACGTACGGGGTGCTGAGCGCGAAGGCGTTTTGGATGCTGGTGAGGACGAAACCGGTGCCGTATCTGTTGCTGGACGTGAGACCGGCGACGGACTCGAGCTCGGGGGTGGTGTCCCAGTTGAGTGAGAGACTGTCAGTGTTGCACGTCTTACCGGAAGAGTTGGCGAATCTGTTGCGTAATCGCAACACGCTGTGGGCGAAGAAGTTTCCGGACGTTCCAGTACCGAGTTTGAAGACGACGCTCATCTTCATCAGCACCCATGGTCACAGTTCGTCGCACGCCGCGGCTCTCGGGACGAGTCTTGGCTTTATGCGCTGTTCCATCGTCGACGGGGGCCTCGCGGCTGCGGTTCCGCTGGCGCACTTCGACACGCCGGATGCGTCTTCACCAGAAAAGTCGATTTCATTGAGTTTCGACGCGGTTCTGCTTTTGTTGGAGACGGTGCGGGATAACGGAAACGCGTTGGGCTTGGTGATTTTGGACATTCGACGCTTCGACGAGAGGGCTCTGTACGGAAAGCTCGAGGGATCGGTACACATCACCATGGATCATCTCCCGAAAGCTTTAGGGATGAGTGATGAAGACTGGCTTCGGTCTTTTCGATTTCATAAGCCGTCTTCAGACAACCTGATTCTCTTACACAGTCGCAGCCATGAAGCCGCCGCGTGGGCGAAGCAGCTGTTATCAGACGCGGGTTCTCACAACTGCCACTGCTACGTCGACGGAGCGTACGCTGGACCAGACGGGACGGTGCGGAACTATGAGGCATACGGTGAGACGGAAGCACCACCGGAGCCCGTGGCGATGGGGCAAACTGTGACTTTCGACCGCACGAGCGCCGAGCGTGAGTTACTCGACAGACGTATTGCGATTCACGTCGAATAGAGCTATAGAAATAGATTACTTAGCGAAAGACGTTTGTAGTGCTTCATTCGGAAACGTAGATATATCACAATAATTCGTATCATTCACCTCATTCAGAGAGGAGAGAAAAATAGATTGAAGTGCCCACTGTTTTTGCAAACGTCTCAAGAACAGCTCCAAACAAAATCAAAGAAATCTTTCTTCTGACACTTCTTTCAAAGGTAAGGTAGTATGGTATCTAAGCGAGTTTCGGCGCGAGCTGCGGGTTGACGTCCTTCGGGAGGAGAACATCGTCGATCTGCTCAGCGGTCCCCATATCCTTGACAAACTTCCAGAACTGGTAGAAAATTCCGGGGAGCGTGCGGTAGGACGCGTACGGGATGTTCAGCTTCGCAGCCTCTTCGGCGACAATCTTTGAGATGGCGGGGTAGTGCACGAAGCAGATGGCCGGGAACAAGTGGTGCTCAATTTGTAAGTTGAGGCCACCGGTGAAGAAGTTACCGATCTTTCCACCCCAATCCGCGCTAGTCACCAACTGCTGGACGCCCCAGTCTCTCTCCCAGGCTTCGCCGCCGGTATCTTCCGGAATTTTAGCTTCCGGAACGTTGTGGCTCACGGCAAAAGTACACGCGAGAACAACACCTTGGCACGCCATGAAGCCGACAATACCGGCGAGGACGGACGTGACCGCATGATTCATCATCGGCGCAGCCAAGAGGCCAAAGTGAACGATCTTACCGATAACGACGGTGGCAAGCTCCCACATCGTAGCGCCGTGGAGCTTCGCACCTTCAGTGTCTCGGGTGAATAAGCCGACGATATCGCCGACTTGGAAGGCGACTTGCAACATAGGGAACGCCAAGAACATGTACAAGTGTTGGAAGCGGTGATACCACGCCTTCGGTCTGCGAGCATCGAAACGCAAGAGAGGCATGGCGGTGTAGACATCTTGATCCATGGCGTTGTCGTTGCAGTGGATATGATGGCTCACTTGATGGTGGTATCTCCACATCAAAGACGAACCACCGATGAGATCGTTCGTCAAACCGAGGACACCGTTGACAGCCGGAGACGGAGACATGGCTCCGTGGTTGGCGCAGTGCTGAATCGTGAGACCGATCCATGCGCCGCCCAAACCGAGGAGGCATCCGGACAGGAATCCCGGTACGGTGGCGTAGACGGCGTAGGCGAAAGCGGCGAAGGCCAAGATCGTGACGGTGGCGTGATCTCCACCCATTCTGTGCTTGTTCTTGCCCTCCTCGGGGAACAACTCCTCGCGGACGCGGTTTCGAATATTGTTGTACAGCGGCGAATCGTTCGGTCTCGGAGACTTCGGGACGGCATCGATCGGGAAACCCTCTAATTTCGGCAACATTTTGAACCGGGCCGAAGCGACTTCGGGTCGCAAGTGGTACGATTCGATGAGCGCCGTGCAGTCGCGCCCGACGGCGAGGTTCAAGAGCCAGTTTCCTCCCGGGTGCTTCTCGAAGAAAGGACCCAAGTTGTACGCGACGTCTCGGAACACCGTCCACTTCACCTTTTGCCACTTTTCATCGTTCCACGGATCTTCGCTCCCCGGCGTCGCGACGTCCGGTCTCGGCACGCGCAGCGCCACGCGCTCCTCCGCCTCGCTCCCCTCGTCCTCGACCACTCGCTCCGCGATCGCCGCCCCCCCGTCGGCGATCGATCGCGCCACCGTCACCTTGGCCCTCGTCCACTTCGTCTTCACGCTCATTCTCGTCGCCCGCGTCGTCATCGCTCGCGCTCGTCGTCCAGCCTCCGGACGACGTTGACGTTGACGATGACGATGATGATAATCCCGTCCGACGCTGTCCATCGCCCCACCGCTCGCTCGCACCGCCCGCGTCGCGCTCGCCCTCGCGACGAACACCATGACGACCGTTCGCGTCGTCCCTCGCCCTCGGATTCGCCCTCGCGCTCGTTCGTCGCGCTCTCCCGTCCCCTTCCCCCGCGCGCGCGCCCGCGCCACCGTCGGCGCCGCGCCTCGACGAAATCTCGGGACGGGGACACATCCACCGGTCACGACTCGTCCCTCTCCTCCATCATCATCCACCAGCCGTCATCCATTCCGCCACTGTCTGTGGATTGCATCACAATCACCGGTCGTGACCCGTCACGCTGTCCCGATCGCCTCGCCTCCCGCGTCATGTCCTCCTCCGATCGACTCGACTCGACTCGATCGACTCGATCGACTCGATCGATCGATCGACTCGACTCGATCGATCGACGGACGTCCCCGATCGACGCGTGGACGGACGCGACGCCTCCACGCGGTCGTCCGCGCCCGGGGGCCGGGGCGAGAGAGCGAGGCGCTCGGTGCGCGCGTTCGTCGCGTCGGTCGTCCGTCGTCGGTCGTCGGTCGTCGGTCGTCGGTCGTCGCGTCGTCGCGTCGTCGCGTCGTCGCGTCGTCGCGTCGTCGACGTCCCCCGTTCGTTCGTTCGTTCGTTCGTTCGTTCGCGCGCCGGCGGGACGGGACGGGACGGGACGGGACTGGAGGATGACGATGGATAGGGCGACGACGTCGATGCGAGCGACGTCGTCGACGTCCGCGACGAGCGGGTGGAGACGACGAGGGGGTGAGGAGGGTGGAAACGGGCGCGGAAGGGACGCGCGCCGTCGAGGACCGCGACCTCGAGGGCGGGCGATGGGAGCGAGACGAAAGGTGCGTCGATCGAAGGATGGAGGCGAGACGCGAACGCGCGCGCCGGGGGGCGAAGAGGCGAGACGAGAGGGAGGCGCGAGGCGCGGAGACGACGCGAGAGGGAGAGAGAGCGAACGCGACGCGAGTGGATGAACGTGTGAGACTGACGGATGGGTCGTATGCCCGCACAGACGGTGACGAGCGCGGTGTTCGACGCGCTCAAGTTTGACCCGGACAGAGTGTCGGTGTCCTTCGAGGCGAGCACGTCGGGGGTCAAACCGGAGTCGTTGCTTCAGCGGCGGTACACGCTTACCCATAACGATGTCACGAGAAACCTTATGCTCACCGTCGGTGATCGTTTTAACGGTGAGCAGACGTCTATATGGTACACGCGATTGCTTCGGGACGAGGTTCTCGCCGAGTGGAGAGAGGATGGCTTACACGTCTTTTGCCAGGTGAGCACCAAGGAGGCGTGGTGGATTCGTTGGGCGGCGCCCCTTCGTTCGGTTGTGTTCAGACAGAAACTACCGCTCGTCTTGGACACACTGAGATACGCCGAGAGAGAACTATTGGCGACGTATCCCGAGCTTCTCGACAGTCCGGTGTACGTCAACTTTGGCGCGGCGGACGGACTGGGAGACAAGGAGTATTGGGGAGATTTCAGGTCGGCGGGGTTCGAAGAGACAAAGTCGACCCGCGTTATTTGTGCGGATGGAGCCGGTTTGGATCCGAGGATAGCAGACAACGTTAGAAATAGGATCACGGGTCAGGGCGGAGCCCGAGTGGGCGGCGTTGTGTTGCAGAATCCTAATCCCGTGTCTGCTCCTCCGCGTTAGATTTTTTTCAGAGTTACGCGTCGTCGTCGCGCCGCCAGACGAATGACATTTAGTAGATTTATTACTATGCTTAGTATTCAGCGACACCGTTCGTTATTCGCCCGCCCCTCGCTTTCGGGAAAGCGCGCTGCCCAAGCAACATCGTCACAACGTGCCGCGCCTCGACTCCGTCTCGCGCGTCGCATGCGTTCTGCGTGCGCGCGCGCATGTCGCACACTACGGCATCGTTTACTTACTCGGAGCGATGAGCATCGCGCGGTGGCTCCACGGTGGTGGCGCGCGGTGACGACGGTGGACGAAAGTCTTCGCGATTTCGTTAACCACGAGAAGAGCGGCGTTCCTCGCGGCGCCGGAACGGACACGACCGATGGGTTCGACTTGGGACGCATGCATCGTCTCTTGCGTGACTTCGACGATCCTCACCGGGCGTATAACACGATTCACGTCTCTGGGACCAAAGGGAAAGGCACGACGCTCTCATTGCTCGCGAGCGTGCTCCGAGCCGCCGGTCTAAAGGTTGGGACGTACAAGAGCCCTCACGTGTACAGCGTGACGGAACGAATACGCGTCGATGGCCAACACGCCCCCGACGAGCTCTCCAGTCTCTTGAGGGGCCTCGAACGGGAGATCAAGTCGGCGCAAGCGCGCGAACGGGGTCACTTGTCGTACTTTGAAGTGCTCACCGCTTTGGCGTTCGCGTACTTCAAGAAGGCAAAGGTCGATCTGGCCCTCGTTGAGGTCGGTCTTGGTGGCACCAGAGACGCCACGAACGTTTTACACGCGCACAATCTAGAGGCCGCCGTCATCACTCACATAGGAGAGGAACACCTGGACGCGCTTGGCGGGTCGATCGAAACCATCGTCGAGGCGAAAGCGGGCATCGCTCACAAGCGGAGACCTGTATTTTACGCGCCCAACGCGAACAACAGGGTCACAGAGCTACTAGAAGACGAGCTCAGAGCGAGAGGAGCGACACTTGTCGATGACGTCAAGGTGACTTCCCGTTTGATTGGATACGATAAAGAAGGCGCGACGCTGTCGCAACGCGTCGATGTCGACATCGAAGTCGACGGCGACGCTACAGTTAGAATACCTGACATTCGAGTCTCTCTCGTGGGTCCTCATCAGCGCGAGAACATAGAACTTGCACTTCGCGTTCTATGGTGGCTTCGAAGCCAGAGATCGATCGGTATCGCAATAGACGACATCAGGACGGGTTTGGAAACGACGGAGAGTCCGGGAAACTTTGAACTGTTCACCGCAGAGACAGGAGGCCCCACGGTGATCGCAGATGGCGCCCACACGAGAGGTTCAGCGGAAGCTCTCGTGAAAACCATCAAGGAAGTTTATGCGGGACACAAGATTTCGTTCGTCGTCGGGATGGCGGATGACAAAGATCACAGCGGTTTTCTTTCGGAATTGTACGAGGCGAATCCCATATCCGTCGTTTGTACGCAAATGGAAGTTGCCGGTGGATCTGCGAGAACTACCGAAGCAAAAGCACTCGTGGATGCGTACCGTCGACTCTCGACGGGCAATGAGCTACCGCGGGTTGTCGATGATTTCAAAGTTGCGCTCGACGAGGCGATGAGCGCCGCAGATTCTGACACTGTCGTCGTCGTCACTGGGTCCTTGTACACGCTCAGAGCTGTGCGGGAAGCGTTGGGAAAAAATGTTGGGAAAGAAACGTAGAATAGATCAAAAGAATATTCATTTGTAGTTACAGCCTATAGCAGTCTAGAATTCCGCGCTTCCCGGGTAACGAGGGAAAGGGATAGCATCACGAATGTTCTCCACCCCCGACACGTAACAGACGAGCCGCTCAAAGCCGAGACCAAAACCGGCGTGAGGCTGTGAGCCGTATCGTCGCAGATCTAAGTACCACCAGTACGACTCCTTCTCCAACCCGTTTTCTTCGATGCGACGTTCCAACACATCCAAACGTTCCTCTCTTTGGCTGCCACCCATCAACTCGCCGACTCGCGGGACGAGAACGTCCATCGCAGCGACAGTCTTGTTATCGTCGTTCAAACGCATGTAGAACGCCTTGATATCCTTGGGATAGTCACGAACGATGACCGGTCGATTTTTGAAGACTTCTTCGGTGATGTACCTCTCGTGCTCGCTCTGAAGATCCGCACCCCATTTGATGGGGAACTCAAACTTCTTCTTCGCGTTGAGAATGTGGTCCACCGCTTCGGTGTACGTGATGCGAGCAAACTCTTGCGTGGCCACGCTACGAAGACGCTCACGCAAGTTATCCTTTGAAATATTCTTCTCGAAGAATGCGAGATCTTCGTCGCAGTTTTCGAGCACGTGGTTGAGGCAATACTTGAGGTAAGCCTCGGCGCAATCCATATCGTCATTCAAGTCGGCGAAGGCGAGTTCGGGCTCAACCATCCAAAACTCGGCCAAGTGTCGCGACGTGTTGCTGTTTTCCGCACGGAACGTCGGTCCGAACGTGTAGATATCGTTCACGGCGCACGCCATGATTTCACCGTTGAGCTGTCCGGAGACGGTCAAATAGGACGGCTTACCGAAAAAGTCTTGCGAGTAATCGATGGAACCGTCATCCTTTTTCGGCAACGACGCGCCTCCCGCCGCACCGGCGAGCGCTTCCGCCTCAGACTTGAGCGAGAGAAGCTTCGCGACAGCATCGTCGACGTCCTCCTTGGACGCATCGCCCGCCTTTTTCGCCTCCTTCACCGCCTTGACCACCTCTCCTTGCTCCTTTGCGGCGGCTTCCGCCGCGGCGATGGCTTCCGGCGTCGCCGCCGCCGCCGCGGCGAAACCATTCAAAAGAGTCGTCACTTGGAACTGCTCCCCCGCGCCTTCGCAATCGGAAGCGGTAACGATCGGTGTGTTCGCGTACAAGAACCCATGCTCTTGAAAGAACTTGTGCGTGGCGTACGCTAATTGGTTTCTCACTCGAGCCACGGCGCCGATGGTGTTTGTCCTCGGTCGCAAGTGCGCGATGCTTCTCAAGTACTCGAGCGTGTGCCTCTTCTTTTGCAACGGATACGTCTCCGAATCCGCCGCACCGATCACTTCGAGTTCATCCACCGCGAGTTCCGCCGCTTGCTTCCCCCCCGGACTCGCCACGAGTTTCCCCTTGACGCGCAGCGCCGCCCCCGTGGAGACGCTTCCCGAATTCGCCACCTCCCACGCCGCGCTTCCCTCGTTCACCACCGCCTGCATCCCCGAGATCGCGCTCCCATCGTTCAGATCGATAAACGCCATCCCTTTCTGCGTTCGCACGCTCCTCGCCCACCCTCTCACCTCCAATTCCTCCCCCACTCGGCTCGCCCCTCCGTCTCGTCCCTTGACGCGCGCGATCCGTTCCGGTCGTCCGTACGCCGCCGTCGCCACCGCCCGCGCCGTCGTTCGTCCGCGCACCATCGACGACGCTCGCGTCACCGACACCACCGACACCGCCGCGCGTGAGACGCGCATGGTCGTCCGCCTCCTCGCCTCCTCGCGCGCCGCGCTGTCGACGACGTCATCGAACGC
>Ga0208410_1000156_pt1 | contig 42059 bp, 26 predicted proteins | sample ETN02SmetaG_3_FD_185787 | JGI IMG/M metagenome (GOLD analysis project Ga0208410, IMG submission 185787) | Marine microbial and viral communities from oxygen minimum zone, Eastern Pacific Ocean - ETNP2014F10-02SV257 (SPAdes) (version 2) | ecosystem: Environmental > Aquatic > Marine > Oceanic ... | reverse complement strand
ACTGCGCGATGAGGTTTCTCGACCTACGTCGGTGGTGAACGACGAAGAACTCGTGAAGGCGGTGGCTGAACTTCAAGCCGAGCTCGCCGCCGAGGTTGACAAGTTCGACCAAATCAGCGCAGACCTCGAGCGCATCATGGCGGATGACATGGATGCAAAGTGTGAGTTGCGCGAGGCGAACGCTGAAATCGATAGGCTGAGACGTGAGATGTCTCAAGCCGCAGACGCCGCCTCAACGAGCGACGCCGAGGACGAAGTGGAACGTTTGCGGATGCTCCTGGCCTCCGAAATCGAGAAGTTCGACCACGTTAGCGGAGATCTGGAGCGCATCATTGCTGATGATTTAGAAGCAAAGAGCGACCTTCGCGAAGCGAACACAGAGATAGAGCGTTTGAAGACCGAGCTCACCACGGTGACTTCGAAACTTCTCGCCGAGAATGACCAGTTGAAGGCGTCGGCGGAGGAGGTGACGATGAACTTTGACAACTCCATTCGAGAGCTCGAAGATTTGCGTCTGACTGTATCGAAACTGACTTCAGATGCTGACCTGACCCAGGTTATCGCGGAACTGCAATCGGAACTCGCGAAACGTGCCGCCATCGAGTCTGAGCTTCGCGTTCAAGTCGACGCTACGAAGGAGGAGCTCGACGCCCTGCGGTCGAAAAAGTCTGATACGGTGATCACGCTACCGAAGTTTGTCACGTACACGTTCCAAGGTGGAAGCGCTGATTCCAAACAAATTTCAAAGCTCGAGGAGAAGATCACGATGTTGGAGTCACAGCTTGCCGACATGCAAAAGGCAAAGGAACAGTACGACGCCACCATCTCGCCGTTGAAGACGACATCAAGCGACGTCTCTCCGACCGCCGTCACTGACTCGGCCCAAGTCGATAAATTGAAGCGACAATTGGCGGACCAGTCGAAACTTCTCGAGGCCGAGAAGGAACGCGCCGAGAAGGAACTCGTCGAAACGACGGCGAGAATGAAGCTTCTCGCGGAGACCGACAAGGCGAAGTACGAAGCAGCACTTCAGTCGAATGAGAAACAACTCATCGAGGCGGTGGCTGAGCTTCAATCACTCGCGGGAAGTGAGAAGGCTGAGCTCGAGGCGTCGCTCAAGGCGTCTCGAGGTGAACGTCGCCAGCTTTACGCGATGATGCGCTCGGAACTGCTCAAGAACGCGGCGTCCTCAAGGGTTGATTTTACCGCAGAAGTCGCCTCTGCGGAGGCTCGTTCCTCTATTTATTGGGAGCAAAAGCTAAAGGAAGCTCAAGAGAAGAGCGACGCGCAACTCGCCAGCTTGACGCAGGAGTACGAAGTGCAGATAGCATCGCTCAAAACGACCAAGGCGGGATCGGGCACGTCAAGCGACGTCGCCACTCTTCAGAAGCAGTTGGATGAGGTGAGGCAGCACGCGGAACAAGAATTGGTCCGAGCTGTCGCCGAAATCCAGGCGTCGGCGTCGGCTGACATCACTGCTATACGTGCGTTGGTGAAATCCGAATCGGACGAACGCTTTTCAAAGGCTGAGAACACATTCAACGAAGAGAAGGCGGCGCTCTTAAAGGCTCACAAAGCTCAAATTGAGGCGCTCGAAAGCAGCATCACCGGGTCCCTGTCGCAAGATGAACAAATGAAGCTGAAAGCGGCCGAGGATGAGTGGAAGAAGAAATTGCAAGAGGTTGAAAATTCTGCGAAAATTCGAGCGCAAGAGAGCGCGGCCGAGCACGAATCGACGGTGAAGAGACTCGAAAAGCAGCTGTCAGAGGTCAGGGATGGATACGAGTCGACCATTAAGAAGCTAAACAAACAGTTGGCACAATCCGCGTCCGCGACTGAACAAGAACTTCAGCGCGATCTCGCTCAAGCGCGTGATGATTTGGAACGCTTCATGCGTGATCAATCGAGCAAAACGAACACGATTGTCAAGTACACGCTTCCTGAGTCGATAACGTACAAATTTGAAGGGGGCGTCAACGAAGTGAAACGCATTAAGAGCCAACGTGATGCGCTTCAGAAGAAGTTGGACAGGCTAGAAGCAGAGTACGCCTCCGCGGGCGCCGACTCCGTCATTGAGAATCGCATCTCGGAGTTGAAGGCTGAGCTCGAGTCCACACGCGCTGAGCGAGATCGAGACGTCGAGTTATTGACGAACCGCTTCAAAACGGAGAACGCTGAAGTTGAACGACGAATGCAAAAGCAGCTCGAAGACGCCAGACGATCGGCTGAAACGGCTGAGAAAAAGTACAAGAAAGACATCGGTGAGTCGGGAGGGTGGAGATTCGGTCTTTTCGGTCAAGGAAAGGTGCAAGACGCGGACGTTGACGCACTGAATGACATGCGCAACAAGGCGTCGCTGCTCAAGGCTGCTGAAGAAGAGCTGGCCGAATCTAAAAATCGCGAAGATGAATTGCGCCGAGAGGCTGCGCGCTTGACGAGTGAACTCGAACAAGCGATTTCGAATTCATCTGAAGAAATTGACGCCCTGAAGAAGGAATTTTCCAAGAATGTTGAAGCCGCGTCTTCCAACTTTGCCGTGGACATGAAGGCAACCGTGGACAAATACGAAACCCAAATCGCTAAAATCAAGTCAATGGCAGAGGACGAAGCGATCGCAGTCGTCGCGGAACTGAAGACCGAGGCACAGCAAGAGATGGTACGAGCCATCGCGGAACTCAACGCGGAGGCGCAGTACGAGTTGGTGCAAGTTGTCGCGCGTCTGAACGAGGAACGCGACGCGTCAATCGCTGCCGCGGAGACCAAGTACACCCTCGAGTTGAAGAGAACCAGTGAAGCGGCGGCAGGCTCAGCATCTGAGGAGGTGATCACGCTGACTCGCGCTCTCGTCAAGCTGGAGGACGAAAAGCGTTTGTTGCAAATGGACGTCATCGCGTGGAAGGATCAAGTCAAGTCTTATGAGGAGCAGCTCGCGAAATCAGAGGCTGCGAGAAAAGACCTGCTCGACAAGTACCAACATTCGCGATCGATGCTCACGAATCAACTCGCGAAGGCGTCCGAGTTGGAGCAGCGTTACCATGATGACATGACGCAAGCGATTGCGCAAAGCATGGCTGAGGCCGCGATTGAGTTCAACGCGTCTCTTCAGGAGTCTGAAAAGCAGACCAAGGAAGTGCAGCGACAACTCGCGTCTCTGACAGCGGAACTCAACGCACGTGTGCGCGACGCGGCGAAGAAGGAAAACAAGAGGCTGAGAGATCGCGAACAAGAGTTGGAGAAGCAAATCAAACGAGCGCAGAGAGACTACGCGAATCAAGCGAGAAAGATGGAGAAATTGGCAGCACAGTTGGAAACCGTGCAATCCGAATACAAAGCAGCGGAGGAGAAGTGGTCCAGATCCATGCGATTGATGAAGGTCGACTTCGAACAACGATTGAAAAAGGAACAAGTCACGCTCGCGGAGAAGATTGCATTCTACGAACAACGCGTCAAATCGCTCACCGAAGAACTTACTTTGGCGAAGGATCAAGCCAAGAGTGCGTCGATGCGAGTGAAGAGCGAGTCGGTCGCTCCTACGCGACCGTTGTTTGAGTTCAACAGGGGCAAACTCGCCGCTGAACAAGCGGCGCGAGAAGATGCGGAGAGACAACTCCTCGCGGCGAAGAGTGAGATGGAAGCTTTGCGAACGCTGCTCTTGGCGGCTGAGGATGAAGTCGAAAAGGCACAGAGCGATTTGAAAATATCTGAAATCAATCGTTCCAAGGAAGTGGCACAAGCGAGAGATCAAGGCGCTCGCAGCGTGCCCCTCCTCCAACGCTTGTTCGGCACGCCTCAGAAGAGTGCGCGTACACCTCCGACGCCAAAGGTTGTCGAAAAAGTGGTTGTACAAAAGTCTGAAGATTCAACCAAGGTCAAGGCGCTCGAGGACGAACTCGCCGTCGCGGCCCGAAAGCTGAGCGAGCTCAAAACAGAAAGTCGCGCGGAATTCGAATCCGCCAAGAAGAAGATTCGCGAAGAGTACGAAGCGGAACTAAAAATTTTACAATCAAAAGTCGCAAGCCTCGAGAAAGCGCTTTCGAGATCCGACGAAATCGCGAAGGAAAAGCTCGCGATGGCCACGAAAGCGGCACAGGCGGAGAAGGATCGCATGGAGAAGACGCTGCGCGCGGAAATCACCGCGGCGAAATCTCTCGCGGCGAACGCCAAGCTCTCGGCGCAACGCGAACTGTCGTCTGTACTTCGAGACGCCGAAGCACGAGCGAAGCGGGATTTGCGTGAGCAAGCCAAGCGCGCCGCGGATGAACGCGCCGCCGCGGAGGCTGAAATTCGTGCGAACGCCAAAGAGGCGAACAAAAAGCTCAAGGACAAGATTTCCAAATTCGAGACGATGCTCGACGAGCGCGACTTGGAGATTGAAGCCAAGTTCAACGCGCAATTCGACAAGTTGGTTGTCGATTTCCGCCAAGAGGTGGAAATTCTCCAAAAGTCGTTGCGCGCGGCGGAAAAACGCTCGAGTGGTCGATCGGAGCCCAAGGTGATTGAGAAGATCGTCGAAAAAGTTGTTAAGGCGGATGTGGATGGCGAAGCGTACGCCACCGAAATCGCCAAGACGAAGGAGGACCTCGCCGTTCTCAGAAAGCGCAGCGAAGACGACATGGCCAAGCTTCGAGCGTCGTACGAGGAAAGACTGAGAGAGGCCATCGAAGCTAAGGATGCGGCGCTCAAGGAAAGCCGAGAAGAGGCGCTCAAGGCTGTCTCGTCTCAGAAGGGGAAGGCTGAAGAACAACTCAAGGCGGAGCTCGGCGAGCGAGAAAAGGCGCTCAAGGCTGAGAAGGCGCTGAAGCAGAAACTCGAGCGCGATCGCGAAAACCTCGAGCGTTCGTTTGAAAAGACGGTGAGCCAGCGAGACTCCTACGCTCGCGAAGTCAAGACGCTCAAGGCGTCGCTCGCCGAAGCGAAGAGACGACTCCGCGATTTGGTGGATATGAGCGACGAAGAGCTGCGCGTTTTGGAAGAATCCAAAAAAGTCGCGAGTGAACTCGACGAGCTCAAGACAAAGTACGCCGAGTCCATGGGCATCGCCGTCAGCGAAGTCGAGGACGAGGACGTCGCGGGATTAGACATCACGAAGATCGACACCATCGTCACTCGTCGCACCAAAACCAGGTCTCGAAACAAGACCGCCGTGGACTACTTCAAGCAACTCCTCGACATGAGCAAGAAGTAAGCGAAGAAGAACAGTCCCGGCCGCCAGCACGCGCGCGCGCGCTATTAGTCACAGTGAAAGCACCCGGACGTCGTCGGGTGCGATAGCAACGCAAAACATTCTTTAGACGTAATATGACGACGACGACTTTACCGCTTCGAGCCCGCGCCTCGTCACACGTCGCCGCGCACCGCACCGCTCGCGACGAAAGACGCGCCCGCGCGTCATGTCGCGCGACCGTCTCGCCGACGCCGTCGTCCGACTCGACGCCGTGCGCGTCGCCGACTCGTCCGGCGCCGTCGGGAGCCAACGCGCGCGTTGCTCGAGAGCGGTCGTCGAGGCCCTTCGCGCGCCCCTCGGCGCGCCCGTGCGCGTGACGCTCCGCGAGAGCGACGGCGAGGACATCTCCTACCTCTGTGCACTCGAACCGTGGGACGAACGGCGCGGGATGGTGGTGGAGATCGACGCGTTCGCGCGCGAGGGAACGGCGGCGGAATCGTCGAATCGTCGCGACGACGCCCTCGACGGCCCGCGCGTCGGTACCATCGAGACGCTCGACGCGAAACCGATCGCGTGCGATCGCGTGCGTCTCATCGGCGTCGACGCGTGCGAGAACGATCGATCGGCGGTGGAGAAGGCGCTTCGAGAACGGTTGGTGCGCGTCGGCGCGACGGTTTCGTTGGGCCGCCGCGACGACGGCGCGGGACGGTCGAGACCGGTCTCTTTCGTCGTCGATCGCGTCGAACCGCGAGTGCGTGGGAACGAAAATGTGACGTGGCGCGTGACGCCGTCGACGGTGATCGAACACGAGACGCGAGCGGAGGAGGGAGACGACGCGCGCGCGGCGCGAGAGAGAGCGCGACCGGCTGAGTCGAGAGTGGCGGCGAGCGAGGAGGCGATTCAAGCGCTTCGACAGGCTATCGTGTGGCCGATGCGCTACGGGAGAGAGGCCAAAGCGCTGGGGGTGTCGTTCCCCAGAGGGTTACTCCTGCACGGTCCACCGGGAACGGGGAAGACGGAGGCGGTGCGGGCGGTGGCGGACGAGGCGGGCGTAGAGACGCTCGCGGTGAGCAGCGGTGACATCGTGGGCGCGTACGCGGGGGAGAGCGAGAAGCGATTGCGCAAGGTGTTCGAGCGCGGGAGAAGGAACGTGAAGCGCGGGAAACCGTGCGTGATCGTGATAGATGAGCTCGACGTGCTGTGTCCAACGCGACAGGGGGGCACCGCGCACGAAAACCGAATAGTGGCGCAACTCTTGACGTTGATGGACGGCGCGGGAGAGTCGAACGATGTGGCCGTGCCCGTGGTGGCGACGACGAGTCGACCGAACGCGATAGATCCCGCGCTTCGGCGACCTGGACGATTCGATCGCGAGGTTGAGATGTCGTTGCCGAACGCGGGGCAGCGCGCGGACATTCTCAAGCTTCACGCCGCGACGCTTCCGCTCGACGATGACGTCGACTTCGCGGCGGTGTCCGAGAATAGTAAAGGATACAGCGGCGCAGACATCGCGGCGTTGTGCAGAGAAGCGGCGATGAGTGCCATCAAGAGACGAACGTCGGATGGCGGCGACGGCGGCGGGGGCGGCGACCGAGAGATGAAGGTTTCCGCGGCGGATTTCCAAGTGGCGCGGTCGCGAATTCGCGCCTCCGTCGTGCGTGGACTCGCGGTCGAGCTTCCACCAGTCGCGTGGGACGACATAGGAGGATTGGACGATGTCAAGAAACGTCTACGTCAAGCGGTGGAGTGGCCGCTTCACCACGCCGACGCGTTTCGACGTCTCGGTCTGCGACCACCGAAGGGTATACTTTTACACGGTCCTCCGGGATGCGCCAAGACGACGCTCGCGCGCGCCGCAGCCACGGCATCGGGCGCGACCATCATCACCCTCACCGCCGCGGACGTCTTCAGCAAATACCTCGGCGAGGGTGAAAAGATTCTTCGAAGCACCTTTAGCAAGGCGCGAAAATCCGCCCCCGCGGTGCTCCTCTTGGACGAAATCGACGGCATGTGCGGTTCACGCGGCGACGGCGCGTCCGAGGGCGCTCACGACGTCGCCACTCGTCTCCTCTCCGTCTTCCTCACCGAGATGGACGGTTTAGAGTCGACGCCCACCGCCGGCGGCGGCGTCCTCGTCGTCGCCACCACCAACCGCCCGAAGAGCCTCGACCCCGCGCTCACGCGTCCCGGCCGGCTCGATCTCGTCCTCGAGATCCCACCCCTCGACCACGCCGGCCGTCTCGCCGCCCTCCGCGTGCACACCCGCGACGTCCATCTCCACGACGACGTCGACCTCGACGACCTCGCGCGCCGCGCCGGCGGCTACACGGGCGCCGAGCTTCGCCGCGTCGTCGACGAGGCAGCCTTCGCCGCGCTTCGACGCGACGTCACCGCCGACCGCGTGCGACTCGAGCACTTCACCATCGATCCGAAGCGCCCGTAATTATCATCCCGAGCGTCCTTCATCGCGTCCGTCCCCCGTCGCCGTCCTCCGCGTCCCTTGGCGTCCCCGTCCCCGTCCCGCGGAGGGGAACAAAGACGCTCGGCTGTCGATTCATCTCGTGATTCTCGAGACATCGATCGTCACACGCCCTCGCGCGCGACCATGCACGACGTCACACCCGCGCGCGCGCCTCGAGCGAACGAACGCGTCTCCGAACGCGCGCGTCGCGGTCGTTTACTCTTCACCTGGCACGCCGTCGTCGCGTGCGTCGCGTTTATCGCCGCCGCGCGCGACGAGCATCGTCATCGATCGGCATGAGCGCGCGCGATGCGACGCCGCAGACGACGACGACGACGACGACGACGGTCGTTCGGTTCTCGGAGACGGATGGACAAGGGGTCGTGTTTAACGGTGCGTACGCGTATTACGCGGACGCGGCGTTGGACGGGTGGTTGGAGCGGACGATGGGTCGACGGCGCGCGCTGGAGGTTCGAGAAGCGTTGCTCGCGGCGAATTCGAGGTGGACGTTTAGGAAAAGCGCGAGGTTTATGGATCGGGTCGACGTGCGAGCGCGGGTCGAGCGGTGGGGGAATTCGTCGTCGTTTGAGGTGAGGTATGAGGGGACGATCGGTGGGGAGGCGTGTTTCGAGGGCGCGGTGACGTACGTGGCGACGGAGGTGGACGTCCGAACGGGGGAGCGAAAGCCGGTACCCGTGCCGGAGGATATTCGACGCGCGCTCGGAGGAACTCGCGCGCGGTTGTGATACTACTACTGGTACGAATATAAATTACGAATGAATGAATGAATGAATCGAATGGATCAGCGATCGCGCAAGCACTCGAGCATGGCTTCGTTTCCGTATCGCGTCCACTCGTCGAAGGTCATGTACCTATTTCCTCGACTCTGCGCGCGCTGGATGATGGAAAACACGGCGTCGAGTTGTTCGTCGGACACGTGTCTGTGACCGCTTCGCATGAGGTTAAAGTCACCGACGAGACACTCGAGTTCGGTCTCGTCCAGGACGTTATCGCGATTGCGATCGTAACGCTGCCAAATGCCTCGAAGCACTTGTTCGGGCACCACTTCGGTGACTCTGACTTGTTCGAGCAACCACGAACCAGCTTTGGGATTCCACGCCGCTTCTTGGAACTCTTTCGTCTGCATCTCCGCCAGACGACTCGCGGTTCGATCCCACGCGAACTCTTCGTCTCGCGCGGCGTTTTTTCTCGACGCCGCCGACGACGAGCGAAACAAGTCTCGCGGAGACGCGTCGGCGCTCACAAAGAGCTTCACCTTGTGCTCGTACATGACGTCCACGAAGGTTATGAAACGACGAACGAGATCTAACCTGTCCGAACTCAGTGTCGGCACGTTGCCGACGCCGATCGAGTTGAAGACACTCGCGAGCGCCGTGTAATCCGCCGCGCCGAGCGCGCTGTCGCAGAGCTCGTGAAAATCAAAGTGCGCGATGCCTCCGCCCGCGCGACGCACGTGCACCAATCGCCCGCCGATGGCGATCTGCAGCGGTTTAAACGAGCGCTCGCCCGCGAGCGTCTGTAAACGCGCGCTCAACCAGCGCTCTCTTGTCTCTACGTCGCCTTCCGACCGCCACGTCGCGTGGTCGCCCTCGCCGTGCGCGCTCCCCGTGAGCCGATAGTCTCTCTCGCTCGCCATCTCGTGCACGACACATCGTCTCTTGATGTCGGCGATGCACGGCAAAAACTGCGCGCGATTCAATCCATTTTTATACAATTCATCGGGATGGCGATTACTCGTCGTCACGACGAGCACGCCTCGCGCCCAAAGATTTTCCAACAGGCGCTTGACGATCATGGCGTCGGCGACGTCGACTATTTGAAACTCATCCAAACACAGCACCCGCATTTTTCGCGCCAACGCCGCGGCGTACTGCGCCACAGTGTCCATCTTCACCCCCGAATCCTTCAGTTTATGCAATTCGGTGTGCGTGGCGAGCATGAATGAGTGAAAATGTTCCCTTCGCTTTTCCTCGCCCTCCGTCCCCGGAAGCGTGGCGTGAAATAAATCCATCACAAACGTCTTCCCGCTTCCCGGCCCCCCGTGCACGTACGCCCCACCGCTCCCGGCGACGATAGTCTCGCCCGTCGACGTCCCGCTCGCGAACGTGCGCCCACCACCGCCCCCGAACCATCCGCCGAGCGACCACCCGCCCGTCGCGTCGCCGAATCCGCCCTCCCCCCCACCGACGCCTCGCGGCGCCTTCGCCCGCTCGCGCGCGTCATCCAGCACCCGCAACGTCTCGCATTGCGCGTCATCCGCGCGCACGACCCCTTCCGCGCACAACCGCGCGTACGCCTCGCTCGGCGTCTCGTCCTCGCGCACGAGCGCCGCGAAATCGATCCCGCTTCGCAACCCCTCGCTCGCGCGCGACGTCACCCACCGCGTCCACGTCCTCACCGACGACGCGCGACGCAACCCTCGACCGAATCGCGTCGCGCACGCCATCCCGCGACGTCCACCTCGCGCCGCGCGCGCGCGAATCCCGCGCACGGGTTGGACGAAAGCGCACCTCGTCATCCATCGATCCGCACACGCGAGCGTCTCGATCGTCGCCATGTCGACGTCGCTCGCGACGACGACGACGGCGACGCGATGCGCCGCGCGCGCGTCCACCTCGCGCGACGCGTCATCGACGTCTCGCGGTGCGAACGCGGCGAGAATCGTGCGCGCGCGGTGCCCAGCGGCGACCTCGATTGTGATGACGACGACGACGACGGCGGCGACGCGCGTCGCGCGCGTGGCGCGCGCGCGTCGCGTCGCGTCCCCGCGCCTCGTCCCCGCGTCGTCGTCGTCGTCGCGCGCGGCGTGCGTCGCGCGCGCCATCGCGCCGACGAGCGCGGACGACGCCGACGCCGAGGAGGTCAAGGTGGACGCGCGAGAGCTTCGCGAGGTGTTTAATGAATCCATCGCCGCCATGCGCACGGTGACGCCGCCGTTCGCGCAGGAGGGCATGGAGGAGAAGAAGGAGACGCTGAGCGAGTACGACGTGGAGACGCTGGTGAAGAGCGATACGGTGTTTAACGCGGAGATGTCGTGGTTGGCGTTCAACTGGCGCGTGTTGGCCACGGCGGCGAACGAGGAGGTGCCGATTTTTGAGCGGTTGCGGTTCGTCGCCATCAGCGCGAGGAATTTGGATGAGTTTTTTGCGAAGCGGGTCGGGGCCATCAAGCGGCAGGCGGCGGCGGGGGTGGAGAATTTGGTCAAGCGACGCGGGCGAGACGTGTGGACGCCGGAGGAGACGTTGCAAAACGTGGCGGTGGAGGTGGAGAGACAGGTGGACGCGCAGGCGGCGTTGTTGGAGGATCACATCGTGCCGAGACTGCGCGAAGAACACGATGTTTCGTTGGAACAGTACGATGATTTGGATTCGGAGCTTCAGCGCAAGTTGGAGAAGTACTTTGAGGCGCAAATCGAACCCGTGCTCGATCCTCGCGCCATCGATCCGTGTCACCCGTTTCCGTTTCTCGGTTCACTCTCGCTCTCGATCGCGGTCGAGCTCGAGGATGCGTTCAAGCAGGATAAGTTTGCCATCGTGAGCGTTCCACCGTCGCTCGAACGTTGGATTCGTATCGCCACCGAGAAAAACGATCCGGTGCAACGTTTTTTACCGCTCGAGCAACTCATCGAGGCGCACATGGAGAAGCTTTTTCGAGGGTGTAACATTCGAGACACGCACGTGTTTCGAGTGACGCGCAACGCTGACATTCAGCGCAACGAGGACGAGGCGGAAGATCTTCTCGAGATGATGACGGATGAAGTGCGCGAGCGTCGGTTCGCGTCATTCGTTCGTCTCGAGATTCAGGACACCATGCCAGAGTACATTCGCGACAAGCTCATCGCGTCGCTCGACGGCATCACGCAGACGGATGTCATTACGGTGCCGCACCGCGCACCGCTCGGATTCGGCACCATCGATTCGGTACCAGTGAATTTCGGCATGGACATCGAGATGCTCTACCCGCCGTGGTCTCCTCGCACGCACCCGCGTTTAGAACAAGTCAGAGGCAGAGAGGAGTCCATCTTTTCCGCCATCACCGAGGGCGACATCTTCGTGCACCATCCGTACGTCTCATTCGCGACGTCCACGCAGGCATTCATCGAACAAGCCTCGCGAGACCCGGATGTGTTGTCCATCAAGTCGACGCTGTACCGCACGAGTGATGACTCGCCAATCGTCAAGGCTTTGATCAAGGCGGCGGAGAACGGTAAGCAAGTCGCCGTGCTCGTCGAGCTCAAGGCGCGTTTTGACGAGGCGAGAAATGTAAACTTTGCCCAGCGTTTGGAAACCGCGGGATGTAACGTCGCGTACGGCGTCAAGAGCGTCAAGACGCACTCCAAGGCCTCGCTCGTCGTTCGTCGCGAGGGTAAAAAGTTGGTCAAGTACGTGCACATCGGTACCGGGAACTACAACCCGTCGACAGCGGGCATCTACACAGATTTCGGTCTCCTCTCGCGTGACGAGGACCTCGGCGATGACGTGAGCAACCTCTTCAAGTTTTTGATGGGTCACCACTACCAAGAGCGCTTCAAAAAGCTCATCGTCGCCCCGCTTCGCATGCGAGACGAATTCGTGGAGATGATTGAGAGAGAGGCCGAAAACGCGTTACAGGGACGACCGGCGTCCATCATCGCCAAGATGAACGGTCTCGACGACGCCGCCATCTGCGCCGCGCTCTATCGCGCGTCCCAAGCCGGGGTCAAAATTCAGCTCATCGTGCGCGGCATCTGCCGCATTCGACCGGGCATTCCGGGTCTCTCGGAGAATATTCGCGTCGTCTCCATCATTGGCAGATTTCTCGAGCATCACCGCGCGTTCCGCTTTGAAAACGACGGTAATCCCGAGTTTTACATGGGTTCGGCCGATTTGATGCGTCGTAACTTGTTACGACGCGTCGAAGTCATCGCGCGCGTGTACGATCCGAAGATTCAACAAGAGTTACAAGAGGTGTTCGACGCGTGTCTGGCGGATCAAGTGCTCGCGTGGGAGATGGGTTCCGACGGTCGCTATTACCGCACACCGACGTCTCGAGGCGTCGCCGCGCGTCACGTCGCGAATCATCCGGGCAAAGGAAGGCTCATGAAGCTGAGCGCCGTCGATGGTTTGCACGAAGCGCTCATGCACGCGACGCTTCGATCGATGAAGCGTCAAGACAAGCGCGGGAATTTGACTAGTTTGGCGAAGAAGAAAAAGAAGCCCATCGAACGCGCACCGAAGGAGGTTCAAGCGCGCACGCTGAAATCGAATACGGCGCCCGAACTCAGCGACAACGCGCAAGTGGCGATCGACGCGCCCGTACCGGCGACCGAAGCGTCCAACACTCGTCCAAACTTTAAAGACGTCTTCTCTACGTCGTCGTCGTCGTCGTCGACGACGGAAAACCTCGAAATTCGTCCGAGCGAATTTTCCGAGTAAAATCCAACTGTATCTCTACTGTAGCTCTCGCGTCACGAGTCGAACATAGTCGCACACTTTACTTTCACACTTTAGCACTTTCAATGATGATTTCTTGCATGTTTGTTCAATACAACTCTTCAGGCGTTTCCTGTTGTCGGAAAGAGTTTACGAACGGGAACCTTCCCGTCGAGGCGCGCGGCGACGGCGACATCCCGCTCGGCGTCCTTCTCGGCTCGAAATGCGTCGTAATCTTCGAAAATCTTCTCCGGCGCCTCCCCTTTCTTCATCGGATCGCGAATCTCGTGTCCGTACGGAAAATCTGGTAACAAACTGTCCGGAGTCCACGTCTGTTCCTTCTGACTGAGAAACATCTCGATCATCGACGTCACGTTTTCCGCCATGGCGTCTTGTCCCTCGTCGGAGAGGTGCACTCCGTCGGAAAACGTATCCATGTTGTCCTTTTGCATCGCGTGCGTCATCCCGTGAATATCGCATCCGTACACCCACGTAAACCCCTCAGAATCCAATCGTTTCACAACCCGTTTCACCGCCGCCGCGTATTTCGTGAGATTCGGTCTCGAGTCTTCAAACGGTCCCCCCACCCACGACGACCCGTGCAGTCTCACCTGACACCTCCGTCTCTGTTTCGCGTCCACCACCGGCGGCGTCATCGCCATCACCAGCTCCGATCGCTCCGCCGCCGTTTTCAATATCTTGTACATGTTCGCCTCGTACTCATCCAGCTCCACCTTCACGACGTTTCGCGCTTCCGCGTCCGGCTTCGTCATGCGAAGCGCGTCATTCGTCCCGAGCATCACCGTGGAGAGATAAATCTTCCCCGGATGCGTCTCACTCTCCCCGAACGCGTGTTCGAGCACGTCGTCGCGCGCGCACCATCGAGAGTTGTATCCGCCGTATCCTCGATTGAAGACATCGCACGTGCGCGAGAATTTATTCGCCTGCGAGCCGAGACGGGAACGTCAGTCGATCGAATCATTCGTTATCGTCATCCTCATCGACGCGCGTTTCCGACGTTCGAGAACGCGACCGCGTCGGTCGATCGAATCATGAATCATGAATCATCTCGATCGTCATCGTCATCGACGCGCGTTTCCGACGTTCGAGAGACGTACGAGGGCGGCGCCGAACCCGTACGGTTCGAACGAACATTGCGTGATCGAATCACCGTATAATACGATACGTTTACGTCGCGCGGGCGCGGCCATGACGACGCGAAGTGAGGTACATTTAAATTTAAAATTGACATGCATCATCATCATTCGTCGACGCGCATGGGCGACGAGGACACCTCGGGGAGGTTTTGGCGCGCGCGCGCGAACCGGTTGAAACGATTGACGCGCGGCGTTCGGTCGAAGAGCGTCGAGAGAGACGCTCGCGAGGATGCGGATGGGAAAGACGACGACGGTGATGTTTCAGATGTTTCACCGGTGTCGACGCGCGATGGGGACGCGGACGTCGACGCCGCGGCGTGGGCGCTGACGACGAGTGAGACCGCGCGAGTGGACGCGCGTCCGTCGATGTGGACGCCTCGGCCGTGTCCGACGACGATGGAGACGTCGACGAGCGGGTCGAGGTGGTCGGAGTCTCGGGGACGTCGACGCCGGGACGCCGACGGCGCGGCGGGCGACGCGTTGGACGACGCGCGGTCTTTGGATTCGCTGCGAGCGGGATACAAGACGTTACTGCGAGAGGTGACGGCGAGACACGCGCGGGCGCGAGAGGATATGGAGCGCGAGATCGCGTCTCTGCGAGACCGCGTTCGCGAGCTCGAGACGGCGGCGGACGCGCGAGACGGCGGCGCGGCGAGACGACGGTCGCCGCGACGAGAGGTTCTCGCGCCGAGATCGCCGGGCGACGACGCGGCGACGTGTGAGTTATCGCCGATGTCCGCGGCGGATAGAACGCCGCCGCCGATGCCGCGAGAGACGAGTCCGGAGTCGGCGCGCGCCGACGAAAAGGAAAATGAAGACGCCGTCTCGACGCCGAAGGCGTTTCGGCCGCCTCGTCCGCCGAGTCGGGAGGGATCGGACGCGGACGATTCGTGGATCGAGGCGTGGGAACGCGCCGAGTTTTCTCGCGGGGCGTTGCCTCTGAACGTGCGACCTGGGAAGGGGTTCGTGTGCCCGTTCACCGGCGCCGTCGTGAATAGAACGCCGTAGCGTACTCCAATTGTCAATTGTATTTACAACACTGTACCTCGTTCGCGCACTCGAGCGCGCCTCTGTTCTATGACGACCAAGGCGTTCTGAGCGTGATGAACCCGGGTCGTCCCATGCGCTGGACGTCCAAGGCGATGAATTGAAAAGGTAACCACGAGAGAGCGCGGCCGAGAGGACGCAACACTCGATTCCTCGACGCCACGGGTTCGAATTCACTCCACGGCGCGCTGGCGCAACTCTTCTTGACGTCGAGACTCTTCATCGCGTCCACATCCTCGGCGCTCAGTTCAAACCCGAAAATATCCGCGTTACTCGCGATGCGAGCCGGCGACGTCGATTTAGGAATCACGACGACGTCTCTCTGCACGTTCCACCGTAACACCACCTGCGCCGGACTCACCCCGTGTTTCTCCGCCAATCGCACCACGATGGGGTCCGAGAACAACGCGCCGCCTTGCGCGAGCGGCGAATACGCCGTCACCGTCACCCCGCGCGACTGCGAGAACCTCACCAAGTCGTCGTTGGCCCACATCGGATGCGACTCGATTTGGTTCACGCTCGGTTTAATCCTCGTCCGCGGATCATCGATCAACGCCGCCAACTGCGCCTCGTTAAAGTTACTCACACCGATATGTTTCACGAGTCCATCGTCCACGCACCGCTCCAACTCTCGCCAACACTCGGCGACGCTCGCCTTCGCGTCCGGTTGCAACACCGTCCCTCGTCGCCAACACACCGGCCAATGAATCAAATACAAATCCAAGTAATCTAATCCCAAATCATCCAACGTCGTCATCAGCGCCTCTCGAACGTCCCTCGGCCGGCGTCGATCGTTCCACAGTTTGCTCGTCACCCACAGCGCGTCTCGCGAGACGACGCCCGCGGCGAACGCCTCGGCCAGAGCCTCGCCCACCTCGCGTTCGTTCGCGTACGCCGCCGCGCAGTCCACGTGGGAGTACCCGGCGAGAAGGGCGTCGCGAACGGCGTTTCGCACGTCGTTCGGACGCGCTCGCCACGTGCCGAGACCGACGCGAGGGATGGGGATGATTGTGTCGAGCGATGCAATCGCGTCATTGACCGGCGTCGCGCGCATCGATCGCGCGCGACCGCGACCGCGAGGGCGCGAGAGGGTGGAGGGGAGACGCCGCGCGAACGATCGCGTCGCGTCGACGTCGACGCCGAGGACGCGCGCGCGCATCGAAGTGAGGATTTGAAGATGACGTCTCGACCTCTGCTCGACGTCTCGTCGACGCGGGACGAGGAGGAGGAGGAGGTGACGTCGACGTTGACGTCGCGCGCGGTCGGGAGAGAGATTCGCGCGCACGTCGGGTACGCGCTCCCGGTGACGACGGCGTCGCTGTGCAATCGAGCGAGAGATTTGATTTCGCTCGCCTTTGTCGGCGGCGAGAAATCGACGACGGCGCTGGCGGGCGCGGCGGTGGCGTCGACGATGGCGAACGTCACCGGGAACGCAGTGTTGGTGGGGTTGACGTCGGCGCTGTTGACGCTGGCGGGACAGGCGTACGGGGCGAAAAAGTACGGGGAGGTGGCGGCGTGGACGCAACGCGCCGCCGTCGTCATGTTTTTCGCGGCGACGTGCGTGTCGGTGGGATGGACGAGGATGGATCGCGCGCTCGTGGTTTTGGGACAAGACGCGGCGATCGCGAGCGCGGCCAGGGCGTATCTGCGAGGTTTGACGCCCGGGTTGTTCGCGTACGCCGGGAACGCGTGCGCGCAGGCGTTTTTACAGAGTCAGGGGACGACGCGACCGCAGGCGGTGAGCGGCGTCGCGGCGACGATGCTTCACGCACCGGTGTGCGCGGCGTTCAAAGCGATGGGATTCGGATTCGTCGGACCGGCGTACGCGACGAGCGTGTCGACGAGCTCGGTGCTGGCGTGGAATTGTCTCTTCGTGCGACTGCGGAGGACGCCGAACGGAGTGTTTCGAGAACGCGACGAAAGCGTCGCGCGCGCGCGAGACGCGTGTTGGCGCGGTTTCGCGCGCGAGACGATGTTTGACAGAGCTGGGTTGGTGGCGTTTCTTCAGCTCGGCGTGCCGGGCGTCTTGACCATGGCGGAGTGGTGGGCGAGCGAGTTTCTCATCGTCCTCGCCGGTTACCTCAGGAATCCCACGGTGACGGTGAGCGCCATGTCGATCTATCAAGCGACGAACGCGTTCGCGTTCATGATCGCCGTTGGATTCGGTGCCGCGACCGCGACGCGCGTGTCGCACGAGGTGGGCGCTCGGAACGCGACGGGCGCTCGACTCGCGGCGGCGGTGGCGCTCTGTCTCGTCGTCGTGGTCGAGCTCGTCGTCTCACTCGTAGTCTACCTCTCGCGAGACCACTGGGGCGCGGCGTTCACGAGCGACCCTCGTGTGCGAGCGCACGTCGCAAAGCTCATGCTCCCTCTCGCCGTGTACGTCTTCTTCGACGCCATTTGTTGCGTCAGCACCTCGGTGCTCCGCGGCGCCGGTCGCCAAGCCTTCGCCGCGCCCATCATCCTCGTCGCCTACTACCTCATCGGCCTTCCCGCCTCGGCCTACCTCGCGTTTACGAAATCCCACGGCACGATGGGACTCGCCATCGGCGGCGTTCTCGGCACCGCCACGCACGCCGGCGTCATGACGTTCGTCTCCGCGCGCGTCGACTGGCGCCGGGAAATCGAGCGGTCTCTCGACATTCGCCGCGTCGGCGCCGACGCCGACGACTCTGATTCCGATTCTCTTTCTGACGATGACGACGCCGACGACACGGCGCACGAGCGCACCGACGCTCGCAAACTCCTCGACGCGGAATAGCGACTAGCACCTAGCACACTTCCTAGCGCGCGTCGAGCGGTGGCGTTGATGAAAAAGTAAAAAGCCATTCGTTCGTCACTCCGCGACGCCGTCGCGCGCGCGCGTCGTCATGGGCCGCGTCGCGGCGACGAAATCCAAACGAAAACGATTCGAAGGGTGCGTGACGGCGATCGACGCGAGTACTCGACGCGCGACGACGCCCAGAACGGCGCCGGGACGAAACATTTGGCGGCGGCGGCTCATTCGTCCCCGACTACTCTCGACGACGAGACTGACGACGAGACGCGCTCGCACTCGTATCAGGGACGGCGATGGCGTCGAGACCGTGGGATCGCTCACGTCTGGGATCAAGAATAAGCAGCGACGAAGCGAGGTGTACGGGAAACTTCGACACGAACGCGCGGTGGCGAAGAAGAAGCGCCGCGAGGCGAGACAAAAAGCCGAGGCGGAGGCGATCGACGCGGGGGAAGAGCCGGCGCCGAGACAGATACCGAAGACGATCGAGAATCAACGCGTGCGAGACGCGACCTTCATCGAGGACGCGGACGATGTGGACGTGGCTGAGCAAGACGCAGAGGATGAATTCGCGTCGTATTTTAGTAACGCGACGACGCCGAAGATAATCGTCACGACGAGTCGAAAACCGAGCGGGGACATGTTTAAATTTCTTGAAAATTTATTCACCGTCATCCCGAACGCGTATTACTACGCGCGACGAAGCTATCACATCAAAGAGATCGTCTCGTACGGGTCGGCGAGAGGGTTCACCGACGTCTTGGTGTTCAACGAGAATAAAAAATTTAGCAAGGGCGCGCGCGTCAACGGCTTGCTTCACGTCCACCTGCCCGAGGGGCCGACGTGTCTGTACAAACTCTCCTCGCTCAAACTCTCCAAACAGATCAAAGGGCACGGGAAGGCGACGAGTCACTACCCAGAGTTGATTTTAAACAACTTCAACACGCGACTCGGTCATCGCGTGTCGAGAATGTTCGCTTCGGTGTTCCCGCAGAGACCAGAGTTTAAGGGTCGACGCGTCGTCACTTTTCACAATCAGCGCGATTTTATCTTTTTCCGTCACCATCGGTACGTGTTCGAGGAGAAAAAAGGTCGGCGATTACCGCACGCGGGGCACTTGGCCACGGCGGAGGTTCCCGAGCACGTGCGCGCGTCCATCAAGGAGGGACGAGGCAAAGGGAAAAAGAAGAAGATACGCGAGAGCGACGACGAGAGCGAGGATGACGATAGCGATGACGAAGAGGACGAAGAGGAAAAGCCACAAAAACCACCACCGATCGATACGATGATTCAGGCGCGTTTACAAGAGCTCGGACCGAGATTTACGCTCCGTCTCATGTCGGTGCAAAAAGGCACGTTCGACTCCAAACACGGCGAGTACGAATACGTTCGAAACACGGACACCGACGGCACGAGACACTGTCGACGTAAATTCGTGTTGTAATTACCATCTTCATGAGTGTAGCGCGCGCGTGGTTGATATTACAAAGATGCGCTCGACCGACAAAGACCCCCTCACTCTCCGCGTCACCCCACGATTCACGATTCGTTCGTTTCCTTCGTTCATTCCTCGGTTCTCTTCGGTTCGGCTCGCGCGTTCATCCCGCCTTGAATAACAAAAACGCGACGTTGGAAATGTACATGTAGATGAAGTTGCCGCTCTCGTGCGTGACGTAACTCCCGAAATTTCTCCCCACGACGCAGTGCCACGTGGGGCCGTACTTTTTATCGAACTCCTTCTTCATGAACGCGGCGATGTCCTTCTCCACGTTGTGTCGCTCCATCGCCTAGTCGACGTCCCGGCGGTCAGTCGGCGAATCCAACCACCCCGGCGCGGCGCGTCCATCATCATCGAGCGCGTCGCGACGTACCTCGGTGGCTAATTTCACGGCTTCGTCTTGAACATCCTGCGCGTGAACGAGACCGACGTCGCGCGTCGAGCGTCAGTCATCGCGCGCCCGGGGACGCGTCGCGCGCGGGGACGATGGATGGGTCAACGACCGCGGGACGATTGGGCGCGCATCGACGTCGTCGTCGTCGTCGTCGTCGTCGTCGTCGCGCGCGCGGGAATCGCGATCGAAACGCACGTTGGGCATGTCCGCCGCCTTGATGACGGACTTGCTCGTCTTGGCGTCGGTCATCGCGGCGCGAGAGGGAGAGGCGAGATGTGTGGCGATGTGTCGGGTGGTCGGCGAGTCAACGCGCGGGACGAATGTCAAATGAATGAATCCAATGAATGAATCCAATGAATGAATCCAATGAATGGATGGACGGATGGGGCGAAGACGCGCGCGCGCGTCGATGAAGCGCGTCGATGAAGCGCGTGTGTGTTTGTATTTGTACGTGCGTATTCCAATCCGCCGGACGCCGCTCGGCGTCACCGTTCGTCTCGCGAGCGCTCTAATCGTCCCGTTGCCCTCGCGCGCGGTTCTTCCCCTTGAATTGCCTGTAACCGAACCACTCTAAGTTACCCGGCCACGTCGATGGATCGGGTTCGGGTAAGTTTTTGTTCGTCTCGCAATCCTCGTAGTACTGGTTGACGCCGCCGCGAAGATGAAACAAATTCTTGTACCCCGCCTGGTACATCTCGAACGCGGCGGGAAGCGACCCCGCGCCCTTGGTCGCGTCGGTGAACGACTTATTCTCCGACGGATCGCGCTCGAGCGAGCCCCCCCAGATGTCGCACATGATGATTTTGGTATTCTTATCCGGAACGAGCGCCTCGACTTCGTCCACAAAATTCGCCTTCACCTTTTTAAATCCCGGCAATCGAAGCTTGGCCAAGATCCCGCCATCAACGTACGGACAACTCACACTTCCCGGCACCGACCACTGCTCGAAATCCGGTTCGAATCGCACGTCGAGCAACACCGCGTTCTGTCGCATCATCTGCGCGCACTCGGCAGAACCCACCGTGCGCATCTTATACTTCGTCTTCAGCTCCTTATGAATCCTTCGCCACTCGCGCGCGCCCGGTCCCATGCCCGGGACGATCCCCCGCTTGTTCGGCGTTCCCTCGAGCTTGGACGGGTCCACCGCGACGACGCGAGACGCGCGTCCACCGCTTCGATGACCGGGGACGCGTCCCGGGACGATCCCGGTCGACGATCGACGTCTCGCCGCTCGGGACGCGCCTCGCGCGACGACGGACGACGTCCCGTCCGCGCACCCGTAACTCTCACGCGCGGCGAACATGGCGCGCGCGCCGTCGAGTCGCGAAGTGCCGCGATGTTTTCTGGTCGGATGCGAGAAAATCACGCGGATAGACCGCACTCGTTGGCGCGCGCGAACGACTCGCGCCTCGGTGATCGACGCTACGCGTGAGGAAACATGCTCGTCTCCACCATCGGCGCGTCCGCGCGCGTCGTCGTCGCCTCGCGCGCGCGTACGAGGACGACGAAACGAACTTTGGGGTTGGGGCAACTGCCTCGTCAGCGTCGATTCGAACGAACCGCGCGCGTCGACGCGCGCGCTACGGCGGGCGACGACGGTGGGAGTGCGTTCGTGGGATACGCACGCGTCGCGCCGCGCGCGCGAACCGGCGCCGAGAGGCGCCGAGGCGACGCCACGACGGTGCGCTCGACGGCGGTGGCGCGCGCGAGCGACGACGCCGCCCCGCCGAGCACCTTCTTGCTCGGCATCGCGTGGTTCTTCGCCCATCAGCTCATAGGCGTCGGAAACGACGTCATCATGAAGTTTACCGGTCAAAATCTCGGCGTCGCGCAGGTGGTGTTTTTGCGTTTTCTCTTCGCCACGCTGACCATGGTTCCGGTGATGGTGGCCGGCGGGAAGGAGGCGTGGCAGACTGATCGCGTGCCGCTGCACATCGCGCGATCGGCGCTGCTCGCGGGGGGTATATTTTTATACGTCAAGGGCCTGACCATAGCCCCGATCGCGGTGGTGACGACGTTGAATTTTACAATTCCGTTGTTTACGCTCGTGCTCGCGCGCGTCTTTCTCAAGGAAAAAGTCGACGCCACGCGATGGATCGGTACGCTCGTCGGATTCGCCGGGGTCATGGTCGTCATGCAACCGGGGGGAGCGGTGTTTAATCCCATGTGGCTCGTCGTCTTGCTCAGCGCCGCGATGTTCGCGTCGTTAGACGTTTTGAATAAAGTCTTCGTGGGCAAGGAGAGCTTTTGGGCGATGATTTTCTACACCGCCTTCTTCACGACGTGCATCGTCGCATATCCGGCGCTTTCGGCGTGGGTGCCGCCCACGGTGACGCAATACGGTCTCATGGCGTGTCTCGGCGCCGGCGCGAACGCGTTGCTGTACTGTTTGCTCAAATCCTTCAGCATGGTGGACGCGAGCGCGTTGGCGCCGTTCCGTTACACCGAGCTCATTCTCTCCGCCACGGTCGGGTTCTTTCTCTTCGGCGAAGTCCCCGCGTCCACGACGCTCTTCGGTGCGCTCATCATCGTGCCTAGCACGCTGTACGTCGTGTGGAAGGAGAACCAAAAGAGTTCGGATTGAGCGTCGCCGGCCGCCGTACGCGTAGTAACACAGCCGGCGCTATTTTTTCAACACTAACATCCATTACAGTAATACAAACGAACGGTACGGGTACACACGCGAGCTCACATCCCCCCCCTCCCCTCGCTCGCTCCCTCGTCTAAAAGCAACACCAACAGTCGAAGGGACAATCGCCCGCCGGTTCGCCGTTCGGTCCGAGTTTTCTCCCCTTTCCATCCACCCCCGCGCCCTCCTGTCCGTGACGCATGTCGGTGAAATCCCCGTACGATTTATACACCGGCAGCCCGTCCTCAAACCGTCTCGCCTTTTCCACGGGCACGAACTCCGGCGTCGTGCGCCTCTGTTTCGGTTTCTTTTGTCCCGGAAGCAACACGCGGACGCGCGCCTCCTCCTCCTCGCCGCCGTCGCGTCTCTCGGCGCGCTTTTCACTCTTCATCCTCTTTTTCGCCTTCCCGAACAAAGCGTCGACGTCGAAATCGTCATCCTCGACCGCGTCCGTCGTCGTCGTCGTCGTCGTCGTCGTCGTCGTCGTCGTCGCGCTCCTCCTCCTCGTCGTCTCTTCGTCTCCCCTCGCGCGCGCATCCGTCGCGTCGCCGTCCCCGGGTTTGGTTTTCATCGACCCACCGCCGCCGGCGTGCATCTTCGTCGTCTTCGTCGTCTTCCCCGTCGTCGCGCGTCCTCTCGACGCGTCTCGCACCGTCGAGGATTTCTTTGTACCCATCGCGGTCGACTCGCGCGCGCGCGCGCCCTCCACCGCGCGCTTCCGTCGACGCGTGCGGGACGTCCCGAGAGCGATCAAAAGTGACGCGACACGAAATGAAAGACGTGGACGCCGCGTCACTCACCGCCGCGTCGACGTCCACGTCGTCGTCGTCGTCCACGTCGTCGTCGTCGTCGGTTTCGTCGTCGTCGTCGTCGTCGCGGGGACCATGCGCGCCGGTGGTGGCGTCGCGCAGACGTCGACGTCGACGTCGACGACGGTGCGCGTCGAGCTCGGGGCCAAGGCACAGAAGGCGACCGGTGATGCGAAAAAAATGCCGCCCAAAGAATCCTTCTGGAGAGTGCATAAAGAGGAACTCCGCGAGCTCGTGCCGTACCTCTGGCCCGCGGGTGAGCCCCTCCTGCGCGTCATGTTCGCGGCGAGCGTGGTGTTTTTGTTGGCGTCCAAGGCGGCGAACGTCATCGCGCCCATCGCGCTCAAGACGGCGGTGGATAGGATATCGAGAGGCGATGGACGGTATCTCACCCCGATCGTCGTGTACGGGGGGATTCGATTCGGGGTGAGTCTGTGTAGTGAGTTGAAGGATAACTGCTTCGCGTACGTGGCGGCGCACGCCAGTCGAAAAATTTCCCTCAGAGTCTTCACGCACGTGATGGATCTGAGTTTGAGGTTTCACATCAATAGAAAGACGGGAGCGGTGATACGAGCGTGCGCGAGAGGGTCGGAGTCGTTCGCGAATCTGTTGCGATACATATCGTTTCAAGTGGCGCCGATATTTTTGGAGGTGGGATTGGTGTGCGCGTATCTGTTTTCGCAGTACGAGTGGTACTTCGCGGTGATCACCGCGTCGGTGATCGTGACGTACATTGGATTCACGGTGCCGTTTACCGAGTGGAGGAATAAGTTCAGACGCGAGATGACCGTGGCGGACGATGCGTTCAATCAAAAGGCGACGGATTCCTTGTTGAACTTTGAAACGATTAAATTGTTTTGCGCCGAACCGCACATCGGCGAGACGTACGACGCCGCGCTGCGAAAGACGCAGCAAGCGACTCTGAAGACGCAGAGATCACTCGCTGGATTGAACCTGGGTCAAGCTCTCATTATCGCGTTCGGAATCAGCGCGTCGCTCGCGCTCGCCGCCAAGCGCGTCATCTCGGGTGATATGACCGTCGGTGACTTCGTCCTCGTGAACACGTACATTTTACAACTCTACGTCCCGCTCAACTTTTTGGGAACGTATTATCGAATGATCAAGCAATGCATGGTTGACGTCGAATCGATGTTCAAACTGTTGAAGGAGGAGAAGGACATCAAAGACGAGCCCGGCGCCAAGGATCTCGTCCTGAAGTCAAAGGAAGACGCGCGAATGGAATTCGACGACGTCGTCTTCGCCTACAACCCAAAGGAGCGATTGATCCTCAACCGCGTGTCTTTCACCGTCGATCCGGGGACGAAGGTTGCGCTCGTCGGTCGGTCGGGTGCGGGTAAAAGTACGATTAGCAAGCTGCTGTACCGCCTATACGACATCCAAGGCGGCGTCATTCGCATCGCCGGTCAGGATGTGAAGCATTGCACGCAGCGAAGCATTCGATTGCACATTGGTATCGTGCCGCAAGACTGCGTGCTGTTCAACGAAAGCATCGAATACAACATAGGCTTTGGAAAAATCGGAACGGGCGAGATCGCGACAAAGGAAGAAGTCTCCACCGCCGCCGAACACGCCCAATTCGATGAGTTTGTGAAGCGTCAACCGTTGGGTTACGATACTCTCGTCGGCGAACGCGGTTTACGACTCAGCGGCGGCGAAAAGCAGCGCGTCGCCATCGCCCGCGCACTCTTGAAAAACCCACCGATCATGGTTTATGACGAAGCGACGTCGAGTTTAGACACGCACACCGAGAAACAAATCATGATGGCCATCAACTTTGCCGCGCAAGGACGCACCAACCTCGTCATCGCGCACCGATTGAGCACTGTCATGGACAGCGATCAAATTTTAGTGCTCAAGGAGGGTGAAATCGTCGAACGGGGCGACCACGTGGCGCTTCACGCCAAAGAGGGTGGTTTGTACCGAGACATGTGGGATCAGCAGCTCAATTCGAGAAGTTCCAAAGAAGATCGAGTCGCGTCCGCAGCGACTCTGAATGCCTTTTAGAAGTATTTACAACGTGCCTTGAAAATGCGTTTAAAATGTACAAAGAGTTTAACAATGCGCGCACGTGAAAATCTATTTAACTCTCTTGTTGTTGATTGGAGCACTTCGGTGCTTTGGTGCCAATTTTGTTCTACGTTTCTTGCCCGTGACGGATGTTTTCAACATTAGCAAATTTGCAGCCAACTGTTGATCGTCATCCTCTTGAGACGCAGCTCTCATCACGCGGGGCAGTGCTTGCGTTTGGTAGAGCGGACGTTCGTGGTGTATGTCCGAGGACGCGTCGATGTCCGCGGTCCGTTGAGGCACGTGCTGGTACGTCGTTCTGATGACGGGATCGCTTCTCGGTGGTTGATCGAGCGGTTCTTGAGTGATTCGCACGCGCACACTTCCGACGATCGTCTCGGTGATCGACACTCCCGATACTCCCTGAGGAGGCACAGAGATGGGGACGTAGTACACCGTCGGGGTGACTACTTGCTCCATGGGACGCGTGCTGACACCCGGCGGTGGTATCTCCGAACCCCGCGCCAAGGCGGGACTACGAGGAAGGAAAGATTCCGGCGCATACACCTGATCACTTTGCGCCGCGAGCCGTGTCGGAGTGGTGATGTTGGAAATTTCATGCACCCGGTTGTAAAAGTCACTCAGCTGCTCGTGCCTTTTATCATCAAAGTAGTCCGGCGAGCGCTTCGGTGCGGAGGGCAACCCAACATCGGTGTGTAAAAAGCCGCTGATTTCTCCAATGGCGACGTTTGGTGTGTGCTCTTTCTGTTGACCCGAGTGTCGTCCCTGGGCCGGAGGCGCCGAACGCGGCAGATCCGGCAAGCGCGACAGACCGTTCCTCTGGCTAAGGTCAGGCGCATCTTGGTCATGCTCGTGCACCAACTCCCGAGTCGGGACGGTTTCGACATCCACCATCTCATCTTCTTGTTGACGCGCCGAGCGCTCTGACGAACCGTCTTGTTCAGCGGTTTTGCGTTTCTTCGGCGACGGCGTTCGAGCTCTTGGTGGAGTGCTCGGAGGAACGTAACTTCCAGAAGCATCCGTAGAAGATGTAGGCAACTTTCTTTGCTTTTGTGATGGGCGCCCATTCTTACCGGCGTGTCGATATAATCGCACGTATCCGTTCGCCGCTTCTTCAGTCAAATTGAAGACTATCTCGACGTCGTGAGCAGAACTTTTTGTGCTGGCAGCTTTGACTTGAACCGTCGTGAGTGTCCATCCTGACGTATCTAAGTGATGTGATAGTACTTTTACTCTAAGAAACGTCGGAACTTTTACCCCGGAAACTTCGTGGCGCAGCGCCGATGATATCTCTGCCTTGGTCTCCCGAGTCAACGACTTCGCGGAAATATCGAGCAACGCCCCCGGCGCGCACAATTCGATCAATTGGTCGTTCGTATACCACGCCTCCGGACCATTCAGGGTGTCCGTCACGGAGACGACGACTTTTTCCGGTGAATACAAGACATTCGCCTCGAACGGCACGTTTCGGTTGCGTTTATGCGTGTCTAGGGCAGCTTTCGCCTGAGCCGATTTCTGTTGCCCCTTTTTGCCAGATGTTTTCGCAAGAGTATCCCGTCTATTCGTATCTTCTCTCTTTTGTTTCATCGATTCTCTCAAACTCTCCGCGTCGTTCGCCATCAGACGCCTCTTCGACACCCCCTCGTCCAAATCCTCGAGCTCTCCCCGCTCGTTCAAGTACTTGAAACTCTCCGACCTCGCCGGCCTCGTCCCCGGTAACCGCCCGTCCGACGCTCTCGATTTCACATCCCCCTTCCCCTTCGCCTTCACCTTCGTCCCCGACGGCTTTCGCGTCGTCTTTTGTCCCAGCGCGCGTTCGGGCGAAAACGCCAACCGCGTCCTCGCGCTCACCGCCCCCGTGCGCGTTGACCGAGACCGAGGTTTCGCCTTCCTCTCCCCTCCCTTGCTCTTTCCGCTCGACCCTCGCCCGCGTTGGTCGTTCGTTCGTCTCGACGCGCTCGGAACGCACGCCTCCGCCCCTTCCTCGTCCTCCCCGTCGCTCTCCTCTCGGCTCGACGTCTCGCGCGCCTTCGTCGTCGGCGCGCTGAATCGCACCGCCCCGATTCCCGTCGTCTTCGGCGTCGACGCCGGCCTGACGACGTGTCGCCGCTCGAAGACGGGCGCGCCGGGAAGCGCGGGAGGCATGTCGCCCGCGCGCACGTCCGCGCGGCGCGCGCGCGAGCTCGGACGCCGACGTGTGCGGCGACGACGCGGGATCGATCGGTCGACGAGGCCCCTCGAGGCTCGAGGCGCGTCGGTCGTTTTTTTTGGTGGTATTTGGAGTTTGGATGGGGAATGTTGATTTTGACTATGTGTAACGATACCATCGGTCCGATAGAGGCGGATCGGCGGCGCGCGCGACTAGGCGAAGGCGTCGGCGCTCACGCGTACCGAATGACCGGCGCGAGGGGAATCGGGAGTGGATTTGGACCTGTCTCGATCGATGTTTTCTCGCTCGGCGGCGGTGAGGTCGTCGAGAAAGGCGGAGACGACGGTTTGGGGGATGTTTTCGTCGACGGCGATGCGCTGCTTGCAGAGCTTGAGCGAACCGTCCTCGACGACGCGGAGGGTTTGTGTCGTCGAGAGGGCGACGGAGGCCCAGTGGAGGAAGAAATCGGAACGGTCGGTGTCTTTCTCGAAGTGGTGCTTGGTGACGGTGAAGATGTCGACGCAACAGATCTCGATGCGCGAGCGGCTGACGTTTATGACGATTGGCGCTCGGTGTTTGGTGTGTTCGGCGAGGAGTTTCTTCGTCTTTCCTGGATCCACCAGAGAGACGGTGTACTCGGGAGGCGGACCGAACAGATTGTGTGTGAAATCCAACCCATCGCCGCTTCGAATCGTCCGAGAAGCGACGAACATGATGCGAGCGGCGCCTTTGACGCACGCCTCCTTCTTCTCGTCCGCCGTCACGTTGTTGACGTTACACGTGCCGCACTTTTGAAGCGCAGACTCAATCTCCGCGCACGCGCGCATGAAATGCACGCGAAAAGGACCGGTCGATATGTACGAGCTGTTCCATTCGTTCTCTGGAACGTTCTTGAATCCCGCCGCCGCGTCGGACGTCGACGCCTCGGGAGCGTCGGTGAATCGCAACAAAAATCCCTCCTCTCTCTGCCAATCTTTCATCATCTGCCCTCCGTTATCGATGTTTTTCACCGATCGCGCCGCGGTCACAGCGAATGGCGGGGCGTCCACGAGCAACTTTCTCAGCCACTTCGCGGTGAGAAGCGCTCGCACTTCGTGCGAGTTTTCCGCGCGGCGAAGCGTTCGCACGGCTTCGTCCATCGTCTCGATATTTTTGGGTGAAAAATCCTCTCCGTAAATCGCCTCGCTCCTCGTTTTCGAGTTGTAGCGTCTTGTGAACGACATCTTGTTCACCCCGTTCGCGAACGCCGGCAGCTTGCTCGAGAGAAAGCCGTGTAGATAGCGTTTAAAATATTCGTGATCGAGACTCGCGCCCCTCTCTCTCTTTTGCAGTTGCACGTGTCGACGCCATTCCTCCACCCACTTATCGAAACGCGCGTTCACTAAATCTTCCACAGACTCGTCGTTCACTTCTCTGCGATCGACCAACACCTCGTACGCGCGAAGCATCATCTTCGGTTTGATGACGGAATACCAATTTTCCTCGGCGCTCAGCTTGTCCAACACCGCGTCGACCCACTCCTCGATCACTCGCGCCCGCTCGCCGCTCCTCGCCTGCATTTCAGTCACCTTGTGAAACGTGTCTTGCACCATCTCATCCACGGGCGAACTCGGGGACCTCGGTGACGACACCTCCCCGCTCGACGCGAAATCTTTCCCTCGCCATCCCGCCGCGAGCGTCGCCTCGAAATCGCGCGTCCGCGACTCGAGTTCCTTCAACACCTCCTCCACCGTCACCGCCCTCCCGCTCTCACACGCCCACTCCGCGACTCCATCACACAATCTCTTCACATCGCTCAGCGTCGCCTCGTCCATCCTCTTCCCGCAGTCTCGAAGCGTTCTGTACGCCAACACCGTCGCGTGCGGCGTCGCGCACAGCGCGATCGACTCCGTCACCGTCATGCGTCTCGTCATCCCTCCTCGCACCCTCCCCATCGCTCTCCCCACTCGCGATCGATCACCACCGCTCTTTCCCTTCCCCTCTCCCGTTCGCACGCGAATCGAACGCACCGCTCGCGCCGCACCGTCGACATCGACCGCGTTTTCGTCGTCGCTCCCCATGACGAGACCCCCGGCCCACGGGCGCCGCCCTTCGTCCGTCCACCCCTCGCGCCGGTCGAACGCCTCCCGTCGCGTCGCCTCCCGTCGAGACCCGACCCGATCGATCCGACCGACGCGCGCTCCCGTCATCATCCATCCCATCCATCGCGCCATGCATTATTCATTCATTCACGCGTCTCGCGTCCGACCGACCGCGCGATCGACCGACCGATCGACCGATCGACCGATCGACCGATCGACCGATCGACCGATCGGCACCCCTCGATCGAATGGGTCGTTCGTGGGTCACCACTCGACGGGGACACGAGGCATGGGGTCGTTCGTGGGTCACCACTCGATCGAATGGCTCGTTCGTGGGTCACCACTCGATCGAATGGGTCGTTCGTGGGTCACCACTCGACGGGGGGCACCATCCACACCACCACCCCCGGCGTGTGGAAGATACGCGCGTCGTCGCCCCGATCGACCGCGTCGACGACGTGGACGTCGACGTCGATGGGCGGGAGTGCGCGACGCGAGAGAGAAGAGGTGCGTCGACGATGAGGAACGCGTGGAATCGATGCCGACGGCGCGCGCGGAAGGAATCGGGGGGAGGAAGGGGGGGTGGACGACGCGATCGAACGGGACGGGCGGGAACGTTGAACGTTGAGAATCTGAATCTCGATTGGATGGCCTACGATTCGAAGGGATTCGCGCGCGAGAGCGCGGTGTGGGTGGTGCGCGCGACGTGATGGAGAGACTGACGAGGGTTTCGTGGACGGTCGGTGGTCCGAATTCGATTTTTGGGGCGATAGGGACGAGAAAAGATGATGACGACGATCGCCGCGCGAACGACGGCGTCGACGAGAATCGCCAAGGCGCCGAAGGCGTCTCGCGGCGCGAAGACGACGACCGTGATGCGACGAGCCGCGTTGGTGACGCGACCGGCGCGATCGGTCGCGTCCAAGGCTGCGGCGGATGAATTGGTCGATGGCTTGCAGGACAAGTTGAGCGAAGTCAAGACGACGCTGGGCGAAGCCTGGGAGGATTCGGACGAAAAGCCGGCCATCGTCACCCTCGGCGTGTACGGTTTCGTCGGTCTCGTCGCGTTGAACGGTACCGTGAGAGCCGTGGATAGCCTTCCGCTCGTTCCGTTCCTGCTCGAGCTCGTCGGTATCCTCTTCTCCGCGTTCTTCGTTTACCAAAACCTCCTCTACAAGCCGGACCGCGCCGCGTTGCGCGAGACTATCAACAAGACGCTCAACAAGATTTTGTGATTTTAGCCAAGACTTTGTAAGGAAATTTAGTCATCTGGCGCTACTTGTCGCGTGCTTTTCCACCATTCGCGCGTTCGGTCGGACGGTCATCGCGTGTGTTTACTGTTATGCTAAGGTTTGTCTCGATTGAAAACAACTTAGAGTCTAAGATGCGAGCGCCGAGGACGCTTACGCCTTCGTGGTACCGAACACCTTCGCCTTTTCGTCCGAGGTTTGGAAGCGACCGTGGCCGAACTTGGAAGAGGTATCGATGAACTTGAGCGCAATCTTCTCCGTGGCGACACGACGCGTTTGCTTGAAGAGGGATTGACGCATGGTGATCAAGCGCTTGCGCGGACCGACGACGCCACCCTTGATCATGACGTAGTCGCTCTTGACGATACCGTAGTGACCGAAGCCACCCATCGGGGTAATTTCCTTCTCGGTCGGGTCGTACGCGGTGCTCGCGCTGAAGCTGTCTTGACCAGCCTTGCCGATCTTGTACACCTTCTTGTTGAGCTCCGTACGATGGTGGTAACCGTGTTGACCGGCACGGGCAACCGTGTAAGACACACGAGACGGGTGCCACGCACCAATGCAACCAACCTTGCGCAAACCTCTGTGGGTCTTACGCGGGAGACGGGTGACACCCCAACGGGTGACGACACCTTCGTAACCCTTACCCTTGGTGACGCCGATGAGATCAATCATCTCGTCTTGTTGGAAGACGGTGTCAACCGGCACAGCCTTTTCGAAGAGCGCGTAGCCAAAGTCAACCTTGGCGGCGGTATCGCCACCGTTGACTTGGATTTCCATGATGTGCGCCTTCTTTTGCTTCAAGCCCGCAACCTTGCGAACTTGGGTGTGCGCGATGACGCGGATGATGTCGCAAGACTTCTTGAGTTCCTCCAAGTCCTTTTCGATGGTACCATTGGTGTAGTTCTTCGTGTACTTGGTGAAAGCCTTCTTCTTGGACTTGAACCAGTTCTTGTAGAAGCGACGACGAACTTCATCGTTCAAGTGCTCAGCCCAGACGGTCTTCTTACCGCGCAAGCCCTTCGGCGTGCGCACGTAGCCGACGAGACCGACGACGATGAGTTCCGGGCACTCGATGATGGTGACCGCATCGCACTGTTCCTTCTTGTGCATCTTGGAGCCCGGCTTTTCGACATCGCGGACGATGTGCGTCATGCCAGCCTTGAAACCCATGAAGGCGGTGAGGTGCGGCGGCTTGCTGACGTCATCCTTCGGGAAGGACTTGACCTTACCGCGAGAGCGCTTGGAGCGCTTCTTCGGCAAGAAGCCAAGGTTACCGTAACGCGGGTCTGTGTGCGTGAAAAAGATGAAACAAAACAGTCAGTCCATTTGCTCTTCGCCATCGCGCTTGCCGTGCGCGTCGGTGACCGGCGCGAGAGACGCGACTTTCCCCATCATCGTCCACTCGCTAGGGCTTTCGCGCCGCGATCGAGTCGAGCTCGTTGAGCATCGCGCGCGGTACGTACGTTCGAACTTGCGATGAGACACTGCGCGCGAGGAAAACGAAATCATTCACACCGATCGTCAGTCTCGCGTTCGCTCACGACGGACACACTCGCGCGCGCGTCGAAGATCGCCAGCCGTCGCGATGACCACGAAACCCTGCGGGTGCGGTGGGAGAGGTCATCGTGCGCCCGCGTCGTCTCTCGCGCGCGTCCGAGAACGCGCGAGAGAGACGCGCGCGACGCGCATCGAGAGACGTTCGTTCGTTCTCGCGACGGCGGCTTCGCGACGCATCGATCACGCACTCTCGCTCGCGTCGCTTTAAGAGGCGGCATCGATGAGCGCGCGCGGACCAAGTCGCCGGGATGGAGGGGGTCGGCTTGGCCAATCATGAATCTACATATGGGTAAACAGTGTGACATAGCTAAGGCTCTAGAGGACGCTCGACGTCCACCGGCGTCCAGCGGCGTCGTCATCGCTCGTCGATCGTCGCGGACTCGGGGTCGCGATCGACGTCGACGCGTAATTTATCGAGCGCGTCGCGAAGGACGGCGACTCGTGGACGCCAGGAGGGATCGACGCGAACGTCGCCGAGTGCGGCGGCGGCGGCAAGACGCGCCTCCGCCGCCGCCGCCGCTGCAGCCGCGCGATCCGCGCGCGCTTTCGCGGCGGTGGCGCGGCGTTCGAGAAGGTTTCTCGCGCGTCGCTCGGCGTCTTGCTCGGCGGCGCGCTTGGTTTCGAGTTCAGCGCGCTGAGCCTCGAGCTCGCGCTCGCGGCGACGCTTGGCGCGCTCGAGGTCCGCGAGCGCCTCGGCTTCCATCTGCGCGCGCGCATCCATCAGCTTTCGCTCCTTCGCCTCGGCTTCGATTTCGGCGCGAGACTTTCCTTTCTCCTTCGTCTTCTTGTTTGATTTGTTCTCTGTCGTCTTCTTCTTGTCTGCGTTCGCCGACGCTTTTCTCTTTTTGGGCTTTGGGTCCTCCTTGGCGCGTTCAGCGACGAGTGCGTTTCCTTTGAATTCCATCCCGTTCAGCGCCTCGATGACGCCGCGCATGCCTTCGCCGTCTTCACACTCGACGAACATGTATCCCATGTGTCCCCCACCGCGCACGGGCACGCGAACGTTACGAACTCCCGGTAACGCCGACGCCAAGTTCTTCACCGCGGCGACGTCGGCGGTTTTAGACACGCGCGAGACGTACGCCGTTCGAATCGCCGCGCCCTCCTCGACCGCTGGCGTCGTCGAATCATCGAGCTCCGAAGAGTCCTCGCTCGTCGTCTCCGTCGCCGTCGTCGACGCCTCGGACCCAGAGGACGACCGTCCGTCGGCGGCCGCCGCTCGCGCCGCGCGCGTCACGCGTCCGATCTCTCCGCTCCTCAAACGAACCTTGATGCCGTCGGCGTGAAAGCTCGAATTCGTGACAAAGTCCGATATCTCCCCTCGCGCCGTCCTCGTTCCGTCGCCGTCGCCCGGTCGCTTCACGAGCGCTATTTCCACCACGTCACCCACACGCAGCGCATCGCGGCGCCGCCCACACCGCGCGTCGTCGCCGTCGTCCCTCGCGGACGCGCGAACCATCGCGCGACGTTCACCCCCGCGCGCGCGTCGAGCGCCTCGCCGTCCCGCGAGGACGCGTCCGACCGAGGCGAGACGCGCGGACGTCATCGCGCTTTTTCGAGAGGCGAGCTCTGCGGCGACGGCGCGTCGCCGGCGTCGCGCCGTCTCGGCACCGGTGCGGGGTCGATGAGACCACGGCCGATGCGATGATGCGATACAAATAACTACGGTGCGCGCATCGGTGCGTTTACTCGCGGCTAGACGCGGCTCGCGACGAGACATCTAACTCTATGCGATAAATTGCTATTCTCTGTTCCGGAAACAGCGACTCGAAAGGCGGCGGCGACGGTGGCGGCGACGGCGCGCCGTCCTCGCGAACCTCCTCGATTCGAAGTCCGCACGCGCGAATCTCTTCGAAAAAATCGAGATCCATCCCGTCGTATCGGTGCTTGGTGTGCGCGTACCAAAACGCCGCGTCGCGCCGCTTCGCGTTCCCCGCGAGAAGCGCGGCGACGACTCTCGGTAACATCTTCACCCCCGCGTCCTCGTACACTAAATCCGCCCCCAGAATCGCATCGAACGACTTTAAATCCTCCTCTCGCGCGTCGGCGTCCTCCTCGTCGTCGTCTTCGACGGCGCCGTCGACGTCGGTCCAGTCCAACGCGCGACACCGAACTCGATTCGCATCCTCCTCTCGCGTCAGATTCGCCTCGACGCGTCGTCGCAACCACGCCAACGCGCCACCCGAAACCATTTCCGTCAATACCACGCGCTCGACCGCGCCTCGCCGCGCGAGCGCGCACCCGAGCCAACCGTTCCCACTCCCGAGCTCGAGCGCTCGGGGGCGTCCGCGCGCGTCGTCACCGCCTCGCCACTCGGTCGTCGACTCGAGAAACCGCGCGAGACGACGCGCGGCAGGCCACGTCAACTGTCCCGTGGTGTTGAACGACGTCGTCGCCGCGTATTCCTCGGCGGTTCCACCGTCGAAATCGTCACTCATCGGCGCGCAGTGACGCTTCGTCGTCATCATGTCGCACCGCCGACGCGCGGCGAGCGGTGCCGACGCCGAACCGAGCGGACGAGCGATCGACGCGATCGTGTTGTGCGGATTACCCCCGAACCCGACGCTCATGCACCGCGAGGCGCGGTACGCCGGGGTGGGAACATCGGCGAGACGAGGGGACGCCAACGGTAATCGCGCGCGGGGCGCGGCGCACGGCGCGGCCGACGACGCGAACGAGCGCGCGCTGTACCACGCGGGGGTGTTAGACGAGTGCCCGAAACCAACGGAGGAGGCGCCGGCGCGATACCCGGCGCAGATGGCGACGCTGGCGCTGCCGAGGGGAGTGGACGTGTACTCGGAGGACGACAAACGCGACGACGGCGCCACGGCGAGGTACCCCGCCATCCTGACGGACGCCGGCGGTGATCGCATATACGTCGCGTGCGTCTCTTTCATCGCCGCCGTGCCGGAGCGGAGTCGACGGACGATGAACGAAGCGATGGGAAAGGTGCCGGAATTCGCGCGCGCGTGCGTGTGTTTGGTGTCTCGAATGCCGTGTTTAGACGCGTGGATGGAGGCTTTGGGATACGTCTTCGAGGCATATTTCAACAAGGCGAACGAACACTTACCCGTTCTCTCGACGATCGCCACGCGAGTTGTCGAGAGGTTGCGCTGGCAGGCGGAACGAACTGTATTGTTTCCCATCGGCAAGGCGCTGGTAGCGGTGCCGCCGAAGGGTGCGGCGGATCACGGCGCGCGCGAAGCCTTCACGGATGGGAAAGAACCGCTCGTGCGATGTTGCGACATTCGCACAATCCTAGCCTGTGTGTGCGTTATCGCGACCGAGCGAAGGCTCTTGTTGCGAAGCGCCGAGGTGAGTTTATTAGTCAAGTGCGCCGAGGCATTGAGAGGACTCGCGCATCCCCTCGTCTGGAGACACGTGTACATTCCGTGCGTCGCCGTGTCCATGGTGGATTATCTAGGAGCTCCGATGCCGTACATCATGGGCGCCGCTCGCGACGTCAAGGTAGACGAACGAGCGTTGGACGGTGTCGTCGTGTTAGACTTGGACGACGGTACTCTCGCGGACGGCGGCGAGAGCATCGATTTGCCGCCGACCGCGATGATGAGAGATTACGTGCAGCGCATCAGGCGCGTTCTCAAGCCCGGAGTGGTGGATGCGGATGAAAAGATGGCTGAAACCGTCACCACGTGGACGACGGAAATCAACAGACAAGTCACCGCTATTTTCACAGACTTTTGGTACGATTTACTGCAGCTCGCCGATTTGCATCGGCACGTCGAGGACGACGGATCCGGCAAGTTGCGCGTGAAGACGACCGAGTATCAACACACGCTGGGAAATCGAAGGTGCGCTCTGACGGAAAGCATCATGGAGACGAACGCGTTTTTGTCCTTGTTGAGCGACGCGGCCTCGTTCGCGCAGAGAAAGAGTCCTCGAGCGACGGACAAGACGTTCGCGCTCGCCAAGGGAAACCGCGCCAAATTTCGATCGACGCAGCTCACGAGCGCATCGACGATTTTGCCACCCTCAGTGACGCAGCGAGGATCGAACGCGTGCGTGTTGATACCGCGTATCCACGTCCTCAATTTCGACGAAGATCAAAACAAAAAGACGCTTCGCTCGCTATCTCTGTACACGCCCGAGACAAAGTTTATGAGCGCGGATTCCGCCTCCGCCGGCGCGCTCGACGCGAGTCTCTCCGACCCACGCGGCGACGACGACGTCGAACCGGAGAGTGGTGAGACGCTCGGGAAGCGCCCACACGAGACGCCTCGTAAGCGTGCGTCGTGGGGATGGTTGAAAGATAGAATCAAACGAGCCGTCGGTTCGGACTCGCTCTCCCCGGCGCAAGCCATCGTCAAGACGAATCAGAGCGGCGACGCCGACGCGATGAAATTTGACTGGTTCTACAACACGCTCACGAAGAAGGACGCTGCGAATTTGGCCGAGCTCGTTCGTGAATACAGACAGGTGTACTCCGCCGCGGACGCCGACGAGGACGGCGCCCAGACGAATTCGACCCTCGCGCATCGACCCGCGCCCGAAGACGAAAATGATGGCGAATTCGACGCCGACGTGGACGCGGCGACGGCGTTGGTGTATCCCATTTTCACAAACTCAGACGACGTCGTCGCGTCGGCGCTCGCCGAGCACGCGGCGAACGTCAACTACGTCGCGTTGCTCACGGGTATCGCGAGAGAATTAAACGCCGGAACGACGCGGTTCAACATCGTCTCGACGGCGCTGCACGCCGCCGTGCTCCGAGCCGACGCCGCCGGGGACGCAAAGTCGCTCGCGCACGCCATAAGAATCGTCCGAAACTTCCAGCCTCAAAACACTCGAAAGCTGTGGTTGAAAGGTTCGGCGCGATGGGACGACGTGAACCTCTGGCACGGTTTGATTTCCGTCAACGCGCGCGTCGCGTGGTTACGCGGCCACACCGCCGAGGCGCGCATGGGCGATCTCGCGCGATGTTTCGCGCTCGTCGGGTTGAATTGTCTGCAGTCTTCCGAGCTCCTCGGTCAATTACAGGAAACGTTCGATGACAGCGTCACCTCTTCGACGCAGGCGCAGAGCGACGGGACGTTATCGGCGCCCGCGTACACCTCCGTGTCCTTTGAATGTTGGATCGAGGCGCTTCGCGAATCCGGCGCGGCGCACTACGGCAGGAACGATCACGTCATCGATTTAAAAGCCGTGCCGGATTGTTGCCCGTCCGAGGTGATCGAGAGTCAGATTTGGCGGCGAACAGCCATCACGGCGATGTGCGTGCAATCCGGCATCGTCTCTTCGTTGGTGGCGTTGGGAAGCGGTCGAGGCGACGTCGCATTTTTTGCGCCCGATTCCGACGCGACGTCGCGATCGCAGCCGAACACCGTTCACAGTGCGCCGGTCACGGCCATGACGTTCATACCTCGAAGCTCGCACGTATTCTGCGCTCGACGCGACGGTTCCGTGGAAATTTGGGATTCGGCGACGTGCACGCGATTATCCGTCGTTCGCCACGCCCACGGCAAAAAGTGCGTCTCCTTTGTATCTCCCGTCGTCAACCAAGTCATCTCTTCGGTGCCCCTGACGGCGTCCGCCGGTGACGACGGCACCGTCAAGCTCTGGGACGCTCGACAGAGCGACTCGACGAGATCGGTCAGCGTCATCAAGGGACACGCGGGCGGCGTGACCGCCTTTGCCACGAGAGACGCGCGCGGCGGCGCCGTGGGGAGCGTTCTCACCGGCGACGCCGCCGGAGTCGTTCGAGCGTGGGATCCTCGTCACGCGAGCGCGGGTCCCGTCGCGCTCGCGCACGCACATCGCGGCAAAGTCACGTGTTTAGCACCTCTCCAGCTCTCCGACTCCACCGCGAGCGCGGGAGAAGACGGCGTCGTGCGCGTCTTGCGACTGGACGGCGAATCCGGCGGCGACATTTGTCTGAGCGGTCATCTCAGCGACATCACCTCGCTCGCCGTGCTTCAGGACGAGACGCGCGGTCGTGAACCCGTCGGTGTCATCGCGTCGGGATCAGCCGACGGCGAGCTGTGCCTGTGGTCCGGCGGCGATCTCATCGAGGACGCGCGTCGTCCGTGGAGATGCGTCAGCAAATCGCGCGCGCACGTCGGCGCCGTCACCAACCTCGCCATCGAATCCACCGGTCGTCCTCGACGTCCCGCCAGTGCCATAAACGCCGGTCGAGGTCAAGCCACGGACGTATTGATGAAATCTTTCCTCTCCGCCTCCACGGACGGTTCCTTCGCGCGTTGGAATCTCGCGACGGCGCGTCTTCGGGGACACGTCGCCGCCACGAGTTGGTCGCCCTCCTCCATGCGCGTCCCTCCTCGACGCGCCTCGACCGAGACCGTGTGCGCCGTCATCGAGGCCTCTCGCGCTCGTTTCATCTCCGGCGATCGTTTTGGCACGCTCAGGCGCGCATCGCTACCCAAAAAGGACATCCTCGCCTCGTGAGCGGCGTCATCCGGCGTCATCCGGCGTAGACGCGCCCGCGCTCTCAATGAATCAATCTTCAATCTTCATCCGTCGCCTCGCGTCATGAACGAATACGAACGCCGGCGCGAAGAGCGCATCGCTCGAAACCGAGCGGTGCTCGAGCGTCTCATCGCGTCCGATCCCGCGCACGCGGCGTTACACGCGGGGACGTCGAAGACGACGTCTCGCGCGACGCCGCGCGTGGATTCGAAATTGAAAAAGAAGACGGCGCGCCGCGTCGATGCGAGCGATCTGCGTCGATCGGGACGCGTGCGGAAACTTCCCGCGCCCGTGTACACGACGTTTGACGTGGACGACGATCTGGGCGACGCGAACGCGACGAGGAAGCGCGTGAAGATGAGCGAGACGGCGGCGGCGAGAAAGCCAAGCGGGACGGCGGCGGCGGCGAGAAAGTCGAGCGCGCCGCCGAGCGCGAACTCTCTCCGCGCGCTCGATGCGAGACTGTGGGACGTGTACGTGAATTATTTAGGTTTACCGATTTCACCGCCTCCGAACGACGGCGGTCTGAAGGCGGCGGTCGTGCGCGCGCTCAGTCCGGTGGCGAATCCAAAGTTTAGCAAGATGAGCGGGATACAAGAGTGGAAGAATTGCGTCGCGCTCTACGTCAACGTCGGTGATAAGCACGGAAACACGTACGATAATGTCTTCACGCGCGCTGGATCGCGAATCTCGTGGTTCGCGCAACCGAGACAAGACGAGGACACGCCGGTGATTCGTTCCATCGTCAAGACGGCGACCATGGACGAGGAGAGCGTGGAGGACGCGCGACAACGCGCGGAGGAGGGCGAAGACGCCGCGCCGAGATATGTCGATTGGCCGTTACACTTGTTTTGTCGAATGGAGGGGTGCGAATACGTGTACTGCGGACGACTGAAGATGGTGGATTTCGAACCGAATAAACGACCGATGAAGTTTACGATGCAACTGCTCGACGCGTCTCTGTTGCGAGGGAGCGAACATTTTCTCGGTCTCCTCGAGCTCTGACGCGATCGACCATCGTTCGTTCGACTACTTACTCATTTTACAATGAATTAAATGTAATACTAACACTGCACACAGTAGTACCGCTCGGCAAACAAAGATGCGTGTTTCGCCCATCACGGACTCATCGATTCCACGTACGACGTCGACTTCTTGGTGGCGTTTTCCACCGTCTCTCTCAGTTCGTTCAATTGACCTCGGAGCGTCGCCGTCGACGTCACCAAGTTTTCCACATCCATGTCTAACACTGCGGCCGTCTCTTCTAGTTTGAGTCTCTTGCTACCCGCAGCCTTGAGCTGGTGCAACGTGACGGAGAACTCTGTGTTTGATACGAGATCGTAAAGCTCAACCAAATCCTCCAATTCTTCCCGTAAGTTCTCCAACTTATCGAACCTAATGTCAAGCGTTCTACAAACGGACTTGATTTCGGCTTTAGGTGCGTTATCTTTCGCCATGCGCACGATGCCGGAGAGTAACTGACGCACCGCATTCACCTCGTCCATGATGACGTTCTCCGTGGCGCCGATGTGGTCGCACAACGCGGTGACAACCTGTGAATACGCGTACATCTCCGCGAGAATGTTATCCGAGTTTCCTCGCATGCTTTGCTTGATTGATTTTCTGTATTCTTTCGCCTTGAAGTGCAGCCATTGTTGCGTGAAATTCGCGCCGATGACGGAAATCGGAAGCGCGGTGATGACGACGGAGGCCAACATGGTCACCCCGGCCACCATCTTACCCCAAAACGTCACCGGAACGGCGTCACCGTAGCCCACGGTCATGAGGGTGACCATGCACCACCAAAATGCGCTCGGAATGGACTCAAATTCGTTTCCGTCGATCGCTTCCCACGCGTTGGTTGGTTTTTGCTTGTCGTTTTCGGCGAAATAAATCATCGCGCTAAACACCACCAAACCGAGGAGCAGTAAGAAACCAAGCACGATGAACATATCCGCGCTCTCCTGCACGGCGATGAGCACGACTTGAATTTTCCTCGCGCGGCTACCCAATCTGAACACTTTCACGACGCGGAAAAGTCTAAAAATTCTCAGCACTCGAGCGCTCGACGTCGAGCTCCCGCTTTGCCCTTCGTACCCAAACGTCAATCCCGACACGGCGATCTCCGCATACCACGGAATGATGGACGCCAGATCGATCACGTTGAGCGGATCTCGTATCGCCGCCCACACTTTGGGGGCGGTCGATATCTTCAACACGTACTCAATCGTAAAAATCAGCTGACACACCATCTCTATGATGTCGAGACTCGCCTTGCCCGCGTGCTCGGGCATCGTCCCCACTATGAAGGAGGTGATTGACAAAAATATGAGCGAAAACATCGACATCTGAATCGCCATCGCCGCCTTACTCGAGAGCGGATCCGTGAGCAACAGATAAATCTTCTGTTTCCACGTCATCTCCAACATCGCTCGCTTCGCCTTGGGCGCGTTAAACTTTTGCTGCACGCGTCGAATTTCGTCCCGAATGTCAGGTCCACTCACCCCCACAAATTTCACCATGAGCATATCTCGCGCCGAGAGCTTTTCAAACCTCTCCCCTCGCCGCACGCGTCTCAACAACCCGTTCAATATCACCACCACGCGCACTTTCGTCCACAACGCCCGCGCCCGCATGCCCATCGTCTGATCTCTCCGAAACCGCACCACGCGCAACGGGCTCGCCTCGGCGTCTCGCCCCCCTCGTCGCCCGCGTCGCCGCGCGATATCATTCACAATCTCATCCTCCGCGTTTCTCTGCGCGTTCGCCGCGACCACTCCCGCCGTGAGCACCGTCATCGTCCTCGATCACGCGCAGAATTGGAAAATGCAAATGCGAATGATGAATGACGATTGTCGAACGCGTCGACCCTCTCCGACGACGACGAATCCGACGAGCGCGCGAGAGAGAGACGTTCGTTCGGCCGCGCCCGGACGCGCCGAGACCGCACGGACGCGCGTCGCGCTCTGACGATGTCGAACGAATCGTCCACACCGCGCGCGGGGGAATAACGCGCGCCGGCGCTCGAGCGCGCGAACGAACGACTGAACGAGCGAACACGACCGACCGACCGACCGATGGACGCGCGGATGGATAGTGTACACGAATATGAGCGTTAATCAAGAATCGGAATCGGTCTATCGATCGAGCGGTCGAAAC
>Ga0208410_1000154_pt1 | contig 42329 bp, 24 predicted proteins | sample ETN02SmetaG_3_FD_185787 | JGI IMG/M metagenome (GOLD analysis project Ga0208410, IMG submission 185787) | Marine microbial and viral communities from oxygen minimum zone, Eastern Pacific Ocean - ETNP2014F10-02SV257 (SPAdes) (version 2) | ecosystem: Environmental > Aquatic > Marine > Oceanic ... | reverse complement strand
TAACGAGAGCTTTCGAACGCGGGGCTACACAACATCATCGGGCAATCACCGGGTTATCACGAGTTGTTTATTACGTTTTCCAACGGCTGGAGGATAGTATTTATTTTATCCCTTCCATCAAACTGTGTACCTCTTGTTTGTGTTCCATCAGCAGGTCAAGACCTGTAAACACTCTTTGCTGCAGACCGTTCTTTTCACGTGCATAGCGTTTTTGAGACTCCGCTAAAACTATCTACCAGATACTTGAAACAACTCAACGAAACATTATTCCATGATGCTTACCTTCATATTTTCCACGTAATCTGTGTTTGTTGGGATTCGTTGGGGTGCCTATTGAAATAAATTGTCTTCAAAAAGTTGTACACCTTGAATAAGTAAACAGACCTGTTCCATTATATCTTCCAAGTTGGATTTAAGCGCAGATAGATCTTTTTCAACACGATCACGCGCTTGGCGATACTCGCCTTCTTTGTCGTGTAGCTCAGCTTGGAGGCGAGCACATGTATCACTTCTACAAAGCAAACTATAAAAACATATTACACTTTCTGGTTGTTGTCGATTACCTCTCCATCAAAGTTTTGGATACGCTGCGCTTCAAAATACTTTGCGCATCTATCCTCGAGTATGAGGCTCTATGTTTTCATAAGCGGTCGTGGGTACCCTGGTATGTTTGAAACGTACCTCAAAAGTGTTTCTTCATGGCGAAGTGAAGTACAGGCCTGAGTCGTTGAAACATTCTTCAACTGCAAGTAAATGAGACACGCACGAAAATTCCAGCAGTTGCACACCTGGTCGATAGATTCGTTTCCAGTTCGCGACACCAAATGGTGCGCTTGGTCGCTAGACACCGGCAGCTGAAGCTGCCTCGCCAACAAGTCAACATGGGCTGCAAGGCTAGTGAGCTCACGCATCAAATCAGGTATCTGTTGCTCTAGCGCAGTATTGTAGTCATAGCAATCTTGCACAGTCGTACCGGGTATTGCTCCCTTCTAAAACTGTTTTCAAATCAAATACAGGCTCTAAACCAAAATTACCTGGCCTGGGATACCTTTCATCGCGTGACATTCAAACTCATTTGCTGCCCTCTAATCGCAATGATATGATGTGAACGTGCTTGCATGATACAACAACTATATTCACCTGCTTGCTATGCAACGCATAACTCTGTACGGCTCGCCGCTTCTCTATATCGAATAACTGCCGTGCTTGGTGTTCTAGACGTTGCTTGTGCCATGTTTTCTGTTTTTCAAGATTGTCCTTATCAAGAATAGCTTAGAAGCCCGACAACCAACAAACTAAAAACACTCACTAGTTTGAGTTTCGTGTCGTCATCGCAAACGCGATATGGAATGTTGCCGTCGTTGAAACACTTTAGTTCTGTATTTTGCTGTTGCAAGGTGAGTGTAGACCGTTAAAATTTGCAATCGCCCTCACCTGATCGACATATGAGCGTTCGCTCGATATCCTTTCTACTTGATTTTGTACATCGTCGAAGCATGCGCTATATGCGGCAAAACTTTCTTGATCCAAACCACTAAGAAAAAACTACAACGTGTGAGGAAGTAGTATTTCTCGAACCAGCAACTCACCTTGTAGGCCGACACGTAGCGTTGCATGATGGTATCGCCAATCTGGATCTGTGTGATCGTTTTATTTGAATCCGCTCAGAAACGTTGCCTATCAGTACCTTGGCCTGTGTAGTCGATTCATAAGCTTGGATGCGGAACAGCCAACTCAGAGCAAGTAGTGCTGTTGGCCACGCGCTTCGATCTTGAATCATAACGGGCGCAGTGCTCGCATGGAAGGGGTAGAGTAAGTACTGCAACGTTGTAACAAAATCTTCCTCGATCCTAGCTTGCTTGTTCCGTCGAATATGAAGTAGTCCAAGTGCACGTTCTGCAACTTTTTTCAAATCGTTAGCGCCCAGTTGCTTCACGTACGAGTCGGCGAATTCCGTGGATTCACGGAGCCGTAAAGTGATGTAAGTTTCTGAGTTCTTCAACTCGTCTTCAAGCCTAGGATCCATAACCATACTTAGTTGCATGGAACGCGCACTGCCGGTGTGCGTCAACGAATGGGACTAAGGTTCTGTCAGTAGAGCTGGCTCGTACTGGGGAGGGGATGTGGCGTTCCACAATGGAACTCGGGACAACGCAACATGGTACTAACAAAAAATATATATGGCAGTAACTTCAAATTTCGCCCAAAGCGGGACTAATGAATAGCTACAAACACCAGAACCATACTGCTCAGAAGTGTTCAGAAACTGGTCATTACAAGCTTGTGTTTCACGTTTCATTGTACTATGTTTCATACTGGAAATTTTAAGCCTGTGTTGACTGGTACTGCTCGGCCATTTTCTTCAGGTTCGCCAGATTTTCCGGTCCTATAAAGCGTAACTTGTAAAGATGGAAAGCACAATAAGCTATGTGTACACACCTAGTTGGTTGACGATGCCTGGTAAAATATCTTCCAAACCTTGTTATAGAGTTAATATTAGGGATGAAATGAATATGAACGCAGCACTCACGCTTCGTCTCAGGATGACCGCTGACTACGTACGCATTGGCATGGGGAGATGCTTGCACTAAACGAGAGTTATGACGAGGTGTACTCCCTGTGAAGCGTGAAAACCCTACCTTTAGGATTGACGAACTGTGTGACGCTATCCGAGTGGAAAATATTAACTTCTTGTATGCCAGGTATGGTGTTCATGCCCATCTTCTTCAAAACCGACTGTAATCGCTTATCGTCATTGCTGACTGACTTGTGCATAGCCTTCTTTTTCCTAAGAAAACAATCATGAACCGGGCTCTATGTCAAGTTTCTATTCCCTTTACCTTCTCATCGATCCCTTTCCACCCATCCGGACGGCGCCGGCCAATCGCTGTAATTTATCGGCATCCATTTTTGTATACTCTTCCAGTGTGCGCCAGCTAAGGGCGACTCGCAGCGGTCCGCGTCTGCCAACACGACAGCTGGGAGCCTTTCTGCCCGTGTGGTTCCCTTGCCGCGAGCGTCTCTCCCTTCTATCGTTTGTTATTTATGAAGGCAAGTCGACAGAAATGTGAAATAATCTTTTATTCCGGTTGTTGATCTCTTCATGGCATAATATACAAGTCAAATTTACCAATATGTCTGCTACAAGATGACCAAAACCTCCTTATGCGTCATATATGAATGGTCTATAGCACTAAAAAAGGATATTGATACACACAAGTACTATCCTACGGTCAGAAAGTAACCTGATGGTCTGTGACTCGTCAAGGCGCGTTCAAGTATTTTTATCACGGATTTTACATAGGCGTGTGAAGCGCCACAATATTGTACATATCGAGGAAAGCGCGCGCGCGAACTTGTTTATCGGTTGGGAGAGAGTGAGCCTGAGAGCAGGGAAGCACTCGCACTCCTTGGGCGTCTTCGTAGCACAAGTTTGAGCCTAGACCTCGTCGTTGTCGCTTCCTGTGACCAAGTAACGTCTCATGCGATGGCACAGGCTACGAAATGCACTCAACAGCGCATATCATAGTGCATGCAATGGTTACTGCACATACGGATCGTCCACGGCACCGTTACCAGCCCGCAGTACTTTAGCTTCTCTGCAGAACAAGTACAGACGGGGTGAACCTATCACAGCTATAACTTCGTACGACTATCCCAGTGCAGTTCATGTACGTCTTCAACTCTTATTTTTAAATGCGCACATAATCACTTATAGGTGGATAGGGCAGGTTTCGACATGACACTTGTTGGTGATTCTGCAGCTATGGTTGTGCACGGTCAGGATACGACTTTGCCGATGACACTTCATGATATGATCACGCACTGTCAAGCGGTGAAACGAGGAACGAAACGAACATTCGTAGTTGGTGATCTCCCATTTGGATCATACGAGGCTAGTGCGAACCATGCACTTGAATCTGCCATACGGCTTGTGAAGGAGGGTGGTGTGGATGCAGTTAAACTTGAGGGTGGCTGTGATGCTCGAGTACTTACTGTCAAAACAATAGTAAGCGCCGGTATTGCCGTGGTCGGTCATCTAGGTCTCACACCTCAAGCAATAGGGGTTCTTGGCGGTTTTAAGCCTCAAGGCCGGACAGCCACCTCTGCACTAGAAATTTTCAAGGCAGCACTGAAACTGCAAGAAGCAGGCTGCTTCGCTATCGTATTAGAGTGTGTCCCGAAAGAGGTTGCGGATTCAATTACATCCGCGCTGCATATACCGACTATTGGAATTGGTGCCGGTAGTGGAACAAGTGGACAAGTTTTAGTGTTCCATGACTTACTAGGCTTCCTACAACATCCTCACCATGCAAAGGTCTCTCCTAAGTTCTGCAAGCAGTATGCTTGTGTAGGTGAAAACATCCAAAGTGCATTAGCAAAGTTTATTAATGAAGTGGGTACACACCAATTCCCGGATGAACGCTTTACACCATACACTTTAGAAGCTGATGAGCTTGAACTTTTCAAAGCCAGCCTTGCCAAAGCAGGTTTTTCCTGATGTAGTTGTAAAACGTTATGTCATGAACATATCCAGTATTTGTATTCGAATCCACATTACAAAAACAAAATGACATGCATTTGGACCTACATCTCATTTAGCTCCGTGATCTCACTTTCACTTATACGTCTGGATGAAATTCTGTCTCCTGCGAGCGTGAGTTCTATGAGCTCAACACTTTCACAAGAAACAGTGGTGACATCCATGATCTTTTTCAGAACTTTTAGGGCAAGCTTTTTCGCGTCATCTGAAGATAGGTTTGAGGTGTAATCCGATTTCAGAATTGAATGTGCCGTTTGACTATTGGCACCAATCGAAGTCGCCTAACAAAGTTGACAAGTGAAAGTGAGCCTCTGTACTCTCGATACTGGCGAACTTCTACTTACCTGCCATCCTGCATAGTTTCCAGAAGGATCACTCTGATAGAGCTGAAAGCCTAAATTTTGATCCCTGTTGATTTTGATACAACATAAGCTGAATCGATAAGAAAGTGAATCACACATCTCACCAGCCTGCAAAAATGAAAGACACGCCATATGGCCGAAGTCCTCCAAATTGTGTATAACTTTGTTTATGGTCTGCTATATGTTGAACAAGCACTTCCACCGGTATCGCTTGTCCGTACTTATGCTTATATCGCAGCGCCATAGCTCTGTCACAATTTTGAGGTCATTCTAGAGGTAACTTGCTATTTCGGTACCTTGCTGCTTGTATCAAAATCTCAGCGTCTGCGTTTATGCCAGCTGAAGCTGCGACTACATGTGAATCTATCTGATGTAATTTCTCAGCGAGCGTTTTCTCGAGAAGCTAAGTGTAAGGTACTTTATATTTCACAAACGATATCTGTTGCTGAGAACACGTACCTTTGACAGAACTCTCTTTTCTGTTGCTAAGATCAAACCACCAGCCGTTTTGATTCCTACTGCAGCACCTGCATGGTTGATGGCTTCAACCGCATATTCGACCTATTAATGATTAGACACATTTTATGCAAAATTTGTAATCTCATGCCTGATACAAGCGTCCCTCCGGGCTGAAAGTCGTCGTTCGCGAGTCGTATCTATGAATCCGGTAAGGTCCGTGCAAGTCCGAGAGAACTTACTACCATACCTCCGCGCCATCTCTATGTAAGAAACAAGCGCAAAAGTGAGCAAGTTAAGAATGAGCTAGTCTCAGCTCTCCCTTCAACTGGCCTCGTGTGCTGCACAGGTATTCCGAACAGTCAAACGCTCGAATACATATGCTCCAGTCAACTCGTTGGTGCGACAGCCTTGTAGAACAAAGCTCATGCTCATTCACATTTCACATCAGTAGACATCTACTAGGTACTTGTACCACTACAATATCAGGAATGATTGTGTGCTAATGATTTTCGCCGAACTGACGAACGGTCTACCATAAAACACATGTGTATTGTATTATGTTGCGCAAACGACTAACATACTCAATTGGAACAACTTGTATTTCTGACCAGTGCTTTCCTCGGTATGGCCTGGGCCTATCGGAAGACGAGTTGGCACTGACGCGCACCGCCGTGCGCACTAGAGCGCGAGTCGCTTGTTATTTATCCATCCTCTGAAGGGCGCTGTCATGTCAATATTGGTGAGTTATGTCCATTATTTAACACGAGCACTTTTGAATCCCTTCACCCAGTCAAGTTTACACAAACCTGGAGCTTTCGCTAGCAATGGGAAACGGTCGTACGTGTCATTTAAAAATATCGACTTATGTACAAAGCATGGATGTTCTAAGAACAGATGTTCCATCATCACATCGGTAAGTCTCACCCTTTATGGCTCGATATTTTTCTTTTTTGAGCGTTTGTAGGTCATACCTAGTCTGCAAGGGGATGCGTCATCACAGTCACCACCAGATTTACCATCTTATATCTTCAAAGAGCGAATAGTATACTTGGTGAGTGTCGAAAAAGGTTGTTTTGAGTTCTCCCCATGTTGATTTAACCCAAACGTAGGGGATGACACTCGTGCCATCTGTGACCGAGTTGATCTTAGCTGAACTACTTTATCTGCAGTATGAGGACAGTGCGAAACCTATTCAACTGTATATCAATTCCACGGGAACATCGAAGGTAAATAATAAATAATCACAATCTTTATCTTTCGCGGAGCTGAATTTTCTACAGGACGGCCAGAAGTATGGATATGATACTGAAGCTTTTGCGATATATGATACCATTCAGTACATCCAGCCTCCTGTTCATACAGTGGCGGTGGGTACTGCCTGGGGTGAGGCGGCAATGTTACTCGCATCTGGAGCAAAGGTATGTATATTCTCAAGGATCGAATATGTCTGACCTAGGTGTAGGGAAATCGCTCAGCTCTCCCAGGTGCAAGCATTATGCTGAAGCAACCAATTAGTTCATATCGTGGTCAGGCAAGACGTGTTTTCACCTCTTCGGTTGTCATTCTTACATACGCAAAGGCTTCGGAGTTAGAAATTCATAGGCAGGAGATGCGGAATACCAAGGCACAGATGGTAAGTGGATGTTCATAGCCCTCACTAGTTCTGATCTTGTTTTCAAGGTTGAAGTGCTATCCAAGACTATACAGAAACCGGCAGAAGATATTGCCAGGGATATAAATCGTCCTCGATATTTTGACGCTTGGGAAGCAAAAGATTATGGTATAATCGATCAAGTATGTCGGTAATCCTGAGTTAGAATTTCTCCACTGAGTTGTCGAAAGGTTCTCAACGGGTAGATATGGTCAAAATTGCGTGAGTTGAGTAGCCGCTTACTCAAAACGGATCACGGCTACATTGTCCCGTCAGTTGCTTGATTGAGCTACTTATTAGCGAGCGACTGTCGCCTCTTGTGATATTATGCATCGATACACTGGTCACGGCTGAAGTGGCGAATTGATGGTTCGTATTTTGTAATATCCATTGACAAAAGTTCGCAACGCTTGAACGCTTTAAACTAACATATCTACGAGAGCAGATCGCATTCCACTTATGGTTTCACTGCATTGGTTTCCTTTCAGTTCTAACATATTCTCGATGACCTGCGTTATATTATGAGGGAGTTTCCTTGCAAACACTATGAATGAACTTACAGCAATTTCAGTTGTCGTCGTATCCAGTCCGCAAAATGCACTCCAGTCATTCGCTACGAGTCCGGATGAAATGACATCGCTCCCTCGATTCACCGTCCCAGCGGCAAGGGGGATCTACACACATGTGATGTGTTGTCACTGAGTTGTCTGTCAACTCACCTGCAGAAGTGACGATAATTCTTCTAAGTCAGCAAGGCTGGTTGCTGGATGGACTATCCCGCCCTTATTCGTAAACCTACAATAGCTACCAACAAGTACGTTTCCAGCAATAGACTGCGTGTGCTCACATGAAGACTCGTTCAGTTATGCGCGATTCCAACTTACCTGCCGGAAAACTTCCACGCCTAGTACGTCTGAAATGATTTCCTCAGTCTCCTGGTCTATGTCTGGGTGAACCAGGGCAACATAATCATTGCAAGCGATGCAATTTCCGAGAGCTGGCTCAAGATGTCATCATTAAGGTACAGAATATAACTTCAAATAGGTGTACCAGAGAGTCTTTCGTGTGTTCTTTGAACAACAACATCATCTGATAAACTGTTTCGAATGTGAAGCGCCTCTGTGGCATCATTCATTCCGAGTCTTCCGAAAAATATAAAAATTTCACCTTGATCACCGGTACCATTTGGCAGAAGCAGTCCATTCTTATTTCCTGTCAGAGATAAAGTACGAGTGAGAAATGCCTTTCCTTCTACATTATAGCAAACATACCAACAGTCATTCTTCCAACGAGCCTCGTGCCACCCAAGTTCACTTTCACGACGGGAATGTCTGCCGATAGTTCATTTTCAAAGATGCTGGACGTGACTTTCAGAAAGCTCAAAATTTCAATCGCCGCCGCTTAGGACACACCTGTAAAAGTTTTCAGACCCTCCATTGGCAACCAGGCAATATCCGTTGGTCAGAAGACTGAAGACCCCGATTTCGTTACTACAATCATCGAATTTAAACTCATGTAGTTGCAGCCGCTTGCGTATGACGCACCTGTTTTCGAAGCACAGTCTCGTCGCCATCTGCTCGAGGCGGCGTACGAAAGTGCCGTGAACTCCGTTACCCTTGACGGCGGCGCTGCATTCCATTTCCTCTTTGTTCCATACTACCAGTACCCACACACTGGCACATTCATACATTTTACAATAAATACAGTATAAGTACACGTACGAATATACGAATGAACAAATGACCGTTCGTGATCCAAGGTCGGTGGTTGCGCCGGTGAACGCGACACTGTCGACCTGATTCGTGGCGACGTAAGGCCGGAACTGAGATATGCGTCACGAGCAATGATCAAGGGTCACGTCAAAGGCAAGCACACGAGGTAATACATCACCGCGCAAACGAAACACTTTTTCATTTCTATCACAAGCACACTGGCAGACGAAAGTAAAGTTGCTTTCAAGTCGCCATTTTACAAGAAAAAATGTAAGCCTATCATTTCCGTCTGAATTTAAAACGTACTCACCACGAATAAATCCAAGCAACACTCAAGTTGGAACACCTCCTGGAGCAGTATTCAAAGTTACAGCAAAGCGGTAAAATAGATGCTTTTATGAAAAAACGCAGAGGAAAAGTTGCAAAGAAAGGACGTAAATATCTACCGAAGGAAAGAGCGTGCAGTGCGAAACAATAAATGTCTAGATTAGAGCTCCAATACTCAGTCCAATAGTTCCCCCTTCGCTATGCCCTAAACCATGTTCTGGCAAGTTCTGTGTGCAACATGCAGATAATGAGAGCTCGCAAAGACGTACAGGTCCACTTCCAGTGCACAGTTTTAGTCGCTGATATAGTACGATACAAGTACACGTAGTAGTACTAAGTACATGAATCTATTTATCACTAAAATCATCCTGCTAGTCTATGCGCTCTCGTAAATATTGGCAAAAATTTAGGATTTCTTGTTCACGCTGAGTACTCGGCCCCGAACGTTCGACGGAAGTGCCCATATCGGCATCGCAATCGATTACCAACACTGGAACCTAATACAAAATGATCGTTGCATTTCCTCTAGAGCAAACACCATTACCTTCCGCATTCGATCTGTCTCCACAAGTACCTCGTGAATATTGGTTTCTTGCGACCCGAAGGCTTCTACTCTTGCCATCACTCGAGTTAATCGATAAAAAACCATTTACTTACCTGGATGGAACGAGTTAAGCCAGCGTTCATGTTTATCGTGAAGGGAGAGGAGATACTGAAGGTCTACATCTAGCTCTTCACAACGGGCTCGTCTTCTCAGACGCCGCATGCACGTTTCAGGATCAGCGCGAAGGTAGACGAATCCATCAGGGACCAATGTTGGGAAATTCTAGAAGAATCTCTCGTCAAAATTAGGCAATTGATTCGACTTTTCAACATACCTTGATCATCGGATCGAACCACGCTTCATAAAGACCATATTCGAGTTCTGTTAACCAACCGTTGTCCAACAGGGATTCAGTGAAAACGTTCCTGTCTGAAAGAACACTCCGCTCCATGATTCGGATAGGACAACCAGATCCCCGAGTCGTTTTCTCCTGAAGGAATCTAGTCATGAACACGTAGTTTTGAAAAGTATAAGCATATCGTGAGGGTTCAGCATAGAATGCCTCAAGTATGTTGAATACTTTACTTGAACCTGCCCTCCCAAACACTTTTTGCCACAGGCCTACGGGTTCTGGAACTATTTGAAATGTGTCCTGTTATTCAAATACGTCACAATAGCTGTATTAGCACATGTATGTGTCCCACCTTCACTTTCGAATCCTCACTCAATAGACTCTGCAAGAAAGTTGTCTTCCCTACACCTATGTTCCCTTCGACACACAGTGTCAACTCCTGTCACAAAGTCGTGAAACAAAAAAACATGTTCGTTTGTGTTCGCATTGCCTTTCCGAAAGTCTCGTCAAAGACCATCACGTCTGCACCCCGGGCGTTTCTATTGCTAGAACAACTAACAGAACCAATAGCTCTCAAGCAAGCTGGCAAAGTAGGCTGTGCACTACAGTATCTAGGATGACATTGAATTGGTGAAGTACATTCCCGGGTCTGAACGAGGTACATGTTGCCGTGTGCAACCAACCTCTTTATCGCGGAGAGGGAAAATTTTGGTCGCTTCAGTGACCGCTTTGGACCTCAAATCTCGCTGGTGCAACAACTTGCCGAAATACTATTCAGATGAAATGAAATGTAGTTAGCTCGGTGTGAGATTTAAGCACGCCCGATTTAGCGTCTCTCACATAAAAAAGTTAAAAAGTTCGCGCACGCGCGCATTTTTCTTGATATGTCAATACTGTGGTGCTTCACATGTGTATGTAAAATTCACGATAAAAATGGCACTTTGTGATTCGACGAGTCACAGACCATCAAATTACTTTCCGTACGGAAGATAGTACATGCATGATAAACCACTCCGTAAGCACAGATAAGGCTCCGACGCGCTGAACAAGCGCGCGTCATACACTTTCACGTGCATTGAGCGAGTGGAGACATGTCCTCGCATACGACATGTCTCCCGTCACAGCGTTGTCTACGATCACATTCGTTTCACCAGCGCCGTTCGCAGCAAACTAGGGTTGTAACTAGCGGGGTACGCGTAATCTCTTCCACTTCGTTCGCCCTAGCTTAACTTGCTTAAGGCGGCCAAAGGCAGCGTCAAGTTTTCGGATCAAGCATTCACCTCCGCAGAATCGATTCTAGGATGCCGCATGCGGAATCATTCATTTGACAGAGTCGCAAATGTCGAGTTCTTAGTGCGGTTGAAGGGTGGTAAAACTGTGTGGTAAGTCCCACTGATTAGGATATGATCTATACACTCTTGATATTCAGTTCTTATTTATCTAACTGGTCAACCTAAAGGCTTGAAACATCAAACGTATCAGAAGATCTTCGACGAGATTATGAGAATTCATGGTGGGCGGCCTGTCGAGAGGTATAAGAAAAGGAAGAGTTTGTAAGTTGTTTCTTGACTTCCTTTAGGGAGGAAGTGCCGTTCTACGTTTCCTGAATCGTGGCGGGGCAGTGTTGGTGCTCGCACGTGATAAACAACTGCGCAGGTATGCATTCTTCGAATCCTATTTGTTCGAAACTCATGTTCAACATTTTATGTGTGACAGTGGACTGCACTATGTATGTGGACTCGGTGACACTCAAGTTGTGGAAGCCATGATAGATTGTGGTGCAGAAATCAACGCGCTGGTAATGTGCCTTCTATCTTTATCATTACGAAACTCAAGTTGCATCAGGATAAGGACGGCTACACGCCGTTGCATATCGCTGCAGGGTATTTGCATGAGCAAACTGTATCAGTCCTCTTGACAAATGGGGCAGATCCTACATTAGAAGATAACTCTGGACGATCGGTGCGTTGTACCAATTCCACAAGATGACATGTGTCGGTTTCTAAGTTTCCACATCAGGCACTAAGTTTGGTTGAAGCTCTTCTGCAAAATACTCCAGCCACAACGGCTCTTTTTACGAAGCGTTTAGCCATGGAAGCGGTGTTAACGACACTAAGAAGTTACATGTTTGAAGAGATCGTGCCGAGAGCAATAATTGACAAACGCACGACATCACAAACTCAGTACTTCGTGGACTGGTTTGACGGTGAGTTAGTTTGAGCCTCACGATTGGACATCATATCACTCTTTTCCTACATAGGATACGATCCTATCTGGGTTGACGAAACTGACATCGCCGACGACCTAATTAAAGAGTTTGAAAGCGGAGTAGAGCGAGCTAGTGTCTCAAAGATCATTCACACAAAGAATCTGAGCGCAGCGGTTGATTATCCTGCTTTGTCTTTGGTCCAGGTAAATATGTGTCACCCGGTTTTCTACTCGAACTAATCAGATCCTCGCACTCAGTGGTCAGATGACTCTCTGTTATCGTGGAGTATGCACTAACCCCGTCTAATAACGTGGAAGATGAGAAGTGGCAACTAAATATCGGTAGCGCATGGAGCATGCGCCATTTCGACGCTTTGTAACTGTACCAATTCTTGAAGCACCTTTCACTGACAACCCATCGCCCTGCACTACCATCCGACTGCCGAGAACTTCGGACTCTGCCAAATTGGATAGTAAGTGCTTACACTGGATCACAAATAATACTATATCACGATGCTGTTCGTTATCGCTTACATCCATGTCGGAGGAACCAGGGATGGGCGCCGCGCGGGGCGCCGCGCGTGAAACCGTAATGAAGCGTTCCTCAAGGCTATGTCCCCTCCCGCCATCGGTTTTTTCGTCGCTTGAATAGGGGGGGGGGCGAGGCGAGCGAGTTAGAGTTAACCTTGACCGGCAGAAAGCGGAGACCCAAGGACGTCACGAGCGTTTCGAAAAACTCACGTACGATTCCGTGTCGGTGTCACTGTTGATAAACGTGCGCGCGCGATTACTGCATATGGCACTGACGCTGCTTCCTCTGACTGGCCCGCGAGTAATTTCACGGGGTAGTAGTCTAGTGGGGGTGGTGCGTTCACCTCACCGCCACGTCCTCCAACGTCGGTTGCGTAGTCCTGTTCGAGCAATGGCGCAACGTACGGATTATGACATCTTCGTCATAGGTAAAAATCACTTCAATCTTCCTTGATAAATGCGTGCTCACTTCCTAAGAGGTGGGGGTTCTGGTGGAGTGCGAGCCTCTCGAATGGCGGCGCAAAGAGGTGCCAAAGTTGGCTTGTGCGAGCTACCGTTCGATCCTGTGAGCTCTGATTCGACAGGCGGACTTGGTGGAACATGCGTAATACGTGGTTGTGTACCAAAGAAACTACTGATGTATGGGAGTTCGTTCGCAGCAGATTTCTCCGATGCTGAGGGCTTTGGTTGGACGCTTCCACAGGAACCAAACTTTAGTTGGCAAAAATTATTACAGGCAAAAACACATGAAATTACAAGACTGAACGGCATTTACTCCCGACTGCTTGAAAACTCGGGTGTGCAAGTCCACATTGGAGCTGGCAAACTTCTTGACAAAAATACGATCCAAATAACTTCCCCGGAGGTAAGTGAAAGCAATAATTAATACACGCGTTGAATTCCTCAAACTATACTAGGGCACCACTGAGACGATATGTGCAAAAGAAATCTTAGTGGCGACTGGTGGCACCGCTGTGAAGCCCGCTATTCCTGGAGCAGAACTCGGATTCACTTCTGATGAGGCCTTAGCACTGGATACTCTTCCCGCAAAAATAGTCATAGTGGGCGGAGGCTACATTGCGCTGGAGTTTGCTGGAATCTTTAAAGGACTTGGATCTGACGTTACACTGATGTTTAGACAAGATCTGCCGCTCCGAGGTTTTGATGAAGATTTACGGAAAACTATCCATGAAAACCTTGAACAACGTGGCATAACTGTACACCACAACTGTTCTCCACTCGAGATTACTCGAGAGGAAGATGGAACCCTGATCACGAGGACAAGTATTGGAAATGTTCAATCTGATGCAGTAATGTTTGCAACCGGTAGAAGACCGAATACGAGTCGCCCAGACCTCGGCCTGGAGGATGTTGGTGTTGACCTTGACGATGCTGGAGCTGTGGTCGTGGATGATTTCAGTCGAACAACTGTTTCAAACATCTGGGCAGTTGGGGATGTTACAAATAGAGTCAATCTCACACCAGTCGCGCTAATGGAAGGAATGGCATTCGTGCGCAGTGTCATTGATCGAACATTGACGAAGCCAAACTATGCAAACATTCCTTGTGCAATCTTTTCGCAGCCTCCAGCTGCAACTGTTGGCCTTTCCGAAGATCAGGCAGTTACCGAAGGATATGATTGTGACATATACTGTTCAAAATTTACACCTATGCGTTCCACTCTTGCAGGAAGACAGGAAAAAACTTTCATGAAGCTGGTTGTGGATACCTCCAGTGATCGCGTATTAGGTGTACACATGGTGGGTCCTGATGCGCCTGAGATTCTCCAGGGTTTTGCCACCGCTTTGCAGTGTGGTGCAACAAAAACACATTTCGATACCACAGTGGGAATTCATCCTTCAAGTGCAGAAGAGTTTGTCACGATGCGCACAAAAACCCGTTCCGTCAAGCACGCTTCTGGGAGAGATGTTTAGCATATCAATGATGAATATATGAATCGAATATCATTGCGTGATAATTTTATCTGTGATAGTCCCTAACTGGGACCTAGATTCCGTTGAAAGTGCTCTCCACTTTTGTACAAGAACGGACGCACCATAGCTCGAGAACCGAATGCGAAATGGTTCACTCCGAGCGACAGCCTATGTCGTTATGACCCCGGATAGTTCAGGCGTAACTTCATGAAGAATAAATAACTCGTTCAATATATCAATAAAGGTTTTTGCACAAAGCGCGGAGAACAACTGAGGGGATTGATAGCTCTCAAAAGTAGCTTGACACAAGCTTTCCGAGACGATCCTACAACTCTCTGGGCTCAGCCGTGCAGAACTACTAGTTAATTGTACACAAATCGAACTGGCACAACGTCTTTGAGCGGTGCAGGAACCCCGTGAACTTGGTTGTAGACGCGATAGTTCAGGAGTGCTCGAAGTCAAATTGAAGTCGAGCATTTCCATAATAGTGATTTCCAGTTCACCCATCCTGTGCTGAAGCATATCACCGGGGTTCTGGGAGGTATCATCAGAGTAGCTACGCTGAGTTACTGAAAAGTTTGGCACACGGTTTTCTACGCTGCCGAGCGCACTTGATAAATTGCACTTCAACTTCATCAATTGCTCCGTTCCTGGACAGCACACTCCCAGTACATCATGCGCTATTTTGAAACATACTAAGATTTGTTCGCTAGGATCATTCCGTAGAGCGAGTGTTTTCCAGAATAGAGACAATGTAGTGGTCAATATTAGTAGGTCACCAGCGGAATCTTCTGTAGAAAGCGTTGAGCACTTCCTTGAATGCTTAGTGCTTAGCTTGCCGCCCGTGACAAGAAAGACTAGTGAGAACTCAGAAGCACATCGTAAGTAGTGAGTCCACAGTTGTTTTGTGCAGTGGATGACGTTTTCTGTTTCCATCAGTGTCATCGAAAATTTCGTTTTCCCTTGACAATTTGACCCCATCCAGCATCCCACGACACACCTGACCGGGCACACGTGTTGGTTGCCCTTTGACGACTGGAGGAAGACTTTGGGCGGACGTGTAATATCTTTGAACTAGATAATCGACTTTAGTCGCGACATTGTACTCCGGTATACATACGCGTTTACAGGCTATCAAATAGGCTCTGCCTGCGCAGGTTCGAATCCTGCCGTCCGCGTGAAGAAACTAAAAGGAAACTTAAAGGCGGACGTGCCCGAGTGGTTAAGGGGTTTGACTCGAATACGGTGTACTTTTTGGACCCTCAAGGGTGAATCCTCTTCGTTCACTACTACAATGCGCCGTGTATGACCCCGATGTGACACATCATCGTTTCGTCCCTTTCCTGCCTTCAAGTAGTCAAGTAGGGAGTGAAAGTCTTTCATTCTTGCGCCAACTTTCCAGGTAGTAGTAGAAGAAATCACAGTAAAGAAGTGTTTGAACTAAACCACTAATCCAAACTATCCACTGTGCGTAGCCTGGCTCCGTCGCATATCTATATGCCCAATTAACTATGTAAAGTGCACGGTAACCGCCTAGAAGAAATACGTAATTACTGGTGAGAGTGTCAATGTTCTTGGTTCGTTGCAACAGGACAAGTTGGGGAAAGATCGCAACGGCCTCGAGATAAATTGAAAAAGTCCACAGAACTTCAACCAAAGACATCTCGTGGTTCACCACAAGTGCCAGTAAAGAAGAAGGTACTATGAGGAACATCACTCGAAACGTATCTTGCTCTTTGTCGTATGTTTGACTCACAACGCGATGGCGCCTCATGTACCAAATTATACAACAACTGCTACAAATGAAGAAGACTTTCATCATTGTATTGTAAATAGAAATGAAACTAAAGAATAAGTCCAAATAGCGCGTCGCAAACACGACTGCGTATAGTTCTTGTGTCTTCAATGAAACACCTGCACAAGATTTTGTTGCCTGGATCTTTAACAACAACGCCTAAGCATGACGAGGTCATCACAATAGAGTCATTTGAAACGAATTCCGTACCAAAATGCTAGCCAGATGGGTCATGTCGCCGGCTATGTGACAGAGTTAGTTGGCTGCATCACATACAAAAAATATCCGTTTACCGAATCTGAAGATGTTCATGCCTTCAGGGACTACTTGTGATGTAGCTGCCCGCAATGGTCAAGAACGTAGAGCGTGGCAACGTGATCGTTCCGTTGAAATCGTTCTTCCCGTTCGCGTGATCCCAGTGATCCTACTGTCCCACTGTCTACAGAGTGACGTAGACTTCAGCTTCAGCCTTGGGACTAACAAGGCGCTGCGGGTCAACATCTCCGTAATTAAAAAGAGTGAAGTACTATTTATTTCGAGTAGATTACACAGTCTCGCGGCACGCATATTGATCGAAACCACGGCTCGTGCGTACGTGAATCGGACGTTCGACCCCTAGTTTGTAATAAAACTTCGGGACGTTGACCCACACGCGAAACAGCCCGCGCTAGCGCTCTGGGAAGGTGGACCACAACAGGCTTATCTGTTCGTGATCTACGGACCCCGCGGGACTGAAGTGTTATAAAGATTTTATTTCAAGAAGTGAGAACAGCCAACTAATAACTGCAACTGTAGTTGGAGCAACATACTCCTGTCGCACTCCCGCCTCCTTTCGCACTGGTTACATATTACGAGCGACAGGATCAGTTATAGAGATATTGTACACGGAACGAGGAGCTAACGATGTCTTCTGTTTCAAGAAACTACAACTTTCGACGACCGAGCAAACTCATTGTAGGCTTCGATACACTAGAGCAGTTTTCCAAGAGTAAAACCCGAGCAGAACTAGTCAGATTCATTGAGGTAAGTTGCATATCCCGATTTCGTGCGAGAAATATGTGAAGCGTCTCGAAGGAGGTCAGTGACTCCCTAAAGATGCAGCAAGTTGGCCGTGAGACAGGCTGTTTTGTACAAGAAGTTCTTGGTTTCATCAAGAAACTGAAAATATTCGCACAAGAACGGTCAGAATTAACACAAGTAATACGCTATGGTGATATTTCATTTCGAGAATGGTGCACACATCTTCAAACAGAGTCAAATGGTGCGCGTTCTCTTTTCACTAAATGCCTTTGTTTTCACAAGTTGATGAAGCATTTGTAACGCAAATACTTCCTGATGATCTGAAGGTTTGTGATAGTTCGGAACTGAGGTTCTACGCTCATCATCCGTAGATGGCAGATACGGAACTATCGGCTTATCTTGATGCCAGGTGAGTCTCAGGCACTCTGTTCTCGTAGCACACCCAACATCATAATTTTAGTTTTGGTGACTCTGTACGGCTTGACTACGGGACAGGGCACGAGCTAGCCTTCTGTGCCTTTCTCCTGTGTTGTTTCAAACTCGGTATATTTAGTTCAGATGACTTCTTTCACATCGGGGCACTCGTTTTCCCGGCTTACAATGAGCTTGTCCGTGAGCTTGTAGTGTCATTTCGGTGAGCGCGAATAAGTAAAATTAACTGTTAACACCTGTTCACACTGAAAAGGCTCGAGCCTGCTGGTTCCAAGGGTAGCTGGGGGCTAGATGACTATTTTTTTCTTCCATTTTATTGGTGCCCTACAACTTGCCGTCGTTTTGTACTAGTTTAAACGTATCACTAGGGGGTCAGCAGAGCTACTTCACCAAGGGCTTCTATCACCATCAAGTGTAAACGACAAAGATCTAGTCAAGCTTTACTCTGAATCATACATGTATTTTGCGAGCATTTCTTTCATATGCGAGGTAGATATAATACGACTAGAGTAGATGAAGATCTAAACTCACTTGTGTAGATGAAAGGTGGACCGCTCAGCGTGACTTCCCCACTTCTATACAGCATAAGTCAAGTACAAAGCTGGAAAAAAATCAATTCGGGTCTTCTTCAAATGTACCAGGTCCGTTTCCTATCGATTGTTTCGAAAGCTTCTCACTTCCCCCTCAGCAAGAGTATCTGAACAAGTATCCGATGATGCAGCATTTTCTCTTTGGAAATATTTTGCAGCTGAATTAGCCTTGTTAGCCAAAACTTTCAACTCTCTACTTCTCCACATCCGTCATATATGTAATGTAGTAACGGTTCGCACAAAATACCATGTGAACATAAGTGCACTAGCTGCATATTTTCGTCTGTGTGTAAAATTGCTGACGTCTCGTTCGTTTGTGCCTGAAAGCTCCGTCACTGATAAGCACGTAAAAGTCAATCACCGACACACTCGTCAAAACCAACTTGTCCCGTTTGTCTTGTGAAAACTCGTTGTCTGCTTTATTCGCTTCTACACTAACTGTGCTCGTACTAGTCTTATCAACCACTTGCTGTGACTTCTGTGACCATCGTAAGTATTTCGCTTCTCCACCGAACGCTGATCGAACAGCTTCATTGGTCGCAGAAGCAGTTGCCCGTTCTTCCTCTTCTTGTAAAAGCTGTGTTAGTTTTTCTTTCAGCTGTTCGTCTTCCTCTGGGATAAGTTGCCCATGTCTCGCGAGGTGCTCCCCAGCCAACATGATTGCTTTGCGCTCCTCTTGAACCCTCAAATTATTGTCATCCTCTAAAGTTGTGTTGCTAGCCCGTACAAAACTTCTGGGCGAATCTAATTTACGACGCCCGGTTGTCATGTTACGGCGGCACATCGATAGCTGTACCAAAGAAAGGATGAGTTGTTGAATGTGAGTGACTGTGCTCGTGTGAACAAGATCAAGAACATCAGTAGAGCATTTCATGTGCTGATTTCGAAGAAGATGTAATCGTTGGCGAACAAATGTCTCTATTCGTTTTCTCTGAGCCGCATTCGTCAACCAAGGGACGGACTGCCTCGTTTTCGCTAGAGTTTCTACATTCTCTCGGCATCTTGGAGACGACTGTTCTCTAGTGGGTATAGTTCGATCGGAACCACAGCCGATGGCTCTTACAGCCTTCAAAAAATTTGTTCGGTGGTGCTTACTGAGTGCACGAAGGACTATTGTCATTTCCTTCTGCTGTGTTTTGTCAGCGATATAAGTACCGGACGACGTTGGGTCGTCCTTGCTCAAACCTCTCAAGTGGCATAAAATTGAACTGAGCGACATTCCGTGTGTAGCGAAAAATTGACGTGTGGTATTTGCTTCTTTCTGCGGTGGATATTCCGTATGATCCATGCTTACAGTCAATCAATTGCTTCTCTTGGTATCTCAACTCGCCAATAACCCGCGCGCGTTACAAGCGTGGTAAGATTCGACAAGCTTCGACAAGGTGTGTGGTCGGACGATTCAAAAGGACTCGTCCGATGGGGGACTCTAAGGGCTTTTGCGTGGTTTATCAGTCGCCCCCCCCGCCCCAGTTGTTCCAGAATTGAAGAATGAATTGGACTAGCCTGGCTTATTCCGGAGCTATCAATGAATGTGAGGACGGGGCCCCGGTTTCCCTAGTTCCGCCTTACACGTAGATCCTCTGCCGGCGGTAGATGCGTGTCCAGTGTCCACTCAGTTCTTTTCTTCCCTTTTCTTCCTGCAGTGACAATCGCTAAAAACCAGTTCCTAGCTCGTCCTTGATAGACTCACTCTTGGACCCAACATACCTTGAGTATGGATTTGCGCATTGCGCGTACGATGATAAAGTTTATTGGAGGGTGGGGTTTATTCATTCATGTGAGGGAGACCTAAGGGATAGAAATTCCTTGTCAGAATATCGAGTGGTTTTCCAATTTTTGCTATTCTTTTTTCACAAGAGATGGACCTCGACCGAGGTCGAAATAAAAGAGGGGCGTGGCTAAATCTCATGGCGAAGCGAAGCAACTTTTTATCGTTAGCATACATCATATTTGCACATTTTTCATTTGCAGTGTACTCAATACGGGGATCGAACCCGCGACCCTCAGCTTAGGAAGCTGACACTCTATCCACTGAGTTAATTGAGCATGCGAGCTCGCAAAATCCGTTGTAATAAGTATGAAAGGCCATCACGGATTCACTACTTAATAGCGAAATCATGACTGCGCGTAATGTGAGACACTGTGGCCGAGTGGTCTAAGGCGCCAGGTTCAGGTCCTGGTTCGAAAGAGCGTGGGTTCAAATCCCACCGGTGTCAGCTAGGTGTAAGGAAGTTGGTTAGCCGCTTCTGAAGCATTTTGCCATCCCTCAAGAATGCAGGCCGGCATCTGCTGCTACGCTCTTGGCGAACGCGCCTCTTGAGAAAACGTTGATTGACAACCCTGGGGGAAGCTACCGACATGCGCAAAAGGCTAAAAACCGCTAGCCCGCTTTGTTGTCAAGTACACAAAACGAATGGAACTCTTAACCCACTTTTGTTTCAGGAAGAGTTCGTCGAGAAGAAAAACAATGAATATGAAACATCACAACCGTATCAACATATACTTCTGAAAGATGTTTGTGATGATAGATTTCTATCACAGGCGCTCAGAGAATTGGAAACTCATGTGACCTTAAGTTTCAAAGAAACAGACTTGTTTAAGGTCCTTCAGTCGGTAGACTTGGCTAGTTTAGACACTGCTGAAGGACGAAAGAAATGCACAAATCTAACGAAATTAAGAGACGCTCTATACAGTGACACATTTCGTAGAGCTGTAGAACGGATGACCGGCTGCCCACCTCTAGATGCAAGAGTGGACTGTTCGTGCAACGTGTATCCGCACGGTGGACACCTACTGTGTCATGATGATGTGATCGGGACTCGCTGCATCTCGTACATCCTTTATCTATCAGATAATCAAGAGGAATGGACGGTTAATGATGGAGGCGCACTCGAGCTTTACCCTGTTTCCAAAGTAGTGCACGCTACCCCAAGTGTCCATCCAACAAAGAAAATATTACCATTGTGGAATACTATGATATTGTTTCGTGTTCAAGCAGGACAAAGTTTTCATGCTGTACAAGAGGTTTTCGCAAAATACAAGTCCAGAGTATCTATTTCAGGGTGGTATCATGTGATGACACATTCATCAAGTGCAACACGAAATGCAAGCGCTCAAGCACTTGTTCATGGTATGAACGCGTACACGGAAACCACACATACCAATACTGAAGTAAAACTGGCGAATACATGTACATTTATGGATACGAAGTTTTCCCCGACTTTCGGGCACGAGGATCGAGTTTTCCTTCGGGAGTGGTTGAACGACGCTTACCTTGACATGAGTGGAATGCTGCAACTGAATCAGCAGCTTGACAAAGAGGGCATAATCGTACTTGGTGATTTTTTGAACGAGAATATTGCAAAAATTGTACGTGAGAAAATCAAGCTCAGTGCAGCTAACGGGTCTGGGTGTTTAGATGAATCGAGTAGCACAAGATGGGTTACTTGTGGCCCCCCGCATATCCGCCGCTTCCTTCGATACTGCCATAAGGAGACCAAACAAACGAAACAAGATCACCGTGCTGAATTGAGTGAACAGTCTATGGATCTCCCAAGTGTTCTGACTGCGATCTGTGATCGAGTGTTCCACTCAAGTGCGTTTCGAAAATGGCTGGCAAGTGTAATTGGTGCACATCTAAGAGTTACACAAGGACAAGTTCGATGTTTTCGTCCTGGTCTTGATTACACTTTGGCGATACAGAACCCAACATCAGCCAGCGAAAAATTCTCGCTCAATCTATGTTTTGTGAACGATTTTGGAAACGATGATGAGAAATCTTGGTCCAGTGGCGATGTGGGAGGGTACTTGTGTCACATGAAGACAAAACCATTCGAGAAAATGAGTACGCCTGCGGAAGTGTACATGGAAGAGAATGAGGAAAAAGTATCATCCGTTGATGCCACGTTCAACACTTTGACGATCATCAAAGAGGATGAAAACATCGTTAACTTCATCAAATATATATCAAAATCTGCCCCTAGTTGCCGTTGGGACATTATTTCGAACGCAACGCGTAGTGCTTAAATCCAACAAAAATACTGTAAAAGATGAAAAACAGAGCCTATTTTTCTCATACACAAGTGAGGGAAATTCAATTATCCCGCCTCTAGTTAAGAAACCTATGTGCGACAACATCAACGACTGACATTCGCATTTCCCTAGGACATAAAAGTGAGTCAACAAGTTCCCAGCCAGCGTTTCTGTCTGCACTCAACAGAGCCAACTCGTCGCTGGTACACTGACAGGCCTCTCTACACGCAGAGAGATCAAGTTTACAACGTTCAAGCTCGAGCAAAAACGCTTTTAAATTTTCTTTGTCGCGCAACGCTTTAGAGAGCAGCTGCAATATGATTATTCCTACACTAAAAACATCAAAACGATCTGGTGTATATTTGTCCCACAGTAGCGACATATTCCCTTCCAGCGGTACAGGTGCACCTTCAGGGATAAGATAATTCTCACACTGTGCACTGAATAGTGGATCAGCAGGGCCCGCCCCAGAGAAATAGTTTATAGAAGTCTTTAAACAGCTAGCAGATGCCCCAAGATCAATGAATATTGGACCATCATCTGTCAGTAGAATATTTTCAGGTTTAATGTCACGATGCACTATTCCAATGGAATGAAGTTTTGCCAATTTGGACGTCAAATTACGAATGAAATCTTTGACTATGTCAATTTTCTCCGCGCTTGGAGAAAGACAGACAGTGCGGCTCAGACCTGTGAACAACGTTTGGTCATCAGCATAGAGTGAGCCCAGAGTCTGAAGCCCTTGAAAGCGCCACATCAACCAAAGACCGGCGCTTAGTGTGCCATTGTAAATCTGACCTTCACTACGAGAGTCTATTTCACAACAGCCTAGAAATGATGCACATGTTCCTTTTGCATTCCTATGTACGAACTCGTTTATTTCGAGTTCAGCATCCAATAAGTCGTCAGCCCAGAGCACATTTTTCTGTGATGTTTTTAGTATCACTTTCTCGCCTTTCCATGTTCCAAGAAAAACTAACCCAAAGTTACCTTGGTTGAGTGGACCATTTTTGCTGACTCTAATATCATCTGGGACCACTCCAACCGTCCGTCGCAGCATCTTTTTCCCGCTTGTTCGCTCGTTGCGCTTTCTCTCCCAATACGCGACTTCAGCAGCGTTATCAAAGTCATCTATTTCACTCTCCAACCGTTTGAGTTCGATGCGTATTTCTTGTTTATTTGCAAGAAGGGACATCAATTTGTCGAAATGCATTTCCTCGCAGTTTATCATTTTTCCTTGTGTTTCAATCTTAGAGAAAGCATCACCGACTTCAATGTTGCCATCCTTATCAGCTGCTCCTCCTGTGACAATCTCTTCGACGTAAGCCCCTTTGTCCTGCTCACTAGCAAGTATTAAACCTAACGGAGGACTGAGTTTCACAACAATGAACTTGTGTGTGGAGTATGTGCGTGTGTTTCTCGCGTTGGTGTTCGTGTTGTAATTTATTTTGCGGTGGGCTCCCCCTTTGCGGTTGAGCAGTGTGGGCTGGATGTACGCACTCGAAAACGACATGGAGCGAAGTTATCAAGAGGCGACGCGCAATGCTTTTGAATCTGAGCCGACTTGATCGCGTGAAGCGCGGGAACGAAAATGGCGCACTTTCTTGTGGTCACCTCTAGTCTGCAAAACCTCAAGTCACACTTTGTTCCAGTGGTCCGAAGGATACTTTCACTAGCTATCGCATAAATCACGTTTCAGTTACAATTTTCTACGGGCTAAGAAAGTTTGAAAGAGAAATCACTCGAACTTGCGCAAATACTGTTCTTCAAGGTATTGCACAATATCGTCACTCTCGAACAGGCTGACTTCGGTGTTCGGATCTTCAAGATATGGGACTTGGAACTCAAAGGGCGTTCTACGTTGAAGCGCATCCCTCCTTACACTCCCTCTAGCACAGGGATGAAGTACGTAAGGTAGTTCCAACTGACAAAGTTTCTTGCGAACCAAAGTACAAAACGGGCTCGCCTCGTACGCCCACAGCTCCAACGGTAGAGGTGGTAACGTCGATGGAGACGCGTAGTGAGACTCTATTCTTAAGTTACCACTTAGAAATAGTGCCAATTGCGCTAATTTCTCATGCAGCCAAAATGGCGGTGCAGCACCTTCAGAATATTCTGAAAACAAAAAGTTCAAAATATCCTCTGACCCTGCTAAGTGAATTTCTTTCCGAGAGTCACACAGGAGAGGTAATCTAAGCTCAGACTCTCCCGTAACTTTCAGTGCCTCGTTCCGGTGACGCGACGAACCATGTGGACATGGCTTGATTGTCACAGCGACATCTAATATGCTCAGTGCCTCCCGTACAAGCTTGCATGAGCCATCATTTTCATTATCATAAAGAGTAAGGGAGGGTGTGACAAGTGAATCAGAGAAGAGATCATTTTTGAGCTCTCGGTCATTTGTTTCTGCGAGGGATCCAGTTTCTACCAATCGAAAGCCAAGCCCGCGCCAAAAAGAATACTTCGAAGGATCATCTTTCCCTAAAAATACACGCCACTTGTTGACAAACAACCCACTGGCACCACGCAATATGCCCAAATTCACTGCTTTCATGAGTTCTTTAATTTGGTGACTTTTAAAGGCATACCTCTTGGGTGAAATGATGGAAGTGCATGCTTTACTTGAATCAAAACTCTTAGATGTGGAGTTCGGACCTTCATCCATACTCGGTATCCATATTGCATGTGCACCATAAGGAACTCGCTCTGGAAGGCCTATTCTAGTTACTGGGCCCTTTGAAATATCCTGTGCATCAAAAATCATGCAGTAACTTTTTCCCAGGGCTGATTCTCTCCTGTCGTTTTCGTCATGCACGTATGCCAGGAGCCAGCCGTCATCCTCGATCGTGGAATTTTGTCTGGGCACAAATTGAGCTTCCATCCCAAATAGACCATTATCATATTCAAATAGTTCACTCTGTCTTGATTCTAAATCGAATTTGACGATTCCATTGAATTTGAGCTGGGCTTTCTCAGAAATAGAACGAGAATCTATTATGCTTGCGTATGCATAGCGGTTCTTTCGCCCAGTGAAAGTGTCATTGATCCTCGGTGTTTCGATCATGATATCAGAAACAAACATCTCCTCAACCTTCTTGGTGGATGGGGTTATACGCCACTCGTGCAACCGCGGAATGCGGTCTCCTTTTCCCACCGCATCTCTCACCCATTCTTGTGAGCCTTGTGCCTGTAGTGCGTGATGAAAAAATCCATCTTCTCGTATTCCAGTGACAACTAACACAAGATTATCATCCTCGTCCATTTCTTCCCACGCATTTACAAAATGAAAAACCGATTGGTGTGTACTGCACTCCACCCACTGAACTTCTCCGTGTGAGGAATCATGCATGTTTCTTTCAATGATGCCAAAGCGAGCTTTTCGTGCCACATTGTATTGCAGAGGATTCTTGCCAGAAAGTTGTCTATTGGGCGCTATGTCCATGCTCCCTTCATAGAGAATCGTAAAGTTCTCTGTTACAACGAAATCGTGCATGAAAACACTGTCAATGAAGTGTGTCCATAGTGGTTTCAATGATTTCACCTCTCCAGATGCGGAAATAGCACCGACGGTGCAGTGAGGCGGCATCACTGGGTCAAAACCAAAAAAGATCATATCTCCAGAAACAGGGGCCACTTTTGGATGTGCTGTGAACGGGACATTTGGTGGTAGTGTGTGATTAAATGTACACTTTCCGAGCGTCTGCAATGTGTGAGCATCAATCTCCCATGGTGGCTGGGTATCCTGAAGTGTTAACACCTTGTTTGCATAGTAAAATATCGCCGTATTTGCGCTATCTTTCAGGAACGAACCAGTTTTCAAGAAGTTGCAAACGGCATTGTACATGAATGTACTACCAGAAGCATTCATAAGTGGTCTAAATAGACGTGTCTGCTCCATCGATTCTAACTTCCAACTAGTCGTGCGGACATATCGATTTCTGTATGTGACATTGCCCTCTCTTCCAAAATCTAACACATAGACCATTCCGTCGCCTTCAAACCAGTGATGCCAACTTCTTCCGAATGGACTCGGCTCTTGCCTTGGTCCCATTCCCCATTCTTTGTAGTGATCTCGGTGAAACTTTGGATTTGGTCCAACATATGCAAACTTGCCATTCGGGAAGTCGGCTGGAATTCTCTCGTGTATGCACAAGCCCTGCTTATGTTGTCCAAGAAATGTCGCAGTCGTAGTCCATTCCTTCGTTATAGGTGTATAGTTACCTTGTAAAAATGCGGCGGCGTGTTGACCGTATTCCTCGGCAGATAAGCCATCTTCTTCTTGAAGAGAGTTCGAGTATATATCCGATACTGACTTATCTGGCTGTTCTTGGGCCAGATTCCCGCGCTCCGCCAGTGCTGGTAAATATCCGACGAGCGATCGTTTCTTGGAAACGGACCTTGGTGTGGGTTCAGCGTATCGCCGCCTGTACATTCCCGATCCAGGACAGGGAATGCGAGTGTGCCCTGCCGGTGATAGCATCTTTTTCCAACAGAGCGGACAAGAATTTGTCGAGCACAAGTTGAATCGTCAATTGAAGCGCCAGGGTGTTGCAAACTAGGGCTCGACTCAAGTAAAGTTGTGCTTTAAGTAAAGTTGTGCTTTAGCGGAGAGGTGATGTGTCGCTGGTGTTCTCGGCCACAGCCCGGGTGGGAGATATCTTCAACGGGAGCGAACGCACACAGATCTTATCCAATACCACCATCATGGCAAAGAGCATAGTACCATATTTTAGTACCAGTACCATTCATTTTTATCGCGGGTCAGAGCTTAGATCGACCTAAATACGTGTAAAGTTGTGTGGATTCTTACAAGATATATTTTAGCCCTACTGACTCCTCCTATGTTGAATGGCTCGTCTCATATAATACTCGGGAAGACTATACCCATATACTTAGTGGTGAAATATACTAACAATTCATATGAATATGAAGCACTACTTGTAGTGCTAGAGGGGTCCGAATGAGAAAACAGGCAAAATTAATGGAGTTTAGGCGAATACCAAGGTTTAAACGTTGGTAATTTTACCTGTAAAACACCCGAGTATTGAGTTTCTCCCACAACGATGCGTCCTGACTCGTTTGACTTTTTGACAGTTTTATCATCGTTTGATATTAGTAGATTATGATTTGATACATTACGCATTAGTCAAGTGATAAAAAGTTACCTCGCGGCGAGATGGGCGTGGCTAAATCTCAGACCGAAGCAACTTTTTATCAATTGACTGATACATATTATATCAATATTATAAAGGATCAAACAGTGATAAAATTGTCGAAAACACATTCCCATACGACGAATCGGGACTCATTTCTGTGAGAGGCACCCCGAACCCGATCCATTGCGTTCCGGGTGTTTTCACCTTGGCAAAATTTTGACAAGTTTTCTCAATATGCGCCGCATGTGCGCGAATAACGCGGTCGGGTGGCAAGCGGATTGCTTGTTTCGATGATATACTTGTAGAAGCATTTATGATACATCATATTCATCCGGCCTTTACGTCATGCGATAGACAGAGTGGCGTCCTCACACAGTCACCCGCGTTCCTCGTGGCTCAACACCGAGCTCTTGAAAAACGACGCCAAAACCCTGCCTAAACCCTGCCTAAACCCTGAGTAGGGTTTAGTCGTGTTCATCTCGCTTGTGTATTACGCGCGTAAGCGCTTGACGTGCCCTTTCGATCCGCGTTGTGGCTTCCGGTGTACGCTTTAAACGGTCTGAGTTCCCTCTAGTATCCGTCGAACCACGCATGAGCTTGCATTGCGCGTGCTGCGCATACGACTAAACCCTACTTAGGGTTTGGTAGGGTTCAAGATGTTCTCTCCCTGATGTGTGTCAGAGTGAGGTTGGTCAGCCGTGCGCACTCGATGTCCGATTCCTTCACGATAACGTGCGCTTCAACATGAGTTATGAGATGAGTGCTACATGCTGCAAAGGGTGCGCGCTTTCTCGATGCATGTCGAGCGCGTCATGTGTGCATATGTATCGAGTGTTGCGAGAACATGTCAAAATTTTGCAAGGTGGAAACACCCGGAAACACGCAATGGCAGTCACCCTACGACCCCAGACTGTTTGCACATGCACAAGCTTTAGAATGGTAATTTCAATAGTTTAACGCGAGAACGCTCATTCGCTGAATTGGAAAATCATCCACCCAAGATCCGGCGGAACGGTTCGGAGGAATAATGGCTTGAATAGATAGTGTACTATGTAATTGTATTAAAATGTATTTTTATATGTTTGGACAGACTTTAACAGATGTTAAACACGACATACGTGAATGATAAAAAGTTGCTTCGGTCTGAGATTTAGCCACGCCCGGCGAGATTAGATTAGCAGCTAAATTTTAGCTAGACAGTTCCAGACGAGTAACTCGTCACGAGTTTGAAGGTTTGGACTCTTTGGGCACGGAATTGGGGCCCTCTTACTCAATGGAAGGGAACTTGTTCGGAGCTGAGTGCGAAGAGTCCGCGGTTTTCACCATACGCAACTAAGTCCGGAAGACATTCGTTAACTCCCGGTTTAGAACACGACTGCGCGACAGCTCAACGTGCTCAGACTTACAATGTCTCGAGGGGCCATTCACACGGAGAGGGACTTGAGATGGATTTATTGCGAGTTTTTAAAAGATATTGGGATGCGATTAAAAGTGTACGCATTTCATGTGATAATTCTAGTATTGTGGCATGACAACCCCGCAGCCCCCAGTTGACAATTGCCACGGCAATTGTATTTTGTCACCGTTTTTATTCCCACCACTGCATCAGCATACATAAGAGCGATTTACATGTATGGTTACTTCTTCATGATTTAAGATTCTGTGCTCACCACAGTGCTTAGATTATTGCATCTGCTTGCATGTTTCTAGCTGGAAAAGTAGAAGAAACTCCGAAGTCCCTGAGTGATTTACTGAAAGTATCCACTGCTGTTAAACATAAGGACGAGGACGGTACAGCGTGCTCCTTGATGCAAGACTCGGTACGTTGAGCGGACTGTTGTACTGTTACAGAGTATTTGATAACGTTGAGTAGAATTTCGTCCAGGAGCAAAGAGAACTAGTTTTACGGGCCGAACGGCGCTTACTTCACAGTTTAGCTTTTGACTTCAACATAGAACACCCTTACAAGTATTTACTAAGCACAGTGAAGCAAATGCAAGGACATTGCCGTATTTCTGAGTCGAGTACACGTGAACTTGCCCAGACTGCATGGAATTTCGCAAATGACAGGTAACTTCATTATGGCCGATTGCCAACTTGCCCCATTAATAAGCTACACTAAGCCTGAGAACAACTGTATGTCTCCAGCACACCGCACAAGCTTGTGCCCATGCTGTGATATATTTAGGTATAATCTTCATCGTACTACGCTACGACCATTCACGCTACCCCTGCAGCAACGAAGTTCATGGGCTCAAAGCTCACTCTTCCCAAAGACTGGTGTACGGCACTTCACATGGATAGATACGTGTGTGAGAGCATAAGTAATGAGATCTTAGATCTGTATGAAATGGGGAATCGTGATGTTTACGAAAATATTGCAGACTTATCTGCGCTGCATGGATGAGGAAATTCGAAGTATCTTCACTTGATGATATACATGCTTGACTCAACACACTGTCAGACTTAGCTCAAGAAAATGAGCAAGAAGTACTCGAAATAGAAGAGCTAATTGGCTGTTTCAAATATAATAAAACACATACAATATACCCTACCCTCCAAATATACATATAATACGCATGTAACGACGATGAGGATAGCTTATCTACACTCCGTGCTTTCACCACGGTGACAAACGTTGCCCAAAGGTGCCCCAGTACCTAGAAAAAGTTTAGAAAGAAGCCATTCGCCGGTGCGCTTCTCTCACCAGGACACAGCGCCCGATGTTCGTCCCACAGTATACTCCAGCTATCATACCACTACAGTGGGGTCGAAACACGTTGGATCGTTCACGATTTTGAATACATACCAAAAGTGAGCGAGTAGCAGTAACACAAAACATATGCGGAAGGTGTACGGCACCTGGTTTGATGCTTAACGAGCGAGAGATCTTATGATAGCGTCTAACCCCGAAACGAACACTGACAGTGTTAATACCATGCAATTTATCGCCAGAAATATCAGGCAAGTCCTATAGTTGTCTGAGTCATGGAACACTCAAAGAAAAGGTTAAATCTAAATCACCTTGAAAAGTGCTATCACGATTGAGTAAATACTCATTATCAGCACAACAGTTGCCAATGTAGATACCACAGACTCAGGTGCTAATACTCCACTCTGTTGAAGTCTATGCCACATTGATTCATCACAACCCAGCCCTTTAAAGAAATGAGTTACCTTGCATGCAAGAAAAAGCCTATATGCACAGTAAACGCACGGACTAAGACTATACATGCGGCCGCCAACAGAGGGTAACGCTAGCCACACGATGCAATATTACTCAATCGTCCAACAATCAATATTTACCATACCTTCCACCGTAATAGTTTGTGATCTACAGAGTATAGTACTCCCAACATAAGACTACCAGTGAGGTGAATTTTGACACAACGGGAAAACTTGCATAGATACCTTACGAGAAGAGTGAACATTAGAGGAATTGACCCAGACAAGCATCCTTCGATACGAATCATAACAAGGATCTGCATCGTTCAACACTATTTACCCCAGATAAATGCTGCCATTATTGAGAAAGCAACAAAAAGAAGTGCTGAGTCTACACTGAGTTCGCCGCTCGCTACTGGCAAATAAGGTTTGTTGATCTGATCTCAAACGTCAACACTAGTCAAGAATGGGGTGAATTCGCACTTGATCAATCTTTCTATCGTAAATCTGATTGAGACCAACGATGGCAAAGTTCATGAAAATCGCCGGAACAAGTGCCTAAACACAAAATGAGATAAAATACCCATCATGGCGAAGACTGGCGCATCAAACGAACCCACCTGCGCCAGAATGTAAGATGTGTGAATTATTTTCATATTTGCCGCAGCCAGAAATGTCATAGAGCACACACTTATCTATATTTTTCACAAATGAGTACACAGTACAGAACTGACTTTAGAAATCTAAAATTGAAGTACCGTTGTTCCTACAACTGTATGAGGTCTTGAAAAGCGCACGAGCGCCGATTCACACGGGCTGATTGAACAAACATCGTGACTTCCGTTTGACCCGCGCGCAGCTGACGTAGTTGACGCACGACGGACCCGACGGGCTACCTTCTGCGACCGTTGACTTCGGTCCAACTTGTTTAGAGCGACTGTTCGTAGAGCTTGGTAATTTTGATGGAATCTTTCATATCGGTACATTCGGATGTACACGGGGAATATCACCCCAACTACAGTTTGATATCCGCACTGGGCGATGGGCGAGTGAGGACTACGGGAGAGCTCGACGAATCGAAACGCCATGTACGGAGCGGCGGTTTTTTTCCCAATTCTCAGGCAACTAAGATTACTTGAATATTGAAGCTGTGAAATCACTAGAATCACACAGGGAAAACAGCGTCCATCAGCAACTATTCAACTTCATGAAAGTTTAAGGGCCAGTAAGGTTGAGTAACAGATAGAAATTCGGAAATAGAAATCGCTGATTTATTCCGATAATAAGGACCGTTTTGTTTCATAACAGATGGCTTCATCGGAATAATCGGGCGATTTTATTCCGACAAGGATCTTGTCGGAATAGCGACGACTCGTCACGTGTCAACCGCTTCCGCGACGGCGCCCTGCCGCGGATGCCGAACGCGTGCGTCGGCGTCACCGCACGCCTCGCGCGTCGACGCCATCGGCGCATCGGCGCCACGCGCGGCGACGGTCGACGCACCCATGTCCCTCCCCGCGCGAACGCTCGCGCCGTCCCGCGCGCTGCGGCGTCCGGCGCCGACCGGGACGTCGCGCGCGTCGTCGGCGCGAGGGCGACGCATCGCGCGCGCGCGCGCGCGAGACGGCGGTGGTGGTGACGGCGGCGGCGGTGGCGGTGCGCGCGCGACGACCGAGACGATCGAGGAGGACGGGCGCGACGCGTCCGGGGTGTTCACGCGCGCGGCGACGACGAAGGCGCACGCGGACGCGGCGGCGAGAGTGTGCGGGGACGCGTTCGCGCGCGAGACGAGGGAGAGGGAGAGAGGAGGAGGAGACGAGAGAGAGATGGGTGCGATGGTGTGGTTCGAGCGGTCGAGCGCGGACGCGGATGGATTGGAGGGGGTGGTGGGAAGGGTGCGAGAGATGCTGGACGCGTCGTACGCCGACTCGATCGCGAAAGAGTTGACGCACATGACGAAGCATCAGATTGAAGAGAAGAGAAAGGCGAGGGAAGAGGGGCGAGCGTTGAAAACGCGCGGTATAGAGAATGCGGTGACGGCGCGATTGCGAGAAAAGGCGCAGTGTTTGACGTTGATTTCCAGATTCGCGGCGTCGAAGGATACCGACGGCGAGGACGAAGACGGCGTCCGTATCGCCGTCGATCCTTGGGTCGGAAGCGCCAGTCTGCGCGTGTGTTCGCCGGAAGCGCTATTACCGGAACCGTTTCCAACGTCCAAACCTCGCGTGCCGTACGTGAGCAACGTCGCCGTTCGAGCGGACGCTCGCGGGAGAGGCGTCGCCAGCGCCATGTTGCTCAAATGCGAACGCGCGTCTCGTCTGTGGGGATACGACCACCTGTGGCTCCACGTCGACCGCGACAATCCAAACGCTCGAGCGATGTACGAACGACGAGGCTACGTCGCCGTCGGTGAAGATCCGTGGTGGTACGGTCTCGGCGGTCTCTTGGGAAAACGGCGAATCTTGCTAAAAAAGCGCCTCTCATCGTCGTCGTCGGAGTAGGCGGCGACGCCCACCGTCGACGGGTGCGCACACCGCACGCTCCACCACCTCGCTCGCGCTCATAGTTTCTAGTCTGTAGTCTTCAAACACGCGCACCGCGACTCCTCGAGCCCGCGCGCGCGCTCCCGCTCGCCTCTTCGCCTCACACCTCGCCTCTCACCTCCCGCGCGATGACCGTCTTCTCTCGCAAGCTCAGAGCCTCCGGGGCGTCCAAACCACCTCCCGAGTCCTCCTCGACGTCTTCGGTCGCGCCGCCGACGACGTCCACGACGACCGCGACCGCCCCGTCCGTCCCATCGACGCTTCCAACGGTATTGGACAAGACGGCGCCCGCCCTCGTCGCCGCGAGTCGTCTCGCGACGATGTCCGAGCCCTACGTCACCGCGTCCATCGCCCTCGCGCGCCGGACGTGGATCGCGCTCCAGCCGTACCACCCGCAAGAGTTCGGACCGGCGATCGTCGGATTTCTCTTGTGCTTTTTCGGCGGGTACTTCGCCACGCTCACGGCGGCGGTGGAGGCGTACAGAATCACGGGATACGCCTCCACGCGGAACGCCCTGGTGATCATATGGCGAAACATCGAGGCGGCGCACGTCGCGAACGCGAAAGACGACGAGTTGGACGAGGATGGGAACGGCGTGCCGGACGCGAAAGAGCTGACGACGAAGGCGTTGGTGTTGCGCAAGGCGGGCGTCGTCGCCAAGGCGGTGGATCCTGAACAAGTGAGCGATGCGGTGGGGGCGATATACATGGGATTTGTGGCGGTTGTGGCGACGCTGCGAGTGCACTTCGCGGCGTGCGTGTCTCTGGGAGTGGCGGTGGGTGATATCGTGCACAACATCGTCGACGAAAATCTCACGCCGGCGTTGTTGATGAGCGCGCCGAAAGAGTATCAGAAATGGGTCGGTCCGAGCGTCAGATTCGCGTGTAAAGTCGTGGGAATCATCGCCGCGTGGTTGGTTCAGCAAGCCATCTCCGCCTATCACTCCGCGACGCGAGGTGCGCAGCTCTTCGCGCGAGGAACGCTCGGGTACCTCGTGCGCCATCGGTACCTCTCGCGAGACGCCGTCGACGAAAAGAGCGCCGCCTTCAATCTCGCCGTCTTCACCCTCGCCATGTGTGGATTCTGGTCTCAAGTCATGTACGGGTTCAGATTACCCTTTCCGTTGAACGTCTTGCTCTTACCGATTCGCGTGTTGGAATTTTCTCTTCGCGTCGCCGTCGGCGCCGTCGGCGACAAATCTTCGTAGTCGCGCGTCGTCCTTGTCATCACACCCTCGCGCGCGTCGAACCGAACGCGTCCGCCCAGAAAATAAAAACCCTCCGTTCTCGCATGTCGCGCGTCGGTGCGACGCGCGCGGTGACGACGCACCGGTCGCCTTCGCGTGAATTTCACCGTCGAGCGGCGGCGGCGGGACGTCGACGCGTCGCGCGGGACGCGACGCCGCGGACGACGATTCGCGCCTCGAGGGACGACGGATGGGACGATCCGTGGCTGAATCGCATGATGGACGCCGCGATGGAGGCGGAACGTCGCGAGGGCGCGAAGAGGGACGCGCAAGGGACGCCGTCGGCGGCGGCGACGCCGCGGGACGGCGACGACGACGAGGCGAATACCGACGCGCGCGACGACGACGGCGACGACGACGAGGAGGAGGCGTGGGAGAGATATTTCGGCGATGAGATCGCGCACGGTGATCTGAGTGAGTCGATGGAGGCGGAGATATTGGGCGTCGCGGCGCGCGGGAGCGGACTCGCCGACGCCGACGCCGACGCGCGCGTCCCGGCGGGACCGCCGGCGGTGGTGCTCGTGGGATTTCGCGCGGAGGAGTGGCCTCGAGTGCGCGTGTTGATGGATGAACTCGGTGGGTACGACGTGCCCGTGATCCCGGCGAGGGCGGAGCACGCGTGGATGAGCCTGGACGAGGTGTGTCGAACCGAGGAACCGGATTGGGAATCGCCGCGAAGGGACGCCGACGCGCGAGGCGGGGAATACGGAAGTCATCGCGCGTTGGTGTTCAGTGGATTGGATCTCGGTGAGATCGCGGTCGTGGTGAGCGCGATCGAGGCGCAGGGATTACCGAGATTACCCGTCGTCATCGCGTCCGAGGAGAATTTACGCGAACCGCTCGGCGCGTCGTTGGCCGAGGCGTTCAAGCGTCATCGAATCGAGATGAGACGCAAACGACACGCGACCGCGACGAGTGACGCGGAATCACCGCGAGAAGTCGTCGTCGGAGAGATCGTCGTCGAGTCCACCGCCGAACACTGACGCGTCGCGCGCGTCGACTCGAAATAATGTGTTGTATTGTACAGAAAATCTCAAACTAAAGCTAGGAAATACCGCCGCCTCCGTCGCCGCTCGGCCGAGGCCTAGGCCATCGCAGGAGCTCTATCGTCCAGAAGCTGCGATTCGTCTCGAGCGCCGCGTATCGTTTCTCGAATGTGTACCAAATACCGCCCGCGAAGGCGCCCACGACGCCAATCATGATTCTGTGCGTCACGGGTTCGTGGAACCACACGAGCGTGATCAACAAACCGATGACGCGCTTGGACACGTTCAAGAGAGAGTGCGTGACGGACGCGACAAAGGTCAGCGTCATCAGGGAAAAGAAATTGTACAGTGGGTGGAAGAGAATCAATTCCACGCGAAAATACTCGAGCGCGGCGAAAAGATCGCCGAGTCGGTCCGGAGCCTCGACGAGTTGATACGCAGACAGACCGAGCAGAGTCAACAGCGCGCAAAACGTCATCGACAAGTACTCATCGATGACATAACCTATATCCGTCATCTTTGTGTCGTTCGCTAATCTGTACGTTTTCTGTAACACGATTCTGCACGTGATGCACAGACCCGAGAGGAAGGCGAAGACGACGGCGATGACTCTCTTGGCGTCGATGGAGCCTTGTAGCGCGAGCAAAATGGCGCTCGCCACGACCATGGACACCGAAAGCAATACTCCCACGTTTATCCCCGTCGGTCGACCGAGCATTCTTTTCACCGAGACGTCGAACAGGAGCATCTCGAAAGGCTCGATGAGTTTCACGATTTGCACGAACGACGCGCTCGCAAACATGAATCCGCTATTCGTGAATAACGACCCTCCGCAATGCAGCGCACCGAGCGCCAACTTTAACACCGTCGTTCCCCGCCACATTTCCCGGAACGATTCACCCTTCCGCGAGAACGCCTTGACACAGAGCACCAACGCCGTGCCGATCGACATTTGCGTCGTCGTCACGAACATCATCGCGCGCAACCTCACGCCGATCCCATCGCCCCGAGTCGCCGCGTCGTACCCCATCTCGTCTCGAAATTCTTGCAGCGCGATATTATTGGCGATATTCATCCAAAACCACATCACCGCGGTGACGAACGCGGCGACGCCGACGCGTCGCCCGTTTGGTGTTGTCTCCTCGCCTCGCTCCAACGCGTCCTGGACGCCATCCCGGACGCCGTCGACGTCCTTCACCAGCAGAGGCACGGTTTCCGCTCGTTTTCTGGCCATGCTCTCCTCTCACCCCTCCCTACGCGCGCTCGTCGTTCGCGTCCTCGACTCGCACGATGAATGAATGAATGAATGAATGGATGACGTTCGGCGGCGTCCCCGCGCCGACACGGCGTCGCCTCGACCTCGAACGACACCCCTCCGCGCGAACCACTCGCGCGTCTCCCCCCTCCTCGACCCTCTCGCGCGAGGACCGACGTCACGCGTCGACACGTGTCGACGCCCCATTCATCGACGCCGCGGCCGATCCGATCCGAATCCGAATCCGCGCCCCCATGCGCGCGTCTCGTCTCGCGCGCGTCGCCGCGGATCTCGAGCGACGCATCCGCGCGTCTCGGTCGCTCACCTCCCTCGCGTCGTCCGCGTCGTCGTCCGAGCTCGGTCGTCGGCGCGGGAGACGGTGGACGATTTCGATTTTAAACCAACCGTCGGGACGACGATTCGCGCTCGACGCGCGCGCGGGAGGGTCGACGGCGGTCGTCGCCGATGGTGCTCGCGACGACATCGCACGCGCGAGGAGCGCGCGCGCGTCGTTCGTCGACCGCGCGTTCGTCGCGCGCGCGATGACGACGGCGGCGCCGGCGACGCGGGCGGGCGCGGCGGCGGCGAGACGCGGGTACGCGGCGGCGCGCGCGGAGCCGGAACAGGCGATCGAGGTGCCGTCCATGGGTGATTCCATCACCGAAGGATCGCTCGCGAGCGTGATGAAGAGCGTCGGGGACGAGGTGGCGATGGATGAAGTGGTGGCGCAAATCGAGACGGACAAGGTGACGGTTGACGTGCGCGCGCCGAGCGCGGGACGGGTGACGGACGTGCGCGCGAAGGCTGGGGATACGGTCACGGTCGGACAGACGGTGATGACGGTGTCGCCGAGCGCGGGGAAGAAGGTGAAGGAGAAGAGAGAGGCGAAGGAGACGAAGGAGACGAAGGAGGCGAAGGAGGCGAGCGGACCGCCGACGACGGTGGAGGTGCCGTCGATGGGGGATTCGATTTCGGAGGGCGCCGTCGCCGCCGTGCACGTGAAACCGGGTCAAAAGGTGGCGATGGACGAGGTGATCGCGCAGATTGAGACGGATAAAGTGACGATCGACGTTCGAGCGTCGACGAGCGGAACGGTGACGGAGGTGCTGGTGGCCGAGGGGGAAACGGTGGCGGTCGGACGAGGCGTCGCCGTCGTTACGCCGGGACCGGGACCGGAGAAGCGCGCGCCCGCGGGCGCGGCGGCGCCGAGCGCCGAGACGACTTCGAAGGCGACGACGGAGGCGAAGAAGACGCCGACGCCCGCCGAACCGGCGAGAGAGGCGCCGAGCGCGGGCGCGTCCGCCTCGCGCGCGCGCGCGGAGACGCGCGTGCCGATGTCTCGTCTTCGTCTTCGCGTCGCCGAGCGTCTGAAGAGTTCCCAAAACACGTACGCCATGCTCACGACGTTCAATGAGATCGACATGTCCAACGTCATGCAGATGCGCACCGAGTACAAGGATGCGTTTTTAGAGAGACACGGCGTCAAGTTGGGTTTCATGAGCACCTTTGTCACGGCGGCGGCCAAGGCGTTGCAAGAGGAACCCTCCGTCAACGCCATCATCGACGGCGACGAGATTGTGTACAGAAACTACGTCGATATCTCCGTCGCGGTGAGCGCGCCGAAAGGCTTGGTCGTGCCCGTGCTTAGAAATTGCGAAAAGATGAGCTTTGCCGACGTCGAGGGATCCATCGCGGCGTTCGGTAAAAAGGCGCGCGCCGGGTCGCTCTCCATCGACGAAATGGCGGGGGGAACCTTTACGATTTCGAATGGTGGCGTCTTCGGGTCTCTCACGGGAACGCCGATCATCAATCCTCCGCAGAGCGCCATCTTGGGCATGCACTCCATCGTGTGGAGACCGGTGTGCGTCGGTCCCGATCACGCCATCGTCGCTCGGCCGATGATGAACGTCGCGTTGACGTACGATCACCGACTCGTCGACGGCAGAGAAGCCGTGACGTTCTTAAAATCCATCAAGGAATCGGTGGAAGATCCTCGTAGAATGATGCTGTCCGTGTGAGGCACGAATCACGCGACGCACGCTCGCTTAAACTAAACAATTACCGGCGCTACAGGACTACGCTTACTGTGGTACTACAAATAACACGCATCTAAAAATCAAACGACTATCCCTCGAATAACCGACCCATGACGTCTCCCGTGAGCGCGAACGCCATGACGGACGGCGCGGCGACTTCGTACAAATTAATCTCTGGATCTAAGCTCGTCGCGAAACCGACCAAGACGCACATCGACACCACGAGAGAGGCGTAAATCCCGTCTATGCTCACAGCGTGTTTGCGAAAGAGTTGCATGACATCTTTTAAGAGACCGTCCAGGTCAACTCTCTGCGTAAAAATGTCCCCTTTCGTGGCGACGAGATGGGCCATGTCTCGACGAAGCGCCGCACGATCGGTGCACGTCTGATTCGCGTCCCACGTCAAGGCGACGTCGGCCGCTTTTTCGCCCTCGCCTCGCAACAAAAAGCACAAAAATCCCAGAAATTTGTTTCGCACCGCGCGCGGTATTTCATCCGCGATGCCAAAGTCTATGAGCTCGAGCTTCACGCGACCGTCCTTACCCGTCTGAGAGTCTTCCACCCTGTATAGAATGTTCCCGGGGTGTAAATCTTGGTGTATGAAGTTGTCGCGAAGCAACATGAGCAAGTACGCGTGCACGCCGAGCGAACAGAGCTCCGAGTTTCTCGGCGACTTGTTTTTAATCGCACCGCCCAAACCGTCCCCTTTCACGAACGTCTCGATCAAGACAGCCTCCGTGGCGAGGCCGGGCAAAGGCTGCGGCGCGGCGATCTGGCCTTCGCCCATCATGTTGTGCGTAAACTTCAAGAGATGATCCGCCTCGTTGCGCAAATCCGTCTGCGCCGTCATGGTGTGACTAAATTGTCCCAACGTGTTCTTCAACTGCATGCCCTTGAGCGCGGGTAGCGCGTCCGCCACTCCAGCGACGGCTCGTAAAATTTGAAAGTCTAGGAATATTCGTTTCGCGACGTTGGGGTGTCGAACCTTGACGGCGACGTCGAGCGTTCCGTCCTCGTTCAAATCGAGTCTTCGCGGTCGCGCCAGCGCCGAACACACGGCGACCACCTCCTTGCGCAAACGCGCCTTGTACACCTGCGCGACCGAACCAGACGCTAAAGGCTTCTTTGGAAAGTGTTCGAACACCGCGCTCGGGTCGCAGCCTAATTCTGCGGCTAATATGCGCATCGTCTGTCGGTGAGAGTGTTGCGGAGCGTCGTCGTGAAGTTGTTCGAGTTGACGACACAAATCTTTTGGAAACACATCCTCTCTCGTGCTCGCCCACTGCGCCCATTTGATGAACGCCGCGCCGCACAGCGCGATCGCGCTGTGAAGCGTCGCCCACGCGCGTTTACGCATCGTCGAACTCACGGGATCGGGGACGCATCCGCTCAGGAATAACATTGGAACGGTGACGGTGAGCACCGGTAACCACGTGACGAAGAGGTATATGGCCCGAATCATGAGCGCGACGGAAATCCCATTCGTGGCCCAAGGCGCGGTGACGAGTTGAGTGTCTCGCCAAATGTTCGCGTCGGCGTCTTCATCCTCGCCGTTCGCGAGCTCGACGCTCTCGCCGACCGCGCCTTCCACGACGACGATTTGTCGCGAAGATTCTTCCTCGGACGCCGCTATTCGCGGGGACGGGCTCGCGTCGTCGGTTCGCACCGACGTCACGCGCGCTAAACAGAGTACGTCGCTCGGTTGAATCCTCGCCTCCGCCTTGATCGCTCGCTTCGAAGTGAACGATTTACGACGACGAGCTCTTCGCGCGGCGCTCAGCGACGCGGGAAAACTCATCGAAAACGATCCGTTGCTACCCTCGACGGCGTTTAAATTCCCTCGACGCATCGACAGCCCCTCAACGAACGCCATGAGCCCCATGAGCGGCGCCGCATCGATCGTTTGAACCGGATCGCTCGGTATGTGCTTCGCTAACCGAAGCGCGGCCCAGCGATACCGCGCGTGCCAGAGCGCGATCCTCTCGTCTTCGCTCATCTCACTCCTTTTCCCATTCACCGCCCGCGCGAGTCCGTACAACCACGGTGGCTGTTTAAACAACACCTTGACGCTCATCAGCGCCGTCGCCGCCGTCGCGTGCGCGTACATCTTCGGACACACCAGTCGCGCGCTCGTCGCCAACGCTCTCGTCGCCAACGACGCCCTCGTCGCGCTCACCACCACCGGCGCGTCCAGCGCCCCAAGTCCCGGTCTCCCCTCCGTGTGCTTCAGCGTCATCCTCAACAGTCCCAACACCGCGCCCAATCGATGCGCTCTGCGCATGGTCTCCGGAAACGCCACCTGCAGACACGCCGCCGCCGCGAGCCCGTGCGCGTCGCCGCTCGCCAACCACGCCCTCACCCGTCCCGTCGCCCTCACCCCCAGACCTCCTCCACCCCCAGACCTCCTCCACCGCGCATCCTCCTCGATCGCCCGCTCGCCCGCGTCGACTCGCGCGACCTCGAACCGCGCGTCCGCGCGTCCCGCCGCGTCGACGCCGAGCCGAAATCGCAACGGCGCGCGCACTCGCGTCTCCCTCGTCGTCACCTCGCGTCTCCGCGTCGACGACGACACCGCGAACAACGCACGCGTCTCACTCTCTCCCCCGCGCGTTCCCACGGCCCCTCTTCGCGCGCACGCGTCGAGATTCGTTCGAACGCGCGCCAAGACGCTCTCGGAACCGTCGTCGCCGTCGTCCTCCTCCACCGTCCCCGTCCGCGCGTCTCGCGCCTCAGCCTTCGTCGTCGTCGACGACGACGACGTCCACCACCGCTCGCGCCCGTCCGCGCGCGCTCGCATCGCGCGCGCGTCGTCGCGCGCGCGGTGGATTGACGTCGCCATTCATCGTCATGACGGTCGACGACGCCGACCTCGCGCGATGCGCGCTTCCGGAGAGACCGAACGACGACGCCGACGACGCCGACGACGCGGTGCCTCGACTCGACGTCTCGTCCGGTGCGACGCTTCGCATGGATCACCTCGGTCCTCTCGTCGGTGCGTTCGAGCGCTCGACCGCGCGAAGAGAAGATTCGCGAGCGCCGAACGCCGACTGACGCGCGCGCGCGACGCAGTGAGCGAGAGCGGGAGCCTGAGTCGAATCACGAATTGGGGAGAGATGTCCGAACGCGAGCGCGAGGTGGCGAGAGAGAGGATCGCGAAGAGGAACGAGGCGCGTCTGCGCGCGCTGCGGGAGGCGCGAGGCGACGACGGACGATGACGCGGATGTCGACGCGGGTGGCGATGATGAAAGGTGAGATGTGATCGCGGTGGTGTCTAGGAGACGTGCGCGTGAACGGTCGGATCGATCGATTCGCGTCGACGAATGGCGGGCGCGTCGGCGAGGCAAAACGAGCTTCGGCGCGCGCGGCGACGCTCCGTCGTGGGCGAGAGCGACTTGGTGGTGGTGGTCGTGGCGACGTGGCCGCGTTCGGTCGATTCGTCGATGTCGTCG
>Ga0208410_1000151_pt1 | contig 42742 bp, 33 predicted proteins | sample ETN02SmetaG_3_FD_185787 | JGI IMG/M metagenome (GOLD analysis project Ga0208410, IMG submission 185787) | Marine microbial and viral communities from oxygen minimum zone, Eastern Pacific Ocean - ETNP2014F10-02SV257 (SPAdes) (version 2) | ecosystem: Environmental > Aquatic > Marine > Oceanic ... | reverse complement strand
AAAACGCCTACGGACCCTTTACGCCCAGTTATTCCGGACAACGCTAGCACCCCTCGTATTACCGCGGCTGCTGGCACGAAGTTAGCCGGTGCTTTCTTGAAAGGTACCGTCAAATCTGAACATTATTTACATCCAGGTTTTTCTTCCCTTACGACAGATCTTTACACTCCTAGAAGCTTCATCGATCACGCGGCGTTGCTGCGTCAGACTTTCGTCCATTGCGCAAAATTCCTTACTGCTGCCTTCCGTAGAAGTCTGGGCCGTATCTCAATCCCAGTGTGGCTGATCATCCTCTCAGACCAGCTACCGATCATGGCCTTGGTAAGCCGTTACCTTACCAACAAGCTAATCGGGCGCAGGCCCATCCAAAAGTGCGAGCCGAAGCCCGCTTTAACAACAATATCCCGAAGGATCCGCTGCATTATTCGGTATTAGCTCCGGTTTCCCGGAGTTATCCCAATCTCTAGGGTAGGTTGCCTACGTGTTACTCACCCGTTCGCCAGTTTAATAATTTCCCGAAGGAAATGTTCTCCTTGACTTGCATGTATCAAGCACGCCGCCAGCGTTCGTCCTGAGCCAGGATCAAACTCTCCATTGTTGTTTGATTCTGTTTTGTCTTTGTTACTCTATAGTAACGCTCAAATCCATTTACTGGACCACGCATACCAATTGTCAAAAAACTTTTTTGCTGTCGAATACAGCCTGCTAAACTATATCAATTAATTGAGGGTTAGCAAATGGTTTTTTTAAATAATTAAAATAATTTAATTAAAGCTAACTATTTAATAATAAATTCTGGAAAAGGGTAATCCATAAACCTAGAAATTGTAAGCTTTGACCTAACTCTTTTCGTAAACTTCTTAACAAGTTTTTTATTAGCGCTATCAATATCTTTTACAGATTTCCATCCACTGGCAACCTGCAACCCTAAGGCTAGGGTAACAGGTACCGCAACAGCTGAAACATTCCTTTTAGATATGCTCATGCTTTTAGGAATTAAATAACTTTCCGATACAGACGGATTATTTTCTAGCAAATCAAAACCACTGTCTAATGGGATATTTTTTTGTCTATTAGTAGCAAGAAAAATTTCACCTTTTTTATTTTCTGAAATTATTGAAAAAGTCACAGAATAAAGAAGAATAGTTGACGAAATTAACCCAATTGCATTCTTTTTTTGGTCTAAATAAATAAATCCACCACCCGGAAACAGTGACGATAAAAGCGCTGGGGTTTTCTTTTTTAATGGTGCATTTTCTGCTGATTTAATAGCTCTATACCAAGCCTGGATTAATTTAGAATAATGATTGTGATCAAATATTGATTCAGCAGCCTGAAAGGATTGTTTTGATTTTTCCCATTCTAAATTTTCAAAATGGGCATATCCTCTAAAAATCATCTCATAAGGATCTTTAGATCCAATAGTGCTTTCAATAATTTCATCATAGTTTTGATTGATTAAATCAATATAATGAATTTGATATTTAGCTGCATTTGAATTTGAACTACTAGGTAAACTTTCTTCTATTATTCTATTGTAGTAATTCTTGGCTAAATCCCAATTATCTAACTTTTCATAACATTTTGCGATTTGATAATATGCTGCTATCTCTAAATCATCTTTAGGGTATTTATAAAGATATTGAAAATAGCCTAAAAGAGCTCTCTCGTAAAATCCTTCACTATAAAGAAAAGTGGTGTAGGCAACAAGCTCTTGTCGCTGGAATGAGGTGAAATCCTTCCATTCTTCTTTTATATCCTGAACATCAAGATATTTTTGCTGAGCAAAAAGACTGTTTAGAGCAAGGTACGCCATAAGAAAATATTTTAATGATTGTCTAAATTTCACAATAAAACCCAATTTATGCAGTCTTTCTATGTTTTCGTATAATTGGATCTTTCCCAGCAACAACAAATTCTTTGGTTATGATAATTTTATGAACACCGCTATCAGAATACTCGGGAAGATTAAACATCAAATCAAGCATAGTCGACTCCATAACAGACCTCAATGCTCTCGCACCAGATTTGTAATTTAAAGCAAGATTGATAATCTCAATAAGTGCATCTTTATGAAAATCAAGATCAATATTTTCTATTTTAAAAAGTTTTTTATACTGCTTGAGTAAAGAATTTTTAGGTTCGGCCAAGACTCGAAGTAAGCTTTTTTTATCCAAAGTGTTCAATGATGAAATAACCGGCAGACGACCAATTAACTCTGGGATAAATCCGTACTGAATAAGATCTTGAGGTAAAACTTTTTCAAAATTTTCTTCATCCCGTGCATTATCTCTCAAAGATTTGCCAAAACCAATTTCCGCGGAATTAATTCTTTTGCTAATTATTTCAGACAGTCCATCAAATGAACCTCCACATATAAATAAGATATTTTTTGTATCTATTGAAATAAGACTTTGCTCAGGGTGCTTTCTACCACCTTTTGGGGGTATTTGCGCATTTGTTCCTTCAAGAATTTTAAGTAGAGCCTGTTGAACTCCTTCACCTGAAACATCACGGGTTATTGATGGGCTGGAAGTTTTACGGCCAACTTTATCAATCTCATCAATGTAAATAATACCAGCTTGAGCTTTGTAAACATCGTAATTTGCAACCTGCAACAGTCTTACTAAAATATTTTCAACATCCTCACCAACATAACCGGCCTCAGTAAGTGTTGTTGCGTCAGCTATAGCAAATGGAACATCTAGAAGCTTAGCGAGTGTCTCAGCCATAAGTGTTTTTCCGGTACCCGTTGATCCCAAAATTAGTATATTGCTCTTATCTAGCTTGACATCATCATCACAGTTATCATAAAAAATTCTCTTATAATGGTTGTATACAGCGACCGCTAATGCTCGTTTTGCATTTTCTTGCCCAATAACATATTCGTCAAGATATTTTTTAATTTCAGATGGTCGAAATAGAAGAGATTTATCGAATTGTTTTTTTTCTATCTCCGTTTTTCTAGATATAGAGGTTTTAGAGGATGGCATTACTTTCTCTTATCAAGAATAGCATCAATCAGTCCGTATTTTTTTGCTTCATCAGAACTCATAAAGAAATTGCGGTCTGTATCTTTTTCAATTTTTTTAAGGCTTTGTTTTGTATTTTTTGAAAGTATAAAATTTAACTTTTCTCTTAACCTCAAGATCTCATCTGATAAAATTTTAATATCTGATGCTTGACCTTCCGCTCCACCAAGCGGCTGATGAATCATAATTCTTGAATTTGGTAGAGCAGATCTTTTACCTTTGGCGCCCCCAGAAAGTAAAAATGCACCCATACTCGCTGCTTGCCCCATGCAGATAGTGGCAACATCTGGCTTAATATAATTCATTGTATCATAAATTCCCATTCCAGAGGTTATAATCCCACCTGGAGAATTAATATATAAATAAATATCCTTTTCGCTATCATCTGCTTCAAGAAAAAGCAATTGTGCAATTATTAATGAAGCAACGTTATCATCGATAGGTGTACCTAAAAAAATAATTCTCTCCTTTAAAAGTCGGGAATAAATATCATATGCTCTCTCATATCCCCCAGTTTGCTCAACTACCATCGGGACTAACTGATTATAAGGTTTTTTGCTCATTTAGCTATCTTACCTCGGATTTATTTCGAAGATCTTTTGTATTAATTTTAACATCTTTAATTTTTGCAAATTCAGTTAAATATGCTAAGACTTTCTTTTCAATTAAATTATCCTCTACGCGCTCTCGGTTACTTGGTTTTTTATAAAACTTATCTATTTCTTTTTCTTGTTGAGGGTTTTCCGTTTTTTTCTCTTCAATAAATTGCCCCACCTCATCTTTTGATATTTCAAAAGACTGTTCACGAACTAATGCCTTTCTAATTAAATACCATTTTAAGCTTTGTTCTGCAATCGGCTTATATGTTTCACGAACTTTTTCAAGCTCTAGTTGACCTTGGTTTCTGCTCATTACATCATCTACCATATGATTAAGGTAGGAATCGGCCATTGATTGAGGAAAATCTGGACTAACTTTATTAATGACAGCATCGCATAATTGCTGAGTGAAAGACTCCTCTGATCTTTGGGCATATGCATCATGGATTTGCTGGCTTACCTTATCTTTAAAATCCGCCATATTCTTTGATTGAGGGTCAGCTATTTTGACAAAATCATCGTTAAGCTCAGGAAGAACCTGTCTTTCAATATTTTTTACTAGAAGTTCGTATTTTGCTAATTCACCCTTTTCACCCTTAGGGATTTTAATATTTACTTTTTGCTCAGGCTTTAGATTTAGAAGCTTTTCTTGGTTATCTCCATCAAAAGGAGTCTGGCCAATTTTTATATACTTAGTTTCTAGTTTTTCACCAATAATTGGAATGCCTGAACCATCAATCTCTTGCAGGTCGCAAATAATGAAATCATCAACCTGAGAACCATCTTCTACAGTTTTAATATCAGCATTTCTCATGCGCACATCTTCAATGGCCATATCAACATCAACATCATCTGTGACATATTCTGTTTTTTCAATTTTGAATGAGTTTTTTTTAAACTTTGGTAAAGAAATTTCTGGCTCTACTTCAAATGCCACTTTAAACTTAAAATGGCTTTCAAATTTAAAATCAATATCACTTACACTGCCTTGATTAACAGGTGTAACTGTCTCTTGTTTAAGAGCCATTGAATAATACTTATTTACAGAATTTTCAACGAACTCTTGCTCTATAGAAGGCTGAAATCTATCCATTAAAACCTTCTTTGGAACTTTGCCAGGACGAAAACCTGGCATTTTTATCTTTTTAGAAAAATCTAGGGTATATTTATTAAAATCCTTATCTATTTCAGACCAAGGAATATCTATAAAAAACTCACGACTATAAGTATTTAATTCTTTAATTGTTATTTGCATTTTACTCTAAAATTTGGGTTTGAAATATAGTATTTAAAATAACTTAATTAGAGGGTTTTATTTTTCATTCTTTTAATGCCCCGCAATAAATGCATTCATCGCCAACTTGAACTTCAAAACCGCAATTATTACATAACCATTCTTCCGTATTTATATCAGAATATATATTATCATTTGATGATTTTGCGATCATTACAGTAAATAGTATAAATAGAAAAAAAATGGTTAGTATAAAATAAAGGCTAAAAGTCACTTTATGATTAAGGGTATTTGTAAAAAAAGAACTGTTAAATTTATCAAGTGAACGGAAATACAGATTCTGCATTTAATTTTTAATTTAATCAATCCATAAATTAGGTATATACCTATCACAAGCGAAAAAAGGCTCAATAGAAAAGGTATAAACTGATTAATAAAGCTAAAGCCTGCTGCGATCAAAACCGCACTATGAAAAAAAAGATATATAAAGCCTATATATACATTTGGAGCACCACCCAAGCTACCATATCTACTATCAACAACTGATGTGCATTCATTACTAGAAAGCTGAAAAAATTTAGGGATTATTTTTTGTTTGCGAGATAAAGACTTTGAATAAACTCCATAAAAATAAAAAGAAAGCGCCCCACCAATAAAGGTAAATAGGGCGCTAGAAAAATTTAAGAAAAATTCCAATTCTATTGTTTTAAGCGATATACACAACCCTCAATTGCACCAAGAAATTTGTCAACTTGCGAATAAGTGTGAAACAAATATTCCATTTCCTCATAAGCATCAACAGGGTATGATTCAACATCATAATCCCTCAAAAAATTTGCCTCCATTTTGACAATAAGATCTCGCATAACCTGCTTAGGCAAGTCTTTTTCTCGCATAAAATTGATTTGAAAATTCATCTGCCCATCAGATGTCATGTGGAACAATGGAAGGATTCCTACATCTGAGTCAGATCGAAAAGTAAATGTCCCATGATCACCACCTCTTCCCCAAGTTACTTCTGAAGCATGGGTATCAGAAAATTCAATGATCTTTTCACCAATTTTAGCGATTTCACGAGAGCATTTGTTGCGTAAATCTTCAATAAAACGCTCTTTTGTCCATTTAGACATAATATATGGATCCTATAAATATTTGAATTACCTCGAAGGTGTAATTTACAAACACTACAGGTTATTGAAAAGAAAAGGTTTTAAGGAAAAACCTTCAAAAAAATTATGTTTTACTTAAAATCATCCCGAATTAATTCAGCCCAAATAATCATCCGCTCTTCACTTTCATCTTCTTGGTTGTCGTTATCTAAGCCCAATCCGAGAAATTCATCGCCATCAAGTGCTTCGGAGGCATCAAACTCATACCCTTCTGTTGACCACTTACCTATAAGATTCCCACCGTTTTCCATAAAAGGCTTAGCTAGAAATCCAATAGCATCAAGAAAGTTATCACTATACCCAACTTGATCGCCGCAACCAAAAAAAGCTGCTGTTTTACCGCTAAAATCTAACTTCTTATAAGCTTCATAAACTTTTTCCCAATCTTCTTGAAGCTCCCCAACATTCCATGTAGGACATCCAATAATCAACTGCGAATAATCAAGCATTTTAGATGGATCTGTTGACTTAATATCATAAGAGTCTACTTCAAACCCTTCAGAAACCATATAGTCTGTTAAAAATTTAGCTGCTTCTTCCTGGTTTCCAGTTGTGCTTCCCCAGAACATTCCAATCTTTTCCACGATTTACTCCTTAAATTTTGTTAATCAATATCTAAAATTATGATATTAAGTCTCAATATCATAATGTTTAGATATCTACGTATTAAATATTTTAATTAAAAACTAATTTTAATATTTGTCTATAGGATTTTGCTAAAAGCAATCACTATTCATCACTTTATTCCAAGCGCTAAGAAAATCATCAACAAACTTTTCACTGGAATCATCTTGCGCATAAACCTCTGCTAACGCACGTAACTGTGAATTAGAACCAAATACTAAATCAGCACGCGTAGCACTTCTAACCTCCTCGCCAGTTGACCTATCACTACCTTTATAACTATTTTTTCCTGTTGGTTCCCATTTCACATTCATATCAAGAAGATTAACGAAAAAATCATTTGAAAGTGAATCTGGGTCCTCTGTGAAATTTTTAGCATCACCAAACCCTATTCCAAGCGACCTCATTCCTCCAACAAGGACTGTCATTTCAGGCGCAGTTAATCCAAGCAAATGTGCTTTGTCTAATAACATATTTTCTGCATTTATAGAAAAATCTTTATTATGATAATTCCTAAAGCCATCTGAAATCGGCTCCAATACGCCGAATGATTCAATGTCAGTTTGTTCTTGTGATGCATCGCCTCTCCCCGCATTAAAAGATAATGATTTTCCTGTTACTTTCTCTATTCCAACATTTCCTGCAAGAACAATAACATCTGCAAGAGAAGCATTGTTCTGCTTAGCAATCGGATCAAGAACGCTCAACACTCTTGATAGCTGTTCAGGTTTATTCACCTCCCAATCCTTTTGAGGTGCCAATCTAATTCTAGATCCGTTTGCACCACCCCTCATATCGGTATGTCTATATGTAGATGCGCTAGCCCATGCTGTTTCAATCATCTCCTGCAATGAAAGGCCGCTGTTTTTAATTTGATCTTTGACTACGTCAACATTATAATCAGAATTACCATTTGGAACAGGGTCTTGCCATATTAATTCCTCTTGAGGAACTTCAGGCCCTAAATACCGCTTTTTAGGTCCCATATCCCTATGTAGAAGCTTGTACCATGCCTTAGCAAAAGCATCTGCAAATTCTTCAGGATTTTCATGGAAATGCTTTGATATTTTTCTATACTCAGGATCCATTTTCATCGCCATATCAGCAGTTGTCATGATTGTGTTTACTTTTTTTGAGGAGTCTTCTGCATCTGGCGCCATATCTTCTTCTGAGGGATTAATTGGATGCCATTGATGCGCGCCAGCTGGACTTTTCTTCAGTTCGTAATCATACTTAAACAATAAATCAAAATAGCCATTATCCCATTGCGTTGGATTAGCTGTCCATGCGCCTTCAATACCACTAGTTATTGTATCACTTCCTACTCCAGAAGCATGGTCACTTGTCCATCCAAAGCCCATTTCCTCGATTTTTGCGGCTTCAGGCTCGGGACCTTTATGGTCTTCGCTTGCAGCTCCATGCGCCTTTCCAAAAGTATGGCCACCTGCTGTTAGCGCTACAGTTTCATAATCATTCATAGCCATTCTTTTAAAGGTCTCTCTAATGTCAACAGCGCTTTTTAATGGGTCAGGATTTCCATCTGGTCCTTGTGGATTTACATAAATTAAACCCATTTGAACCGCTCCCAAAGGCTGGTCAAGTTCACGCTCACCAGTGTATCTTTCATTAGTTAACCATTCTGCTTCTTTTCCCCAAAAAATATCTTTTTCAGGAGCCCAAATATCTGGTCGGCCTCCACCAAATCCGAAGACTTTTCCTCCCATAGATTCTATTGCAACATTTCCAGTCAAAATCAATAAATCCGCCCAACTAATCTTATTTCCATACTTCTTTTTAATTGGCCATAGCAGTCTACGCGCCTTATCAAGATTGCCATTATCTGGCCAACTGTTGAGAGGTGCATATCTTTGTGCGCCGGTTCCCCCACCGCCTCTTCCATCTGTTGTACGATAAGTACCAGCAGCATGCCATGTCATTCTAATGAAAAATGGACCGTAATGTCCATAATCTGCGGGCCACCAGTCTTGAGAATCGGTCATCAATTCATGAAGGTCTTTCTTTAATGCATCATAATCTAATTTTTTAAATTCTTGTCTATAGTCAACCTCATTAACTGGGTTCGATTTTTTATCATGTTGATGTAAAATATCAACATTTATATTATCTGGCCACCATTGGTAATTAGAACGCATACCTTGCGAATGCTGGCTTTCTGATCCATGATCTACCGGACATTTACTTCCATTATCCATTATCTATTTCCTTTTAATTGTGTTTCGAGCATATGCCGATGATTGACATCCCTATCTCATCAGCAATAAAATAAAATTTTTGTTTTATTATCGATTTAAAATCATAATCAAGAGTTAAATAATAAATAACAATCATTACTATTTAAAAATGTTTTTTTAATGATTGCTATTAAATAGGCTGCTTAATTAAAAGCCTTTTATTTTGGCAGATTTTTTATACAATTGAAAAACTATATGCCAGCCAATTGCAACAACAATCATAAGCACAAGCCAATTTGTAGAAGAAGTAATACCAAAGTTTCCTCCAGCTAAAACCGTTGTATGTTGATTCATCATAGTCCAAATCAATGGAACGCTCATGTACGTATTATGTTTAGAGCGTAAGCCAGCTAATCCGACTAAATCAGAATTAGGTGCTTCACCATTTTTTATAGCAGCAATGATTTTTTGCTGTGCAGGCCAAATCCTAAACCAGACATTGAATGCCATATTTGTGCCAAATAGTGCACCCAAGTGAATATTAAAAGAACGGTAACTAAACCCACTCCACTCCTTCATTAAATAGACTACAACCCCAATCAGCGCAAAACTGACTACTGTAACTAGTCTTACATTGGAAGCAAGGCCAGTTTTATATATAAAATCATATAAAAAAACCGCTAGAAAAGTAACTCCAATCATTGAAAATCCTGAAACTCCCCAGCTAGAATCATCTTCAAAAGTAAGCCCTCCGTGATAATATACAACTAGTAGTAAAATAACACCGGTAAACCAAGTCCATGCTGCTCCCCATCTAAACCAATACAATGCCCTTGGCATAAGCTCAGGGACAACTTTCTTTTTAGTATCTGAATCCATTGATGCTGCAAAATGACCATTGATAAAATTAAAAAAATACAATAGACCTATCCACATTACTCCTGCTATAATATGTAGCCATTTAAATATTGGATGGATTAATTCCATGGAAACTCCTTTAAGATTATTTTTATTTCAGACCCCTCATAAATTAACACTTGTAATGCAATGCATCAAGTAAGACAGTATTTAATTATCTGGATACGGAAAAAGATCATCTAGGCCTGTTACTTTTCCGTGTTTATCCCTATAAACAACATGCTTTCGCTCAAATTGAGTATATGAGCTTATTCCAGAAGCTGCAGCTAAAGAGTGTAAACCATTTCGAAGCGTAATAACATAATTAAGTACTCTCCATTTCTTTTCATCAACAACTAGCGCTTTTTGATGACCTTGGTCAGTGGTCGCAACTCCAACTGGACAGTTATTTGAATAACACTTCATTGCCCCAATACATCCAACGGAGATCATCATTCCTCTAGCAATATTGACCAAATCTGCTCCAGAAGCTAATGCAATAGCAATTTTATCAGGGCTAAAAAGTTTACCACTAGCAAATATTTTCACTCTATCCCTAACACCATGCTTTCTTAAAGCATTATCACAATAAATTAAACCAGAACTAATAGGGAGACCCATACTATCAGCCATCTCTTGATAAGTTGCACCTGAACCTCCCTCACTGCCGTCTACAGTAATAAAATCAGGGCCTTGGCCAGTCTCCTCCATCAGTTTAGCCAGTTCATCTGCGCTATCTGGGCCACCCATAACAATTTTAATACCAACAGGTTTTCCGCCTACCCTTCTCAATTCACCTAAGAAATCAAATAGAGAAATTAAATCATGAAACTGGTTATGTCTATTTGGTGAATCAACAGTTTTCCATGGCTCCACGCCTCTTATTTCAGCTATTTCTTCATTTATTTTACTTCCCTCAACGTGGCCACCTCGTATCTTTGCTCCCTGTGCGAGTTTTATTTCAAAACATTTTAAATTAGGGTTTGATGCTTTTTCTTTAAATTTTTCCCAGCTAAATGTACCATCCTCATTTCTAACTCCAAAAATTCCAGAACCAATTTGCATAATTACATCTCCACCACCAACAGTATGGTAAGGAGCTAACCCTCCTTCGCCAGTATGAACCCATGATCCTGTTGCAGATCCTAGACCATAACTAATAGCACTAATAGCATTTTCACCTAAAGCGCCATAACTCATAGCACTCATCCCTACTGGCCCTCTTACTTTCCAAGGCTTATCACAATCTTTACCAATAATTATTGAATGTTCCTCAGGAAGTGTCCAGGGCGACACTTCAACTTCTTCAAGGTGCTCTTTCCTAGAAAAGAGACCTTCAGTGCCAACATATCTTTTGGTTTTAATTTTAGGCAAAAGCTCAACTTCCATCTCTTCTTTTTGTTTAGGAAACATTGAATTTCGAATATAAAAACCAGGCCTATCAAAGTCTCTTTTTGATCCAAATGCAATAACAGTTTTCAAATATTTTCCCTGAATAACAATATTTGAAAAGTCAGACCTACTAAATGGCTTTCCTTCATCATCTGAATCGAACATATACTGCCTAAGCTCAGGCCCCAGCATTTCTAGAAAATATCTAACTCTTCCCAAGAGCGGAAAGTTCCTTAGCACAGAATGCTGAGTTTGTCTTTTGTCAAAAAAATACCAAACTAGAAATAGCAATGGAGGTATTGATATCATCGCTAAAATAAGTATAGTTAGTATTGTCAGTCCTAAATCTTGAAGCATGTACTTTTTCCTTAGATTTTGTTATTTAACAATTAAAATTGGACACTGAGTTTTCTTTAAAACATTTAGTGATTTATTTCCCCTAAAAAAGGTTTTGAGTGGATTTCTTGATGATGAACCCATAATTACTATATGACTTTTTCCTGCTTTTTCTGGAATAATATCTATTGGATTACCCATTTCAAATGAACTGCTAAAACTTATATTATTTCTTCGTAAAAATTTTGCAGCCCATTCTGTGGCGAATTTGTAATTTTCTTGAGATTCATCATTTTTGCTTATTGTAATAATTTCAATACCAATATTAAATGCTTGAGCTATACGAACACTATATTTAATTGCCTTCTTGGTTCCCGGTGAATCATCAACCACCAAAAGAACCTTATAATCCCTGCTAGCATCATAATTATTTACTATAAAAATTGAACTATCAATGTACTGAGTAAGCTCATAATCTTTTTTTGAATTTTGACTTTTTCCAATTATCGTAACATCATATACTTGTTTTTGAACTTCGCTTATTAACTCTTCAATAATTTCACCGTTTCTTAAAATGAGACTTACATCATCGCATACAGTTCCTTTAAGAAAAACCTCGGATCGCCTACCGCCACGCTCAATCAATGTATTTTTTGGAAAACCTGCATCTATTTCTTTTTTTTCGATAAAATTATTTTTAGATAAGAAGTCAAATGCCCATTCTAACACATCTACTCCGGGTCTATCTAGATCCCAGGACTCCATTCTTTCTTGAGCAATCCCAACCTCTTTCACGCTAAATTGGTTTATTTTATCCCCTACATCAACGATGGTGGTTTTTGCGCTAAATGCCTTCGCTACCCTCATTCCAACATCAAGCGTTTTAGATGAATGCTTTTTGCTACTTATTGCGATTAAAATCTTCATGATAGTATAGGCCAATATATGAATGAGATTAAAAATAATAAAACAATCGAAACGATAAACAATTTCCAACCTGCTTTGAAATAATCTCTTGATTTAACTAAGCCTGTAGAGTGAATAATCATACAAGTGGGTGATGCTACTATTGTCAGGTATGCAAATGCTGATGCGACAGAGGTTGCCATTCCCATAATAATTGGGTCAACGCCCAAGTCAAGGACAATTGGACCCAAAACTGCGACCGTAGCTGCATTACTTAATAAATTGGTCATCACTGAACATAAAACTACAGAAAAAAACCAGCTTACTACTGTCATATCTGTAACAAATAACTGAAAAAAATCTAAAAAACTCTGTGCAAGCCAATTCGCTGCACCCGTATCTTTCATTTGAATTCCAAGAGATATAGCAGAGCCAAACAGTATTACAATCCCCCAATTCATTCTAGATGCTATATCATTCCATTCAATTAGTCTAAACGATAAATATAAAAAGACCCCTGAAAGAGCAACTATTCCAAGTCCAATTTTTGGACTTAAAAAAATCCAGCCTATAAAAACAAAAGTGAAAACTATTATTGAAAGCTTTTGATCACTATTCAAAGGGCCACTTTTTGCAACATCAACTTTAAGTTTTCTTACAGCTGAATCCATTATTTTTTTTTCTGGGGTAAAAGTATACCATAGGATAGTTGCAGCTAACGGTATTTCAATTAAGAGCATAGGATAGGCATACTTCATCCAATCTAAATACGAAATATTTGCCAATCCAAATTCTGATAAATAGCCAATCATTATTGCATTTCTTCCACCTCCAGAGGGAGTTCCAATTGAACCCAATGCGCATCCATAGGCTATTGAAAAAAGTAAAAGCGTAGATATTTTACTTGATCTATCAAGACTAATACCTGAATTTTTTAACAACGAAAGGGCAACAGGGAGCATCATTGCTGCTACTGTATGCTCACCAATAAATGAAGACATAATTGCAGAGACCCCAACAAAGCCAAAAGAAATTTTCCAGGTTTTATTCCCTGTTAATCTAACAATCATTAACGCTAAATGCTTATCAAGTCCCTGATGGACAATTGCGACCGCAAGCATTAAAGAGCCCATTATAAAAAATACGGCGTCACTCATAAATGTTGAAGCAACACCATTAGGCGTATCAATACCGAGTACTACCTCCATAATAAGTATTAACAATGCTACTGCAGGAATTGGAATTGATTCAGAAATAATTAATATAAGAGCGGTAACCACAATAATAAGGGTTCGATGCCCCTCAGCGGTAAGCCCCTCAGGTGTCGGTAGATAAAAAATTGAGATGCTTATAAAAAAAGTGGTAATTAACCACTTTTTTCTTGAAACCCAAAATAATAAGTTATTTAATAATTGATTTGATGGGCCAAACATTACATTTTTGCTGACTTAGTTTGAAAGTAATCAGTCATCTAATTTTTCAATTCTTCTTACGTGTCGACCTCCTTCAAATGGCTCATTGAGCCATATTTCAATTACTCGATAAATTTCTGATTCATCCATAAAGCGTGCTCCCAGTGATAATACATTTGCATTGTTATGTTCCCTGGAAAGCTTAATGATCTCATCTGGCCCATTGTAAAAAACAGCAGCCCTTACTCCTTTGATTCTGTTTGCAGCCATGGCTTCACCTTGACCGGATCCACCTAAAATAATTCCTCTGCTTTCAGGATCTTCTGCAACTGCTTTTGCGCAAGGAAAAATAAAATCAGGGTAATCATCAAGTGCATCGTATTCATGTGCTCCATGATCATTTACCTCATAGTTGTTTTTAATTAAATATTTTTTTATGGAATTTTTTAACTCTAATCCAGCATGATCTGTTGCAATGTGAATCATCATAATAAACCATCCAAATGCTGTCTTATCTTTGATTCAATCTTCGATGCAGTAAATCCAAACTCTTCTGCAAGATCCTTGCCAGGAGCTGAAGCCCCGAAATGATCTATTCCAATAGAAATTCCATTACTTCCAATATATCTTTCCCAGCCTAAAGTTATACCTGCTTCAAATGAAATTTTCATAGCTCCTCTATGAGGTATGATAGAACGCCTGTAATCAGAAGATTGATTTTCAAAAATTTCCCAACAAGGCATGCTTACTACACGGATCCTCTTATCAGACATATTGCCAGCTATGTCCATCGCTAAACTAACTTCAGAGCCAGTTGCAAGAAAAACTAATTCTGGATTTTCCGCATCTATTACTACATACGCGCCCTTACTAACACCATCAAATATATCATCCATAGACTGCTTTAATACTGGAACGCCTTGTCTAGTTAACAATAGCGCGCTTGGAGCAACTTTATTATTCATTGCTAATTTAAAGGCTGCAACCGTTTCCTTCGCATCAGCTGGTCGAAAAACATTAAATCCTGGAATTGCTCTTAATGACATTGCTTGCTCAACCGGCTGATGTGTTGGGCCATCCTCTCCCACCCAAAATGAATCATGGGTAAATTCGTGAATCACTCCGCATTTTTGAATAGATGCTAATCGTAATGCCGGACGTTCGTAGTCAGCAAAAACTAAAAAGGTTCCCCCAAAAGGAATTAAGCCACCATGAAGCGCTATACCGTTCATAGCAGCTGCCATTGGAAATTCTCTAACCCCAAAAGCTAAATTGCGTCCCAATCTATTATCCTTTGAAAAATCGCCATAAGTCTTAGCAAAATTACCTGTGTAGTTTGATGGTTCAAGATCAGCAGACCCTCCAATTAAATTTGGGACTTGTTCAGCAAATTTATCAAGAGTTGAACCAAATGCCTTTCGGGTAGGCAGAACAGAGCCTTCTTCAAACACCGGATACTTTATATCTGAATGGCTATCTTCAAACAATGCTTTCCAAAAATTATTAAAACTGTGATCTAGTCTTGCATTATTAAGATTAGACTCCCATTCGTTTGACATTTCAACTAATTTTGTAAATCGTATTTGAAAATGCTTTTTTACTTCATCAGGTAGATAAAACTCTTCATTCGGAAGACCAAGCTTTTCCTTTGTAGCTCTAATCTCATCATAATCTAATGGTGCTCCATGTGTTTCATGGTCGCCTTCCACATTTGCGGCACCTTTTGCCATAACCGTCTTTCCGATAATTAGACTTGGTCTATCAACAACCTGTGCTTTTTCTATAGCTTCACGAATTTTACTATGATCGTGGCCATCTATTTCTTGCACATGCCACCCAAAACCTTCAAACACTTGAGAATATTTAGTTGAATCTGACCTATCGACTTTTCCAGAAATTTGAGCATTATTTGAATCGTAATACACAATTAACCTTGATAAGCCCCAATGGCCCGCCATTGAGCCAGAACCCAATACAACCGGTTCTTGAAAATCGCCATCACCAGCGACTACATAAGTAAAATGATCAAATATATTTTCAAATTCTTGATGATACTCTTTTATATTCGCTCGCAACATAGATTCCGCTGTAGCCATGCCTACAGCCATAGCAAAGCCTTGTCCAAGTGGACCGGTTGTAGCTTCAATACCGGGAATTTCAACCTCAGGGTGACCAGGAGTATTACTATGAAGCTGACGAAAATTACTGATATCGTCTTTATTCAGCCAGCCGATTTGATACAAAATAGCATAAATCAATGCTGATTCATGTCCTGCAGAAAGGACAAATCTATCTCTATTAAGCCAATCAGGATTATTTGGATTGTAATTGAGGTATTCTGTAAAGAGTATTTGAGTAAAATCTGAAGATGACATAGGTCCCCCACTATGTCCGGAGTTGGCTTTGCGGACCATATCCATTATCAAGCCTTTTGTAACAGCTAAAGAAAATTGATTTTTTTCTTCATCTTCCCAATCCGAAAATGTATCAATATCTTTAAAAGTTCTCAATTTTTATACTAAATATTATAAAATTCTTTTATTGTTTGAGCGGGATCATCTGTACCAAAAATAGCAGAACCGGCTACTAAAACATCGGCTCCAGCATCAACAACTTCTTTCGCATTATGTATTTTTATGCCACCATCAACTTCTATCAAAACTCGATCCTGCAAACACTGCTCAGTAAGTTTTTGTTTAATCTCAATTATTCTTTCTGTTGAACCATCAATATATCCCTGTCCACCAAAACCTGGATCAACACTCATTACTAAAATCAAATCAATTTTATCAAAAAAGGGTTCAATACTAGAAACTGAAGTCGATGGCTTTAAAGAAATACCAACTTTGCTTCCAGTGGATCTAATAAGGTCAATTACGCTTAATGGATCATCAGCTGCTTCAATATGAAAAGTTATCATATCAGCACCTGCTTTTGCAAAAGGCTCTACAAGTTTTTCAGGCTCTATAACCATCATATGCACATCTAAAAATTTTTCAGTTTTACTTCTTAATGATTTAACAACAGGTGGGCCAATAGTTAAATTTGGAACAAATTGATTATCCATCACATCAATATGTATCCAATGCGCACCACCATCCGCGCACTGATCCAGTGCTAGCTGAAGATTGGAGAAATCTGCAGAAAGAATTGATGGGGATAATTTGAATTCCGAGGTCATATTATCATACCCAAATTAGCGTTAGATAAATAGGAATTCAACTCTGAATGTTATTTATCTATTTTTTTTTAACAAACCTAAACTAATTTAGATCTAAATAAAAGTAGGTAAGATGAGCAAAGAGAATAAAGATAGGTTTTATTATAATAGTAAGTTTTTAGGAAGTCCAGGTGCGCGATCAGTTAGAATTCTTTCAGAATATTATGGCCCACTTCAAAGATTTGAAAGAAACAATATTCAAGATTTTCTTGTATTTTTTGGATCTGCAAGAATTAAATCAAAAGAAGAAGCAGAATCAGAACTAGAAAATGCTTCAAAAGATATTTCGAAAAAAGAGCTTAAAAGGCTTAAGACAAATTTGGAAATGAGTAAATATTACGAAGATGCCTGCGATCTATCCTTTCGGATGACAAAATGGAGCAATAATTTAAAGAGTAAGAATAAAAGGTTTGTAGTGACATCAGGGGGTGGACCTGGAATAATGGAAGCAGCAAACAAAGGGGCAAAAAAAGCAAATGGACCTGCGATTGGTTTATCAATAAGCCTTCCTTTTGAACAGTCAGGCAATGAATGGATTTCTGATGATCTTGAAATAAATTTTCACTATTTTTTCATGAGAAAATTCTGGTTTCTTTACAAAGCGAAAGCAATGGTAGTTTGGCCAGGCGGTTTTGGAACTTTAGATGAAGTAATGGAGGCATTAACTTTAATTCAAACACAAAAACTGAGAAAGAAGATTCCTGTAGTGCTTTATGATGAAGACTTTTGGAAAAACATTGTTAACTGGGATTTCATGATAGAAAAAGGCGTTATTTCAGAAACCGATGTTGATTATTTTAAATTTTGCAATTCAGTTGATAGCGCTTATAAATATCTAACCAAAAAAATCACCTCAACACATTTAAAAGGGCCAAATTTTTAATGAAAATTTTTATGATTAAAAAAATTGCTGTTATTTTATACTGCCTTAGTGTATCGATTGCACAAGTGGGTCCAGCAAAATCATTGCACCGGAACCCTCCAAGAGCGTGGGCTTTGACCAATGCCACTATCCATACCGAACCAGGAAAAACTATATTCAATGGAACTGTTTTAATAAGGAATGGTATTATTTCATCGGTTGGTAAAAACGTTAAAATTCCTTTGCAAACAACTGTTGTTAAAATGGATGGAAAGCATATATATGCTGGTTTTATAGAAAGCTGGATGGATGTAAAATCAAAAAAAGATACCGCCTCGCTTGAAATGCACTGGAATTCAAATATGCGCTCACATCTAAAGGCTAGTGAATTTTATACACCGAATGAAAAAGAGCTAGATGAGCTTAGGAAGCTTGGCTTTACTACCGTACATCTTGCACCAAATGGCGGGATTTACCAAGGACACTCTAGCCTTGTAAATATTAATAAAAAACCTAAGGTGCTATCAAATGACATTGCACAAGTTGTTGAATTTAAATCTGGAGGATGGGGAGCAAAAGAGTATCCGACCTCTTTACTTGGCGCTATTGCATTTATTCGTCAAGGTTTAATAGACGCAAAATGGTATGATAAGGCTCAAGAGATAATTTCAAAATATCCTGATGGTAACGAACAAATTGAATTTGATCAATCATTAAGTGCAATTGGAAACTTTTTAAAAAAGGGCAAACCATTTGTATTTGAGACAAAAAATGAACTTTACATTGATAGGGCTTATAATATCGCAAATGAATTTGAACTTAAACTTTGGATTAGAGGTAATGGATACGAATACAGAAGATTAAATCAATTAAATCAAGAGCATATGATAATACCAATTAATTATCCAGCCAAACCTGAAGTTGCTAACCCTCATAGCGCTTTACAATATTCTACCCAACAACTTAAACATTGGGATATGGCACCTGATAATTTGAAAAAACTTAGAGAAAAAAATATAAAATACTCCCTCACTTCAAGTGGGCTCAAAAACAAAAAAGATTTTAGAAAAAATTTGTCTAAATCTATCCGGAGAGGTTTGAATGAAGCAGATGCAATTGCTAGCTTAACTACCGTACCAGCAAAAGCTTTCGGGCAATCAAAGCGTCTAGGGAAAATTGCTCCGGGTTATATTGCTAATCTAGTAATAACAAATGGTAATTACTTCCACGAGGATTCAAAAGTGCAATCTGTTTGGATTGAAGGAAGCGAGCTTCAATTGTCTCCTGATCCTATAAATCACTATGCAGGGTTATGGACATTTAAAGAAAGAGAAAGAACTTGGGTTTTAGATATTGATAAAGATGAGCTGATATTCTCAGCAAAATTAATAAAGGACAGTATTTCAATATCGGTGCAAAATCTTTCCATTGATAGAGATCAAATCTCATTTACTATTAATGACACTGCACATTTTAATAATGGAGCGGTGAGATTCATTGGTAGAATAGAAAAAAAGGGGATGTCCGGTAAGATCATTTATGCTGACAATAATAGATCATCATGGACAGCACAGCTAGATTCAAAAAAACCTTCCCCTGTCTTTACAATGAAAAAGGAAAAACCCAGTAAGCTTGAAGTTTTTTCCCCAGAAGGTGCATATGGGGTTGATGAAAAAATAATCAAACCAAAAACTATTCTTGTTGATGATGCTACCATCTGGACATCCGGTCCTGATGGGGTTCTTGAAGGATTCGACATACTTTTCCAAAATGGAAGGGTTAAGCAAATTGCCAAAAATATTTATCTCAACGATAAAAATGCAATTATAATCGATGGAAAAGGCAAACACATTACTCCTGGATTAATTGATGCGCACAGCCACATGGCCGGAGAATCTATTAACGAAGGATTCCAAAACGTTACCGCTGAAGTTAGAATGCGTGATGTAATTGACCCGAATGATATAGCAATGTACCGTGCTCTTGCTGGAGGCCTAACCACAATAAACTTATTGCACGGTTCCGCTAATCCGATTGGTGGGCAAAGTGTTGTTATGAAGCTAAGATGGGGTAGTTTTTCAAATGATTTAATTTTTAATGAAGCCTCTCAAGCTATAAAATTTGCCTTAGGTGAAAATGTTAAACGAAAACGGTCTTATGGTCGCTACCCTGAAACCAGAATGGGTGTTGAGCAAGTTATAAGAGATGCATTTTCCGCTGCGAGAGACTATGATAAGCTATGGAATACATACAATAAAGACGCAAAACTGCAACGCACAAAATTACCTCCGAGACGCGATTTAGAGCTGGATGCCTTGGTTGAAATATTAAATGGAAAACGTATTGTTCACGCGCATTCCTATCGCCAGGATGAAATACTGATGCTGACTCGAATTGCTGAAGATTTTGGCTTTACGATGGGAACATTTCAGCATGTTTTAGAAGGCTATAAGGTTGCAGAAAGACTTGTGGAGCACGGTGCAAGCGCATCAACGTTTTCTGATTGGTGGGCCTATAAATTTGAAGTAATTGATGCGATTCCTTTTAATGGTACTTTAATGGCAAACGTAGGTGTAAACGTATCTTTTAATTCTGACAGTGATGAGCTTGCAAGACGCATGAACCTTGAAGCTGCAAAAGCAGTCAAGTATGGAGGTCTATCGGAAGAAGAAGCGCTGAAGATGGTTACAATAAACCCTGCCAAGCAGCTTAAAATTGATAAGTATGTAGGCTCTCTTGAAATTGGTAAGGATGCTGATTTTGTACTATGGTCCGGTCACCCGCTTTCAAACTATACCGTCTGCGAACAAACATGGCTAGATGGAAAACAATATTTTTCACAAAAGAAAGACGTGTACTACAGGGAAAGGGATGAAAAACTTAGAAATGATCTCATTCAAAAAATATTAGTCAGTAGTGAATCAGGCAGCAGCATAATAATTCCGGACAGTGAAGACGCAAATAAATACCATACCTGTAACAATGACCATGACCATAATCATAATCATGAAGGAGGTCATTAATAATGAAAAACTTACTAATTGGTTGTTTGCTAACTGTTTCATTATTTGCAAATGAGCAGATTCCTGCTCCTCCACAAAAAAACCCCATCATATTGAAAAATGGTTTTATTCATACAATTTCAAATGGTGTGATTGAAGGATCTATTCTTTTCAATAAAGGTAAAATTATTCGTATTGCGAAATATATTACTCCCCCAAAAGATTGTGAAGTTATTGACTTAAAAGGTAAGCATGTTTATCCAGGGATGATTGCCGCTGTTTCGGGCTTAGGATTGGTTGAAATTAATGCTGTAGCGGTTACTAATGATCATTCTGAGCGGGGAGATTTTAATCCAAATGTGCGCACCAATGTTGCTTTCAATCCTGATTCAGAAATCATACCAACGACAAGGTCAAATGGAGTTTTAATTGCAAATGTAATACCAGCTTCAGGCTTAGTATCTGGACAATCATCTGTAATGATGCTTGATGGTTGGACCTGGGAGAACGCCACCCTTTCTTTCCCCAGCGGTCTTCATATTAATTGGCCAAATATGAATTCAGGCGCTAGAACTGATAACGACAAAAAAAGATTAAAAGCAGCAAAGCAGCAATTAGATGATTTAGAAAAAATGATAAAAGATGCTAGGGCGTACGCTAGGCTCAGAAAGACCAAATCAAGACTAGCTGAAAACTATCACAATGAAGATCTACGCTGGGAAAGCATGATTCCCTATGTAGAAAAGAAACTTCCAATTTTTGTACATGCAAATGAAGTAAGACAAATTGAAGCTTCTATTAGTTGGGCCAATAGACATAATCTAGAGATAGTAATAGTTGGAGGTAAGGACGCATGGCGCACAACCGACCTCTTAGTGAAAAATAGAATTCCTGTCATATATGAAGGCGTGACATCTCTTCCTTTTCGAAGGTTTGAGGATTACGATCAGGCTTATAAGACACCTTCCATATTATATGAAAAAGGAGTACAGTTTTGTATTTCTGATTATGGATATGCTGGAAGAGCAGAACAAATCAGAAATCTACCTTATCAGGCTTCAATGGCAGCTTCCTATGGATTGCCAAAAGAAGCTGCGTTTCGAGCTGTAACTTTATCGGTTGCTGAAATTTTAGGAATTGATAAAAAAGTGGGGTCGTTAGATGAAGGTAAAGATGCTACCCTATTTATTTCAGATGGGGACCCACTTGAAACACGCACAAATATAATTCAAGCTTTCATTCAAGGTAAAAAGATAGATATGGGGGATAGACACAAGAGCCTGTATTCAAAATACAAAGAAAAATACAGGCAGCTTGAAATCCTAAAAGAGTAAAGCAGCTATCTATTTTACTTTATAAATCGCATAATCTCCAGGTGAAGCACCAACAACAAGCTCCTCTTCGAGTTCACCTAAATTATTATGAACGAAGACTGTGTCAGGAGCTGTGTAGTCGCTTGTAACACCAAGGAATAATTTTTCATCAAACCCATTTGCTGAATATAAATGATTGGAATTATAAGACCCAATTTTAGCAAGTGACTGCAACGATAAATCAGCATTTAATGGAGCAGCTCCTCCATTATAAGTTCTAAAAGCGCGGCTATCAAACTTAAATACGTCACCACCGCAAACTGCGCCTTTGCCATAATCAAGAATAACAATAGCTTCACTTAGCATATTTATTTTACTAGTGCCGTAGTATGTTTCAGAAAAATCTGCACTGTAATGAGTACGTGAAACCCACAAATTATCACCATCGATTAAAAGCTGTTGTGGTCCTTTTCCAACCTCATAGGTTTTGGTTGCTTTTCCTGATTCAATATTAATTTTAACAACTGAACTTGCAGAACTGTAGTCTGCATTCATATTGATAGCAACCCAAAGATTAGTTCCATCGGATACAATTGATTCTGGTAAACCATCCAATGAAATAGAATCTTCAATGTAGTAAGTTGAAAGATTTAACACCTTAACATCCTGAGTATAGTAGTTCGTGAAGTAAAGTTTATTATTTTCAACAACCATTTCTCTTGGACTAGAACCTTCGGTTGAAATTGAAATACCAGGAAGTTCAAGACCATCATCGCTTATTTGATAAACTTTAATTAAATGGCTATTGTTAACCAAAACAAAGAGTTTGTTATTATGAACAAGAATAGATTGAACCACATCACCAATTTCTTTTACTTCTTGGATTAGCTTCCCATTGCGAAATACCGAAACCGATCCATTGCTAGATCCAAAATTGCCTTCTGTTGAGATGAATGTTAATTCTAGTGATTCATTTTCCGAATTACTATCTTCGCAACCAACTAAAATGATTGCTAAGAGAAAAAAGATTTTTTTCATTTAATTATCCTTAATTAATTAAGGGGATTTTTTTGAATTAAAATAATTTAACTCTTATCCCGAAAGTTAGTTATTAGTTAGCTTTATTATCCAGATATCCTGACTTACGCTAAACAAAATATTTACGCCTTCTTCTTTTCGAATGGCAAAAATAAAATATTTCTAACGATTACAGTAGCGGGAACTGTGCCTGAATTTCACAGGCTTCCCTGCAATAATAATTGCTTTAACTATTTTAATTTAGAAAGTAAAGATTGCTATATACTAATCTTATTAATAAAAATAAAAAAAGAATTCACTCTTTTAGTATTTTTTTTAAATTAATCTATATTTCAGAAATTAATTGCTGAAGTAAATTGATAAAATTTTTATCATTATTTAAACAGGGTACATAAATAAAATTTTTACCTCCAGCTTTAATGAAAGTCTCCCTTGCTCTCAAATCTATTTCTTCTAATGTCTCAAGACAATCAGCAACAAATGAAGGACATATAATTATAATATTTTTTATTCCTTTCGCTGGAAAATTTTTTAATTCAATATCGGTAAAAGGCTTTAACCATTTACGATCAATAATAGTAACGCGAGATTGAAAACTGCTCATCCATTGTTTGCTATTAAGATTTAATTCTTCCGCTACAAGCCTAGAAGTATTTAAGGTGTTAGATCTATAGCAATTTTTTGCTTCATCACAATTAATCTCACAGCATGATAGCGATTGAAGGCAATGTTTTTCACTTTTATCTGACTTTCTAATATGCCTTTCAGGTAATCCGTGATAGCTAAAAATTAGCTTATCCAACTTTTCTGAAATATGAGGTTTTAGTTGTTTAGATAAAGCTGCTATATATTTAGGGTGATTAAAAAAAGGCTTAACAATAGAATACCGTAAACCTGGATAATATTTTTTAATTATTCTATCAACCTCTACTTTAGTAGAATGCGTAGTAGACATGGCATGATGTGGATAAAGCGGAAATATGATAATATCATTTGCTCGTTTTTTTTTGAATGATAAAATTGAATCTTTGATTGATGGGTCTTGATAGCGCATTGCAACCTTCACGTTCCATCCGGTTTCTTTTATCAGTGATTCAGCTATTCGATTTGTATTTTGAATCAAAGGCGATCCTTTTTCTTCCCATATAGCTTTGTAAGCCTTTCTTGTCTTTGGGGATCTAAATGGAAGTATAATTAAACGAACAATAATTTGCTGTAATAGCTTTGGTAAATCTATAACAAATTTATCTGATAAAAATTCAGATAGATACGATTTAATGTCTTTTAGATCTAAAGACTTTGGAGAGCCAAGATTAATTAAAAGAATATTTTTCTGCATAGAGCTATCATGAATCATCTTTAATAGGTGGTACAGGTCTAGTTATTAAAAAAATGCATAAACATATACAAAATAAACCTAATAAGAGTTGTAAATAAAAATTAGTAATTGAATAGATTGTAAATGAAAATGTTGGAATAATTAAGCATATGGAGATAATCTTGGATTTACGCTTAAGCCCTTTATACTTCTTCCAATCCTTAATTAGTGGACCAAAAGTCTTATGATTGATTAACCACTTCTCAAGATGTTTTGAAGATTTAGAAAAGAACCATGCAGCTAATAGTATTAAAGGTGTTGTGGGGATTCCTGGAATAAAAACACCCAAAAATCCCAAACCAACACATATTAACCCTAGGCAGATATATAGATATTTTTTAACCAATTAACGCTTAGAATTAGTTAAAATAATAATGTCTTTATATCTATTAGTTTGCAGTTAATTCAGCATATCTAAATACAACCATACCGCCGCTATAATCATCAACGCGAACTTTAAAAACTTTATGTGAAACAGTATCATATATTATATATGTATCATTTGAAACACCAACTTTATGGGAAGCCATATCATAGGTTAAAGCAGCGTTTGACCCACCATACTGTATTCTACCTCCTTCAGGGGCAAATGCATTCTGCGCTGGAGCTGTTTCAATGGATTCGAAGTTGTCAGAGCTATTTATTGCAAGCATAGAACTTGAGCCTAGTCCAAAAGATGGCATTTGATATTGTTGACCTCCAAATGGTACATCAATATTATGGTAAACTAAATGCCAGTTTGAATTATCTTTTTCCCCATTAACTAAATTAAAATAAAAAGCGCCGTTAGCTACGTTTTCTGTCATGACTTCATTAATGGTCATTGTATTGTTTTTATCGGCTTGATCTTCGCAGCTAATAAGTAACAGTGCTACTACCATTGAAATCATTATTTTTATTCGACTCATTTCATATCCTTTTTTATTAAAGCAGTTGAAAGCTCTAGATAAGCAGCCCTACCAATAAATGGTCCAAAATTATCATTCGTATAATTCCCTACATTATCCAGAACTAAACTCAAATTAATTGATTCTTTTATTTTCATTGTTGTACGGATATTGATTATTGCATATCCGTTTATTTTTTCATTAGATGAAATATATGCTCCGGTTTTAATATCAAATTCTTGCGGTTTATAAGGCGCAACCCACTTACCGCTTACAGAGCTCTTAATAAGATTATTAATAAAATTAAAATTTAGATAACTGCTAACTGAAAAAGGAATTGTGTTTGGAATTGGATTATCTTTTTCATCGCGATTATTAGACCAGTTTAGAGTCCATTTGTATTCCAATCTTTCAGAGAGTCTCCATAAATGCGATACCTCAAAACCTGAAAATATAGCCGCATAAATGTTTTGATAGCTTAATACACCTTTGCCCTTTGTATAATCTTGAATAAGATTTTCAAAATCAGTATAATAATAAACAAAGTTAAATTGATTATTTAGACTAAGACTATAATCAAAACCAGCAGTTATTCCATTTGATCTCTCTGGCTTTAGATCAGGGTTACCCTCAATTAAATAGTTGAACTGGATATTATTCCAATCTATATATTTTTCAAGAAATGATGGCGCTCTAAAGCCTTGCCCCCAAGAAGTTCTAAATTTCCACTGTTCAGAAATTTTATACATTAATCCTAAACGAGGACTGAGCACCCTGTACTCATCGCTATAATCATCAAAACGTACTCCAAAAATCATATTTAGTTTATTCTGTATTTTAATATCATACTGACCAAAAAGGCTTTTACTGTTAATTTCTTGCTTACCTGAATTAATTCTATCACTGGAATAATTTGCTCGATAAATTTCAAATCCAGCATTTAATTCATCTGTTTGGCTTTTTTTATTTAATAAAATTTCATATTCTAGGTGATCCTCTGAGGTTAGATCGTCACTTTCAAGCTCTCCCCATGGCCTTTTTTGGACATAATTGCGAGAATAGTTATTTGATAAAAATGTCTGATTAATATTCCAACCTTTTTGAAAGCTTGTTTCATGAGAAAGTGACATATTGAGACGATCAATTTCTGTATTTGTATTCATTAATTTTGATGAACCATTATCTGTTTGGTCATAAAAATTTGATTTAAAATTAATTTTGTTACGATTATTTAGTTTCCAATTAATATTTCCTAATGCTGTTATTTTTTGTACTTGATCGATATCAAGCTCTTGCACTGATTTATCTTTTTGAATTTGCTCAACACCTATTTGGATGTCAAAAACTAAATCATTTAAAGGCTGAACGAGGTTTAGTCCAAAATTACTCGACCCATTTTTTAACCCTGAATCATTAAAATTATTTTGTGTATTTCCATATCTACTTGAAACATTAATCTCTGGAGATTTTTTATTTTTATCTGTAATAATATTAATAACACCTCCCATAGCTTCACTTCCATATAGTGATGAACTAGGGCCTTTTACAATTTCAACTCTTGAAAGTTGATCGGTTAATATCTGATCAAGTGAAACTCTATTATTAAATTTTCCTGTGATAGGCTGGCCATCAATAAGTATTAGAATATATCTTGAATCCATACCTAAAACATTTAAAATTGAACCTCCTGCTACAGATGTTTGCAAGCTAACACCGGCTCTTTGAGATAAAAGCTCAGCAACATTTCTTGATCCAGAATTCACAATGTCTTTACGTGAAATAACCTCAGTTGCAATAGGAGTTTCGCTACGAAACCTGCTTGATCTGGTAGCGGTAACAACTAGTTCATCCATTTCAATAGCCATCTGTGCTAAATAAATCATGAGTTTCTCGTTTGGCTTGGCATCAATAACTTGATTTATTGACTGATAACCTATATGAGAAATTTGAAGATATATCGGAAACACCAATTCACTTTCAATCGTAAATACTCCATCTTGATTAGTAGTAGCTCCAATTTGCTGATTTGGTATAAATATATTCACCTCAGGAATTGGGCTACCACTTTGAGAATCCAATATAATGCCTGTAAGTTGATCATCATAGTTCTGACCAGCTATTAAAAGAATACTAATAATATTAGAAATAAATATTTTTTTCATATTGAAAGCTTTCCCCCGCTCCAATTATAATTTTATGATGTCGCGTAGTTACCTATAAAAGTTGTAATAAATTCTTCCATAGTTTCTCGAGACATTGATTTTTTTTCATTTCCTAAAAAGAATAAACCATGAAAAAGACCTCCAATAGCTCTCATCAATAAATCTGGGCGCATTTTTGGAAATTCTTTTTTTGCAATACCATCTTCAAGAAGACTTTGTAAAACACTATACATTTTTGTTTGATATTTTTTCCATTCTATATTTTTTTCATCCAAATTAACTGGAAGAGCTTTTGGTGCAGTAAATAAAAATTCAAAAAGAACGGGGTCATTTCTAACAAGTCCACCAATAATATTTAATGTATTGATAAATGTATCCTTTGGGTGATTACGATCGTGTATAACAGGCTCAATTGATTCCCAAATCATTTTCCATCCACGATCTAAAAGCTCAATGAAAATTTCTTCCTTTGAGCTGAAATAGTAATAAAGAGATGCTTTACCAAAATCAGATTGCTTTGCAATCTCATCCATCGTTGATTTCTCAATGCCCTGTTTTTTAAACACCTTTAGGGCGCCTTTGAGAATTTGTTCTTTGCGAAATTCGCGTTCTTTTGCTTGTCTATTTGATATCATTAAATTATGTTTTCGAACCAAGGGTCGAATTTTAAAATAATAAGTTTATATAAAGCAATAAGTTTAGTTCAGATTTGAGAAGTTTATGAAATAATTGATAGCAATGGCAGATTTTTGCTAAGCTACAAATATTTTGATATTGGTCTAGTTAATTTCTATCCAGATATTTCATCTATTATTTTAGAAGAATCTCTAAACAGATGATGTGTGTGTAAATATTTAAACTGAGCATTTCTTCCTATAATTTTTAAATTTTTAAAACACCTAAAATAATCATTTACTACCTTAATATTTTTTTTTGAATTTTTAGTTATAACTGGATATGCATTAGGCATTACCATGCTTGTAGACTTTATAAATAATGATTTTTCAACAATGTTGTTTTTAAATAATTCACTCTGAATATTATTTAAGAATTCATCCTCATCTATTTCTTCAATTTTATCACCACTACTAAATGGAATCTCAACAACAATACATGTTTTACCCTTAGGAGCCATAGAAATACTTCTATTTTTTGGTTCATAAATTCTTGTAAAAGGAAATCTTTCTTCAGGAAAATAAATAGATGCATTTTCACTAAAGCTGTCACAGTTTAATGTAAAAATTGCTAATCTAAGATTTCTAAATTTTAAGGAATTAGCTAATGATATAATATCATCTGGCACACTAGGATAAAAAATATTCGTAAAATAATTTAATGGTAAAGTACTTATGGCTATGTCAGTTTTTATACTATCTCCATTTGATAATATTATCTCATTAATCAAATTATTTTTTGTAATAATTTTTTGAATACTAGAATTATATTTTATGTTATCAATTATAAGCTTCTCAATAGCTTCAAATATCTGTCCATAACCATTTTTAGGATAAAGAAAATTACCCTCAAGGTGTTTCGAATTACTGTTATTGTGATTTATTAAGCTCTTGAACAATGTGAGCAGGTTAAGGTTTTTAAACCTGTCACCAGTAACCTCCTCATCTAAAGTATTCGCCGAAACACCCCATAGCTTCTCAGTATAGTTAATTAAAAAAATTTCTGAAATAGTTTTTCCATATTTTCTGTAAGCAGCTTCTTTAAAACTTGCGTTGTTTTTTTTACTATAAAATAAATTAAACGCATTTTCATAAAAAATTTTAATTATATCAAATATATTAAAGTCAGATATTAAAGATTTTGGATCAATTGGAAATGGGGTCATTTTTGATTCCCAAAAAATCTTGCTGGGTGCATTTACGCTAATTAAATCTTTATCAATTAAAGACATTACGGCGTTCGTAGCTATTGTATTTTTGTTATGAAATCGATGTGCTCCGGTATCAAAACTGCATTCATCAAAATTAAGCGTTTTACAATTTCCCCCAATTGAGTTTTTTGATTCATAAATATTAAAGGAAATATTTTTTCTATTTGCAAAATAAGCGGCCGCTAATCCTGCTGGACCACCGCCAAGGATATGTACTTTTTCCATTTAAGATTCTTTTTTATAAATCAATGAAAAAGTTTCAATTTTTGACCACATCCTATTTACGTATGGGTTATGATAATACGTTTTCAATTTAATTACATTAAATTTTAGTGGTAAAAGTTGGGTGAAATTTCCAACCACAATAGCGCTTTCTTGATTTAAACTATCATGCAATTCGACTAGTTGATTTGCATTGAATACATTTATAAAGGTTGCATCTATATTATGTATTTGAAGGTAAAAATTTATCAATGGAGTGCTAATAATTGTTTTATGAGTATAATTATTAACTATATCATCTTTTAGTTGAGATATAGCTACCGGTTTCTTGTGATCAAATACCAATTTACCAGTTATTTGAACAAGGGAAAGTGAAAATATAATAGCAATAATATTAAGCTTCATTGATTTCTTTTTTACTATAAACTCTATTCCAATTGTCAAAATAATAAAGAACAATAGAAGTATTGGAAGGATATGTCTGCTCTTATATATAACATTCTGAAAAAATAAAACCCATAAGAAATATAAAATAATACATCGAATTATTCTTCTAAGGTATTTTTCATGTCTCCAGTTTTTAATAATTGTATATATACCTACCGCAATTAATATGACTAGAAAAAATGAAAAAAACATGGTTTGCCATGATCTTGCTATCCAATAACCCCCTAGCCCATCAGACCAAACTGATTCAATAGTATATAGTAAACGATCTAGCCAATTGCTTTCAGTGATTACCGTTCCGCCAAATTCAGTAAAATGGCCCAGTGTTTGCTTCCTTGCGGATTCAATTAGACTGTCAAAGCCTTCAAGAAGGATTAATGGAATTAACCATATTGCTACACCTAAAACAAAATAACATATTTTTTTTAAACTTAATCCTTCTTGTAAATTTTTGAAAAAAGGAATTATGATTAATGGGAAATAAGATAACCTCGTTCCAAGCAAAACCCCAGTTAAGAAAAAACCAAAAAATAATTTATTTTTATTACTTTGTGGCAATATAAAGAAATATAGTATCGCTAAAGCTAATGCAAGGCCCATCAAATCGGGCATATACCTATTACCCATCAACCAAATCATTGGGTTAAAAAATATTATAAAAGCCATAAATACCCCTTCTGGGCTTTTTATTTCAGTATTTGCAAGATAGAGGGAATAATAAATAATAATAAAAGTTGAAATTGCTCCAATTACTGAAAAACTAATACCCATACTAGGTATAATTGAATATAGTATTTTTGCAAAAAAACAAAATACTGGATATCCTGGAAAATGAGGCTGAAGATTTGATAAGCTGTAATCGTACAGGCTCAGGGCAAAACGAAGACTATCAATATCCTCAATGTAATAAATAGTTGATACAAAACGTGAAATAATACAGGCAAAAAATAGTATTAATAAATATAATTGATTTTTGCTAAGCAAAACAGAATTCATCAGTTTAAAACCTGCTTAATTCTGCCATTCAGCTAAAAAAATATTTGTATCTCCTCTTTTGGCTTGGTTGCGATTTGATGCAAATACAAAATATTTACCGTCCGGGCTAAAGACCGGAAACCCGTCAAAGCCATTAAAAAATGTTACGCGTTCTAGATTTGTGCCATCAGTGTTAATTGCCCATAGATCAAAATCTCTTCCTTTTGGATCCGCCATATTAGAGCAGAAAATAACTCTTTCATCGTTTGGAAAAAAATATGGAGCAAAATTTGCACCCTCGTTAAAAGTAATTTGCCTTTTATCAGTTCCATCCGCATTCATTATTCTTAATTGGAGATTCATGGGTCTTATTAAGCTTTCATTTATAAGGCTATTATAATCTTTGATTTCTTTTTCAGTTTCAGGGTAAAATGCTCTCCATATTATTTTTTTTGCATTATGGCTAAAAAACGCTCCTCCATCATAACCTAACTTATTAGTTAACATTCGCTTATCAGAGCCATCTGTATTCATTGTCCATATCTCTAAATCCCCTGATGAAATTGAAGTGTAAACTATTCTACTGCCATCAAGAGCAACGGTTGCTTCGGCATCATACCCATCCTCAAATGTCACTTGTTTGATTTGCGAACCATCTAAATTGGCGCTAAAAATATCATACGACTCATAAAGTTTCCATACATAGCCCCTACTAAAATCTGGCTTTGGGGGACATTTTTTATCATAATGATGTGTACTTGCATATATAATTTTTTCATTTTTTGGATATTCAAAAAATGAACAAGTCGTAACACCGTCACCTGTTGAAACCATATCAATTTTGCCAGTTTTTAAATCCATTGTATAAATTTGATCGCATTTCCCTTCTCCGTCATGTGACTGAAAAATTAATTTTTTACTATCAGAACTAAAATAAGCTTCAGCATTTTCACCACTAAAAGTGAGCTGCTTTAAATTTTTAAAATGTTTTTCATTTTTATCGATTAATTTATTGGCGCTGCCATCTACAAAAGAGCCATAGCGATTTATAGCATTCCACCTCATTAAGCTCAGCGCTCCAAGCGCTAAAAGTGTTACTAAGATATAATGATAGTATTTTGTCATAATTACCTAATGTTTAATGTTTAATGTTATTTCTTTATCATTTCTCAAAACTATAACGACTGAAGATTCGCCTGGTTTTAGCTTTTGAAGTATATCCATATAGCCATAGATATCTTTAATGGCTATATTGTTTATTTTAATAATTAAATCACCTTTTTTCAACCCCGCTCTTCCGGCAGGACCCTCTGATCGCACACCATCAACACCTAAGCCTTGAGCAGTGCTAGTATATGATGGCATTAAGCCAAAAGTTACATTCATTTTAACTCTTGGTGTTGCTGGGGCACTTTTTGGTCCAGCTTCAGAAAATTTTGGCCTTATTTTTTTTGAGTCAATTAACAGCACTATGTCATGTATCATGCTTAAAACCTTTTTTTGCCCATAAAAGTTTATCTTGCTCCAGTCATCACTCGGTTTATGATAGTCTTGGTGTCCTCCAGTAAAAAAAGACAAAACTGGAATATCATTTGAATAAAAACTCGAATGATCACTGGGACCAAACCCTTCAGGGTTCTTTTTAATATTAAGCATATGTATTGATGATGCTTTATCTAATATTTCATTAAAAAAGGGGGATGTCCCGGTACCAGAGATATTTAAAGAAAGATTGCGTAGTCTGCCGATCATATCAAGATTAATCATTGTAATGATTTTATCTTTAGGTATTGGTGAATTATTAATAAAATATTTAGAACCAAAAATTCCCTGCTCCTCAGCATTAAAAGCAACAAATACAATTGAACGATTTAGCATATCTCTATTTGAAGATAATTTGTGTGCTAATTCTAAAATGCCAGCCACTCCTGAAGCATTGTCATCCGCACCATTATGAATCTTATTAGAACCCATCTCTAGAGATCCAGAATGTGCTCCTCCATAACCTAAATGGTCGAAGTGTGCTCCTATGACAATATATTCGTCTTTATTTTTATTTCCAGGAATCAATCCAACAACATTTGCAACTTGAAATTCATCCTTTTGTAAATTTGAAAAATCAAAAAACTGTAAAAATGTATTATCCTGAATTGGAACTAATTTATAATTTTTAAAATTTCCTGATATATAGCTAATTGCAAGTTCAGAGCCCTTCGTACCAGGGAATCTCCCTTCAAGCTGATCACTAGAGAGGTATTTAATATGCTCTTTAATATCAGATTCATCTAAGTCATTATCAAACCTATGACTATAATTATTTAAAGAAATTGTAGAACAATTAATTAAAAAAATTGTAAAAATTAATGAAAAGATTTTAGGTGTCATTATAGTTCACTTTAGAATAAAGAAAATTAGTTTATCAAATCAACTTATAATAATAAAAATGGCGCATACAAAGGTATGCGCCATTTTTATAAACAAGCTATAACTATTAATTAATAGTTGGCAATATCTGCATCTGAAAAGCCAAATGATTGCTTAAAGATAGCCTTCATTTCAGCGCCTTTTAACACATCATGGTACGCTTGCATATCATCAAAATTTCCATTTGAAGGATATACTGGAGCCGTTCCCATTAATGCAAGCGCTCGAGTTACATTTGCTGATGGTACTTTACTTAATGAATTGTAAAGCAACCCATGAGCATAGCCTCTCATTTCACCCCAATGATTTTCATAATCAGCAGTAGCATCAGAAACTGGAGTTACTGTAGCATCACCTGCAGCAATAATAGCAGCAATATCTGCTGCTACATCATTTATATAGTGCTGAGTAACTGCAGCAACAACTTTTTCCCATGTTTCCATGATAATATCTCTTTGGACAATAATCTCAGCTAATGGAGCCTGATTAACAATCAAAGTTCTCCCTTTAAGATATGCATCAAAAATTGTTTTAGTGTAGTCATAGTTACCACAGGACGAACAAAGATCTCTTTTTGCAGCAGTAACAGCCCAACCCATATTAACCTCTTTTTTAAAATCGAGTTTTCCATCTGAATTAGAATCAACGCTTGGACCACTTTTTCTAGTACCATCATCGTATGCGGTATTATAATCTAAAGCTGCTCCAAAATATCCAAAAGACTCATCCCAATGATGCTCCATCTCGGTATAGTTTTTACCACTAACTGCAACTGAATTATCATCATTAGGTATCTTGGTCATATATTTTGAAGTGGCTTGCCAGTATGAGATAGCACCCCACATTGTTTTTTGAACCATTTGATCTAAACGAATTCCTGTTGCACGTGTCTTACCACTAGCAGCTGCTTCATTTAGCATTCCAACTACAAGTGTTTTTGCATCAGTATCATATCCTGGAATAGTGATGCTTGACACAGCATCTAGCCTATCATTTAGATGGCTAGTTGAAATATCATGGTATTTTGTTTGAACAGTACTTTTTCCACTCGCTGATAAAATAGCCCTACTAGCATCATCATTAGCCATCATACTCAGTAGAGTTGCAGGATTTTTTGATCCAGCATCAGTACCCATTTGAGTTTTGATATCATTAATTAAAAGATTGCGAACAACCTGACCAGAGTATGAAACACTGCTTAGATCGTCGAATCTGCTTTGGAAAGTGAATGTTACTGGAACTTCAATCTCCGTAACTGTGTTATCATCATCGTTATCTTCGCATCCTGTGTAGGCAAGCAAAGAAAGGAACGAAAATAATGCTAACGTTTTCTTGTTTAGATACATTTATATATCCCCTTTTTTAATTGAATTAAGTGTTATGTTAAAAATTATATTCTAAGCCTAAGTTAATTTGTCTTCTAGGTCCCGGAAGTATTCCTGAGCTAATATTGGCTTGAGGTTGACCTGGATTAGAGTGTAATCGTGATCCGATGTAAATTTTATCTTGAATATTTTTTCCAGTTAAGAATATTCTATATTTTGAATTTATCTTATAATCTGCGCTAAGATTAATAAAGTTATAACTAGGTATTTCCCCTTGAATCCCCAACTTATCCTCATTTACAATATTTTCAAAATCTGTATAAACTTCACTGACATATCTAAAGTCAACTCTATAAGAAAAATTATTTGATTGATTGGACAATCCAGCAGTTAATGTATGGGTTGGAGCATATGGAAGTTCTTTGCCGCTGATGTCTACCACAGAACCAATAGTACCTCGAACATTTGATTTAATCTCCCCTTCTATTACGTCGCTATGTAAAAAAGAATATATTAAATGCATGTTTGGAATAAATTTTTGAATTTGAGAGGTATTTAATTTGGCATTTAACTCTAATCCCATGGTACTAACTTTTCCAAGGTTCTTAAATGCAGTTCCTCTGCCCGCAGCAACTAAATTTTCTATGCCAATATGAAAGCCAGAAACTTCAAAGTCTAATAGGGAAATATTCCCTCTGAATCCGAGCTCTTTATTCCAACTTTGCTCAGCTTTCAAATCAAGCCCACTTTCATTTGCTGCTGCGCCAAAATTTAAAATCTTTAGGGCTCCACTAGAAGGGGGTGTAAATCCTCTATGAAATCCACCAAAGAGATTAAGTCCGAATAGTTTGGATGAAAAACCTATACCGGGCAACATTGCAATAATTGATTTATCCTGATAGACTGATCCTGCCAATCTGTCTACTCTTTCCTGCTCAAATACCTCAACCCTCAAACCAGCATCAATTGTAAGGTTGTCAAATTGAATTTTTTCGTTAACAAACCCAGAAAATGCAGTCGTCTGATAATGATGGCTTTGACCAACAATAACCGGTTGATCATCATCAGAAGTAGCTGGTATATAATAAATACCATCACGACTATCAGTTTTAGAGCCTGCTTTTTTGTCATCAATAAATCGTTCAAAATATATTCTTGTACCAACTTCAAGGGAAGAGGGCTTATTTAAAAAGGTTGATAGGCCAAAAGGTGAGCTTTTAAAAGTATAGATTTGTTCTGAGCCAGCAACATAAAATGTTCTTAATATTCCAAAATTGTCTTTACCGTTTCCTATTCTGACTAGGTCTGATACACTGTAATGAGGCTGCACAGCTGGTGACGATGAATTAACATCTGATGGTAATACAAAAATGTCATTCTCTCTCCACCATCGTCGGTCAAAGAAACTAATGAATGAAGTAGTTGATTTTGATAAATTTGAATTGATACGTTTTGTGTGAATTAAATCTACTGCAGTTCTAAAAAGTATAAAGTTGTCATCCTCTTTCGGATTGAATCTGGGATTGTTGTTATATGAATATTGAGTAAGGCCTGTATAGGTTGCATTTGAATTCTCATAATTAGAATTCACTTTTAAATAAAAGTTTTCATCTGTTGATTTATTATAATTGAGTTTTAGCGTTCCATTAAACTGTTCGAATGAATTGTTTTCCCTAAATCCATCTCCCCTCTTATAAAGCAATTGCAGTTCAGGCTTTACATTCTTTTTCCCAAAACCACCAACTTCTGAAAAGAAACTCGCGAAACCATTTTCTCCAGATTTGATTTTTAATTTACCACCAAAATCATTTCGCGGTCTTTTGGTGTAATAATTAATAACTCCGCCCATAGTTTGTGGCCCGTATTTAATTGTACCGCTACCTTTTATAACTTCGAGCCTATCTATTCTTTCTGCTGGAGGATTATAGTACATATTTGGGTAAACATATAAAGCTGGTTGAATTGGAACTCCATCCTCTAAAATCAAAATACGGGAACTTCTTCTCGGGTTGAGACCTCTAATTCCAATGCTTAATCTTGAATTTCCAATTCCATCATCAGCATAACCATTCACCCCGGGAACTAATTCTAGCGCTTCTTGCGTTCCAATAGGATCAATTAAATTTATGGATTTCACATCCAATACAGTTGCTGCGCCTGGAAAATTTTCATAGGTTGAATTCACATCGGACATTATTTCTAATTTGGCCATTACTATTGGCTGAATTTCTAATACAGCATTAATTGTATAAGTACGATTTTTCTCTATAACTAAATCGGAACGATAGTTTTGAAATCCAATAAAGCTAATAGAAACGGTGTAGTTACCTGGATCAATATTTTCAAAAAAGAAAGAGCCATCTTGATCAGTTGCAGTACCTTTGTTAAATCCATCTTGATTTGAGATTACAACATTAGCACCAACTAAGGGAATATTATTCCCTTGACGCACTACGCTTCCTGTGATAGAAGTTTCAATTTCGCTAGCACTTACTAGTGAAATAAATAATATAAATAATAATAGTACGTTATTTATCTTCAAAACCAATCCTACAGATCAATAAATTTCAGGGTTATCTCTTTGAACTGATCTATCTCCACTTCCTGGAAGGGATAATTTTGCATAGCTTCCCTTGTCTTCTTCTGGCGCACTTGGCGCTAACAATGGATCATCTTCACAACCAATAATCATTATTGATAACGATAAAATTAAAATTATTAAAATAGACTTCATCACCTAACTCCAATACCACTTAAATCAAATCCCCCCGCTGAGATTTGATGTAAATTGATACTTATATATTTTAGACTTAACATTTTATTATGCATTTAAAAAATGAACAGCCTAAGAAGAAATTCAAGTGGAGTATTTCTATTCAAAGGCTGTTCAGTATACACGCTTCGAAAACACAAGATTAAGATAATGAGACTTAATCTCATTATCAATAATAACAATAATTTAAATTATGTGTCAAACTTTTTTTTATAATTATTGTATAATTATATATTATAATGTGAAAAGCACTTTTCCCTGATTAACTTATTTATAGGATAGTAATCATTTAAAAACTAGAATGAGTAAAAAAGAAAATATTCAAAAAACTGGGGGTCAGTTTTTATTAGACCCCATCACTGATACTTCAATTTTTTCAAGAGAAGACTTTACAAGCGAACATACTGAAATTTATAAAATGGTAATGGGTTTTGATAAAGAAAGAGTCCTAGCTCAAAAAGAGAAAATAGAGAAATACGATCCTAATTTGTCAATTGAGCTACTTAAAGAACTCGGGGAATTAGGATTGCTGGGTATAGATATTCCTGAAAAATATAATGGAATTGACCTTGATAAAATTACCTCAGCAATTGTTGCAGAGGCACTTGTACAGAGTCCTTCGTTTGCAGTTACATGGTCCGTACAAACCGGTATTGGATCACTCCCAATAGTATGGTTTGGAACAGATGAACAAAAAAATAAATATCTACCTAAGATTTCATCAGGAGAATTTATCTGTGCATATGGTCTCACTGAACCATCCTCTGGATCGGATGCTACCCAAGCGAAGACTACCGCCAAATTAACTGATGATAGTAAACATTATATTATAAATGGTGAAAAAGTGTTTATAACCAATGGTGGAATTGCTGATATTTTTATTGTATTTGCTCAAGTTGATGGAAATAAATTCAGCGCTTTTATTGTTGAAAAAGATACAAATGGTTTTTCAATTGGAAGAGAAGAAAACAAGCTTGGTATGAAAGGATCATCTACTGCTCAACTGCTTTTTCAGGATGCTAAAGTTCCTGCTGAAAACTTATTATACAAAATAGGTGAAGGTGCGACAATTGCTTTCAACTGTTTAAATATTGGACGTTTCAAGCTTGGCTGCTCTTGCCTAGGCGGATCTAAGCAGGCGATAACTACAGCTTCACAATACTCTCTTGATAGAAAAGCATTTGGAACTACGATATCAAAGTTTGATGCTATTCAAAAAAAGATCGCAGAAATGTCAGTGCTAACCTTTGCCACTGATAGCATGATTTACCGCACCATTGGGCTTCTGCAGGATGAGATTAACCTTATTGATAAAAATTCTCCTGATTATTATATACAAATGGGTAAAGCGATGGGAAAGTATGCTATTGAAACATCCATGGTTAAGGTGTTTGGTAGCGACTGTAGTCATTGGGTTATCGATCAGGGTTTACAGATATTAGGAGGTTATGGCTATTTAGAAGAATATTCTTTAGCTCCCGCATATAGAGATGACCGCATTAATCAAATCTGGGAAGGCACAAATGAGATTAATAGACAGATAATAACTGGATTTATGATGAAGAAAGCCTTAACTGAAGAATTACCATTTCGAGGCGCGATTCGAAAGATTGATTCTTTTCTTGATGAAAAACCATCCAATAGTTCTTCAGAATTCAGCAAAGAACTTGATACTGTTGAAACCGCAAAAAAGCTCGGTCTTTATTTATTCAATGAATCGCTTATAGTTTTTGGTCAAGACTTAAAAAACGAGCATCAGATTATGGAAATGTTGGCAGATATTCTTACTAATATATATACTGCTGAAAGTACACTGATTCGTACAAAAAAAATTATGGATTCAGATAATCCTGTTCCAACTACAAAAGATATATCAATGATATTTATATCTGAAATGGTTGATCGAATTATTACAAAAACGCACTCTATTTTAAATGCACTGCATGATGGATTTATTTCAGAAGAAGTTGTCGCTAAAGTAAATAAATTCGAAAAAAGAATGCGTTTTTCAAGGAATACTGTGCAATTAAAACGTAATATCGCTCAATTCGTTTTTGAGCAAAAAAAATACCCCTACTAGGAGATAAAATGAGTAAATCTTTTATAATTGATGCAGTACGCTCACCGATTGGTTTAAAAAATGGTGAAATGATTGGAGTTCGTCCAGATGATTTAACAGCACAAGTTGTAAAAGGACTGCTTGCTCGAAACACAGCTATCCCCGCTAAGATGATTGATGATGTTGTAGTTGGATGTGCATACCCTGAAGGTCCTCAAGGACATATTATTGGAAAATCAGTAGGAGTATTAGCTGGATTACCTATTGAATCAACAGGTAAGGTTATTAATCGTTTTTGTGGTTCTTCTATGGATGCTGCCCATCAATTAAGCACATCTGCAGAGTGCGGAGATATTGATGTCGGGATTGCAGCTGGTGTTGAAGATATGTTCTCGGTTCCTATGGGTGGGTTTGCCCCAGATTTTCATCCAGAGCTTGCTGAACAGGAGTTCTATATTGGTATGGGGGAAACAGCTGAAAACCTTGCAAATGATTTAGATATTTCAAGAGAAGATCAAGAAGAGTTTGCTATGAATTCACATCGCAAGGCGCTTGATGCATACCGGGAAAATAAATTTGATAAAGAACTGATCCCGATAGATATTAATGGTGAATTAAGTGTCACAAAAGATGATGGGCCTAGAGAGCCCAATGAAGAAAAAATTAAGAGCCTTAGCCCTGCTTTCCTTGAAAACGGCTCGATAACTGCTGCGACTAGTAGCCCTATTTCTGTAGGCGCTTCAGCATTATTAATAGGAAGTGAAGCATTCTGCAAAAGTAATAATTTAAATCCAAGAGCAGAGATTGTATCGAGAGCAATTGCAGGGGTGCACTGGGACAGAATGGGTATGGGGCCTCTTCCTGCTGTTGAAAAAGCATTAAAAAAAGCAAAACTAACTATGGATGATGTTGAAACAATAGAGTTGAATGAGGCATTTGCTGCCCAGGCCCTTTATGTCATACGAAAAGGTGGCTGGGATCAAAATAAGATAAATCTCAATGGGGGGGCGATTGCATTAGGGCATCCATTGGGCTGTTCAGGTGCTCGAATTCTTACAACTCTCATTAATGTAATGGAGCAACAAAATACAACCATTGGGCTAGCTACAATGTGCATTGGTAGTGGTCAAGGTATTGCAACAATAATCAAAAGAATTTAATAATGGAAAATAGAATAGAAAAAGTTGCTGTATTAGGTGCTGGTACAATGGGTGCTCAAATTGCGGGACATTTTAGCAATGCCGGTATCCCTGCTTTACTTTTTGATATTAATTCTGAACTTGCAAAAAATGGAGTTGAAGCTCTAACAAAATTACGCCCTGCACCTCTTTACAAACCTAAAAACGCTGAACTCATTACCGCCTGCACATATGATAATGATCTTAAAAAACTTAAAGAAGTTGACTTTGTAATTGAGGCTGTAGCGGAAAATCTGGATATAAAGCATGCGGTCTATAAAAAAATTATTCCCCATTTAAAAGATTCGGTTATAATGAGCTCCAACACATCCGGTATTCCATTAGAAGATTTAATCAAAGTATTGCCTGAAAATTTGAAGTCACGATTCTTGATAACGCATTTTTTCAATCCTCCTCGCTATATGCGACTACTAGAACTTGTAAGAGGGGCAAAAACCGATGAAAGTGTCTATGATGTTTTATCTTCAATTGGTCAAAATATTTTAGGCAAAGGAATTGTCCATGCGAAAGATACTCCAAACTTTATTGGCAATCGAATAGGTGTCCATGGAGCAAATAATGCTATAAAATTGGCAATTGAAATGGGGCTTTCTGTTGAAGAGGTTGACAAGTTAACTGGTACAATTGTAGGAAGACCAAAAAGCGGTATTTTTAGAACCATTGATATAGTAGGCCTTGATGTACAATCAAATGTTTCTGCTACGAGCTATGATAATCTTACTAATGATGAGGCAAGGGAAACTTTAAAAGCGCCTGATATTCTACAGGTTCTAATTGATGATGGAAGATTAGGTCAAAAAACCAAGGCGGGCTTTTATAAAAAAACAGAAGATGGTATTTTATCAATTGATCTTAAAAACGGTGAATATAAAACACAAAAAAAGGTGTTGTTCGATGGCTATCGCGCTGCTAAAGGGTTTCAAAAAACTGCAGATAGAATAAAATCTTTAGCCTTTAATGATGATAAAGCTGGAAAATTCTTTTGGGAGATTACAGCTGACTCCTTAATCTACTCTGCTAACCGTATCCCTGAAATAAGTGATGATATTATCAATATTGATAATGCAATGAAATGGGGTTATGGATGGGAACTTGGGCCATTTGAATGCTGGGATGCAATGGGTGTTCAAGAGACTGTTAATCGTATGAAAAAAGAAAATAAAAATGTGCCCATCTGGGTTAATGAGATGCTTAGCTCAGGAAGAGAAACATTTTATAAATTAGATAACGGAAAACTTACCTACTACGATGTTCAAAGTGCATCAGTAAAAATAGTGCCTGATGACCCTAACACCATCAATCTCAATCTTAAGAAATCAGGAAATAATCTTATCAAGAGAGATTGGAGCGCTAGTTTAATTGATCTTGGTGATGGAATATTGAATGTAGAATTTCACTCAGCCTTACAACCAACACTTAATCCTATTGACAGTTCCATGGCAGAAGTATTGAATGATGCTATGGATTTACTAGACTCTAGTAAATATAATGCTTTAGTGGTGGGCCATGAAGGGGCAAATTTTTGCGCGGGCGCTAATCTCGCTAATATGATTCAAGTGATTGATGCTAAAGATTTTGATAAAATAAATAATGACATTAAAAAATTTCAAGATCTTATGCAGAGAGTTAGGTTTTCAAAAGCACCTGTAGTAGTAGCGCCTCACCATATGGCATTAGGTGGAGGATTTGAGATTTCAGCACCCGCTGTGCATCGCGTTGCGTTGGGTGAATTGTATATGGGTGCAGTTGAGATCGGGGTAGGACTTGTACCTGGAGGC
>Ga0208410_1000150_pt1 | contig 42953 bp, 32 predicted proteins | sample ETN02SmetaG_3_FD_185787 | JGI IMG/M metagenome (GOLD analysis project Ga0208410, IMG submission 185787) | Marine microbial and viral communities from oxygen minimum zone, Eastern Pacific Ocean - ETNP2014F10-02SV257 (SPAdes) (version 2) | ecosystem: Environmental > Aquatic > Marine > Oceanic ... | reverse complement strand
CGATCGATGCGCCCAGACGGCGTCGATCGCCCGCGACGCGCGAGATCCGTCGTCGAGAGCGACCGTCGTCGGCGTCACTCGACGCCTCGCCGAGAGATTTCATTCCATTCCATCTTCGGACGATGACGACGATACCGACGACGAAGCGTCCTCCCGCGACGCGCGCGAGGGACGACAAAAAGTATGCGCGTCGCGGTGACGTCGACGAGGACGTCGACGAGGCGCTCGCGCGCGCGAGAGACGAGGCGGTGGAGACGGTGCGGTGCCCGGAATTCATCATCGATTCGTCGTCATCGACTGACCGACGACGCGCAGGCCGCGCGCGCGCTCGAACGCGCGCGCGATTCGGTCGGTGACACCACCGCGATGCGGACCGACGACGCGGACGCGGCGATCGAGCGCGCGAAACGCGCGATGGTTCTGGGAAGACGAGTCTCGGAAAAAACGAGGAAAAAACGGCGCGAGGAGGAGGACGACGACGACGCGACGACGACGAGGGCGACGACGGCGAGACTCGCCCTCGTTCGTGATCGCGCGACGCTTCTTGTCGTCGATGCGAGGGAACGCGTCGAGGCGCGCGCGCGCGCGGTCGAGGTGGACGTTCGCGTCGACGACGGCGACGACGAGCGTTCGGAGGGCGTCGAATGAACGCGCGCGCGCGCGAATGCATGAATGAATGCATGAATGCATGAATGAATGCGTGCGTGCGTGCGTACACGCGCTACGCCGTTGAATGTTGAATGTTGACGTGATGTGATGCTCTGCGTGTCGTCTACTCTCGCGCTCCCTCGTCTCGACTCGCCGCGACCGATTTCTCCTCGGCGAGCGGGAGGTACCACGCCGGCGTCAATCCCGCGCGCGCCCTCGCGTCGTCGTTAAACGGTGGTTTCAACGCGCCTCGAAAATATTCGCGAACGACGTCGTGAAACGCCGTCACCACCCCGCTCGTCTCCGTCTCCGTCTCCGTCTCCGTCTCCGTCTCCGCGCCCGTCTCCTCGCGCCCTCGCCCGTCCCTAAAATACAAATACTTGAACCATCGCAAACCGCTCGCGCAGTGCGTGATTTCCTCCGGATACACCACGCTCTCCAATAACCTCGCCGTCTCCTCGTCGCCGTGCCTTCGAAACTTCTCGATCGTCGTCGGCAACACGTCCAACCCTCTCGCCTCGTGCACGCAGTGTTCGATCGCCAAACGCGCCTCGCACGACGCCGCCGTCGCCCTCGCCGACCTCCACAACGAATCGTGCGTCTCCAGCGCGCCGTAGAACGATCCCATCGCTTTCAATCGTTCGCTCAGAAGCGTGAAATGTCGCCCCTCATCGGCGGCTAAGCGCACGAAATCGTCGTAAAACGCCTCGGGCATGTCTCGCGCCTCGCCGAAGCGTTGCACGCAATCCCACGCCAGAATCATCGCCCACGATTCCACGCTCGCGAGCGAGTGACAGATGGCGATTCGCGATCGCAGCGTTCCACCGTTCCCCGTGCGTTTCGCGCGCCCCGGATCGACGGCGCGTCCCGACTCGTCGTCCTCGCGCGTCGGGTCTCGAACCACGTCGTCGGCGTTCGGGTGGTCGTACGCGAACGCCCGCGCGTCGTCGACGCGAAACCACCACCGAGACGTCTCCTCCGTCATCGCCGCTTTCTTCGCGCACGACGGTTCGAGCATGACGCATCGCGCGCGTCGCACGAGCTCGCGTCGGCGCGTCGTCGTCATGAAGTGAAGAAATTCCACGGCGTCGCGTCAGACGTCGGACGACGACCGAGTCGCCGCGAGCTCGGACATGCCCGCGCGTAAACCGAAAGCGCTCAAGCGCGAATACGCCGACGACGACGACGAGGAGGAGGCGTACGATCCCGCGCGCGAGGGGGGCGATGAAATCACGATGAAGATTACCAAGCGCGCCAAGACGACCAAGACGACGAAAAAAACGACGACGACGACGCGAGACGGGGATGAACCGGACGCGCCGGCGAAGACGAACGCGCCGCAGAAGATTGGGTTCGATATCACCGCCGGTCCGGTGCAAGACGAGGGTTTACACGCCAAGTACGGCGCCATGTCGTTGGATGAATTGAAACAATACATGCAGGCGCGTGCGACGTATAATGGAACAATCGAACGACTCGTACGCGCGCGTGGACGCGCGTGGGATCGCGGATGCGTGAGGAGACTGACGATACGCGCGCGTGAGGCGTTCTCGGCGTCGCGCAGATGAATCGAATGCCGCAGAGCGAGATTGGACAAAAGAATAAACGCGTGACGTATAAAAAGGCGGATTTCGTCGCGCACTGCGTCGACGGCGAAAAGTGGGGTCGATACCCGCCGTGTCCGCTGTGTAAGAGGAAGAAGGTGGTGCTCCGACCGACGTACGCGGATGAGAATCACGGTGGACAGGGGAAGTGGAAGTGTCCGGGGTACTGGGATCAGAACCTCGGGTCGTTGATGCGGTGCGCGTTCAACTATTCGGACGAGGCGAAGAACGGGACGCCGCAGGTTCGTTTGCCGTGGCGCGCGCCGGGGGATGAGATGTCGGACGACGAGGATGAGGACGTGAACGCGGGGATGGAGAAACCGGTGGTGTTTCCGGAGGACATGGCGTCGTTATCGCAGATGGAGATGGCGAAGAAGATGACGGAGATTTGTCGAGAGCACGGGTTGACGCTGCCCAAGGCGGATAACGACGCGATGCGCGAGTGTTTCACCAAACTTCAGGCGTCCGTGGATTACAACGACGAGTACGACTTTGAAGCGGCGTTTAAACTGCTCAGGGATTCGTTCCCGCCGCTCACCGCGCAGGAGAAGGCGGGCGGGCCGATGCCGAATAATCCCGCCAATGCGAAACTCTGCTCGGCGCTCGAAGCCATCTTCGCCGCGGCGAAGACGTCTCCGGAGGATCCCATGAAGGCGGCGTCGTATAAAAAGGCGGCGCAGAGCATTCGCGAGATCGATTTCGAAGTCACGAGCGGATTAGCCATCAGTAAGGGCAAGCTCAAGGTTCCGAACGTCGGTCCGTCGCTCGGCGCGCAAATCGAATTCTGGATCAAGAATGGACGCTTTGAGCGCATGGAGTACTACGAGCGCGGGGAGATTCCACCCTCGACGAAAAAGTAATCCCCAAGACTTTGACGACGACGACGACGACGACGACGACGACGACGACGACGACACGATACGACGCGACATGTACAGATTAATACAGCTTTTACAACAATTTTACGCCTCCTCCTCCTCCTCCTCCTCCTCCTCGCTCGTCCCCAAACTCCCCCTCGCGTGCGCTCTCAACAAATCCATCCGATTCTCCTCCAAAGACTTCATAGTCTCTCGTCGCATTTCGTCCCAATCGAACGATTCCTCCCCGTACACCCGTCGAACCTCGATGATTCTCGCCGCCGCGAGTCGCACGTCGCCGTCGTCGCCGCGCATGAGCCCCTCGATGAACGCGCTCCCGTCCCCGACCATCGGCGCGCGCTCGAGTTCCCGCACGAGCGACGCGGTGAGCGACGACTGATTGACGTCCTCCGAACACTCGTTCCCGGCGCCGTCGCTCTGCGCCATGATGACGCGCACGGCGGCCAGCGTGTGCAAGCGAGCCACCATCTCCGCCGCCTTCTTCGCGGGATCGTACCCGCACGCGCGGGCCCAGGACGAGGACGAGGACGAGGACGCGCGCGTTGTCGTCCTCGTCGAGCGTCTCTCTCGCGCGAGCGTCGGCGCGAGGCGGGAGACGCGCATCATCATCATCATCGGTACAGCGCGGCGCGCTCTGCGGGACGCGCTCGATGTCGACGACGACGCTCGGTCCGCGCGCGTATCGTCACGCGCGCGTCGAAAAGACGAAGAACGCGTCTCGTCGCGTCCATCGCGCGCGATGCGGACGTCATCGAGCGATCCTCGAGGACGCGAGCGCGATGGGCGCGTCGAGAGAAGATGACGCGCTCGCGAGACGCATGGGGAAGATTTCGGAGAAATCCGTCAACGTCGTCGTCGTCGAGCGTCCCGAGGCGCGAGAGGCGTTGGCGCGAACGTGTTTACGCGCCATGCTTCGGGAGCGCGGGGCGTTCGATCGCGTGGCGACGTTCGAGGATGGGACGTGCGCGCGCGTCGAGCGGGACGACGCGAGGGACGCGTTCTCCCTGCGCGAGACGTTGCTCGAGCGCGGAGGAGACGCGGTGGAGGAAGAGGAGGCGGCGGTGGAAGCGCTGAGTGAAGACATCGCGTGCGTCGTGCGAGCGTTCGCGTCCGTCGTGCCGAGGCGCGAGGGAGAGGGGGTCAAGGCGACGCTGAGTTTGCTCAGGAGCACGTTGTGCTCGCGTTTGCACGTGGACGTCACCAGCGCGAGGTTGATGGTGACGTATTGCGGCGCGTCGACGGAGATTTGCGATGAAACCACGAGCGCGGTGATCGCGGCGGCGAACGCAGGGGGTGGGAATGTCTTCAGTGACGCGTTGAAGGGGGCGGCGGAGCGTCTGGCCCCGCCGAGAGAGTGCGGCGAGTGCGCGGTGGCGCTCTTAAAGGGCGAACGGTGGCGATACGACGATGGCACGACGAGTAGAGGACGAGCGATCGTTCATCGTTCGCCCGCGATCGATGAGCGCGCGACCGAACCCGACGATCGATGGCGTTTGACGCTGAAACTGGATGTGGAGCGCTTCGGGGAAGAGTAACCGCGCGACGAGCGGTTCGCGTTCGCGTCGACCGCTTTTGATAGCTCTAGAACTACGATAGCTACGTTGTACAAATACTATACCTATGATGTCTATTAGTTTGTTTTCGGAACGCGCCGGAATCGATCATCGCGTCTTCGGAAACACGGGCGCGGTGTACCGCAACGCTGCCGATCGAAACACGTCGATGTGCGCGTCCAGACTCGGACCGATCGGTCGCGAATACCCGCCTCCCATGGTGATGACGAGCGGCACGTCGCGTTCGATGCACATCGAGTACACCGCGTTGTTTCGACGAAGCATCCCCTGACGAGTCATCGCCAATCTTCCGAACGAATCCTCTCGAAGCGCGTCGACTCCAGCTTGGAAAAACACCAACCCGGGATCGTATTCGTCAAACAGACGAGGTAACCACTCGTCGAGGAGACGCAAATACATCTCATCGTCCGCGTCGTCCGGTAACTCGACGTCGTGCGTCGACTTTTCCCGAGTCTTGATTGGATAATTCTTCTCCCCGTGCATGCTAAACGTCACCACCTGGTCGTCGTCTTCGAAAATCTTCGCGCTCCCGTTACCTTGGTGCACGTCGACGTCGATGATGACGATGGACTTTTCGATCCGAAATTCCTCTCGCACGACATTGATCGCGACCGCGATGTCGTTGAAGACGCAGAACCCTTCGCCTCGGTCTCGATAGGCGTGGTGCGTTCCGCCTGAAAAGCGCCCCGTCAGTCGTTCGTTCGAGGTACGTCTCGCTCGCGTCGTCGCACGCACCCGCAATCTGACACACCGCTCTCGGTCGGCCTCGAGGCATGTTTAAGACGTCTCTTGCGCACGCCAACGTCCCGCCGGTGCTCGCCAGCGACCGCTCGGAGTGTTGTTCGCCCATCGGGAAACCAATCTTTCTGATTTCATCGCTCGACAACGTGTTCGTCAACACCCGTCGCACGTATTCGGGACAGTGTGTCGTGTGTATCTCCTCTAGCGTCGCCTTGGGCGATGGTTTCAGGTCGATTTTCCCTCTGAGCGAGGCGTCCTCGCTCAACGCGCGTCGAGTCTCCGCGTACTTGTCCATGGGGAACCTGTGTCCGTCCGGGAGTATCACGCGCGCCCAGTCCGCGTAGTACACAGTGAGCGGCGGCGGCGGTGTCGCGCGCGTCGTCACCGAACGCGTCGCGGTAGCGGCGACCGCGCGGTGCAACCTCGCCAGAGTCGGGGCGGAGGCGGGACGCATGGCGGGACGCATCAGAGAGGGGCGCGTCCCGAAGTGACGTCGCACGCTCACTTCGCACGCTCACTCGGACGCATCGGAGGGGTGCGCGCCGGCCAAGAGCGTAGGAACACGTTCGAGGGAATATTTGGCGGCGTACCGTCGGCGAACGGCGTCGACGGCGTCGATGGCGTCCGGCGTGTCGCGACCGAGAAGGACGACGGCGCCGCCGCAACCGCCGCCGCTGATTTTCGCGCCGAATAACAGACGACGGTCGGGATCGACCTCGCGAACGAGATCGACCAGCGCGTCCGTGGCGTCGGCACCGAGCCCGACGGAGGTGTAACTGTCGTGAGAGGCGAACATCAAGTCACCGAGTCGTCGACCGAGACTGAGGACGGTTTCGTCGTCGGCGGGCGACGTCTTTGGCCACGATCGAAGCACGTGGAGGAATTCCTGCACGCGCGCGTGTTCGTGCAGCGCGTGGTGCACGGGCGCGCGCAACGCGTACGTGCGCTCGGGATCGACGCTCGTGTTCGGTTCGTCGTCGTGACGGATGAATCGCGCGAGGAAGGACGCACCGGACAACTCCTCCTCCACGAGCTGCGACCACCCGATGGGCACGCCCGCGCTGCCGTGATCCCACGCATGCGCGGAGAGGAAACCACACAGACTAACCTCTCCGGGTACCAACGTCCGGTAATATCGCGCGTTTAACTCGTTGACGAGAACTTTTTTCCCCATAAACGTGCCGCATCGAACGCGCGAATAATCCGACTCCCCGCCTGCGTTGGCGTGTCGCACGCCCGAATCGATCGCCCACACTCGCAACTCCTTCGGCAAGTCGACGAACGAATATTCCTCTTCCTCGCGCTCGGGCGTGCTCATCTTTGCGAAATCACAATCGATGGCGACGAACCGTCCCGGCGGCTGTTCCGTCGAGTGAAAGCACGCGTACTGATCCATAAACCCGCACGGCGCGCCCACGACGTCATTCTCCGCCGCCTGACAATACAAAGGAATCATCGCCACGTGCGCTCGAAACCGTTTCATCGCCGCCGTCGAAATCAATCCCGCGCGCACCAAATAATCACTCGTCGCCCTCGCGACGGCGATTTCAACCGCCGCCGACGACGCCGTCCCCTTCCCCCGCGGCACGTTCGATTCAATCTCGATCGTCCAATCCCGCGCGCGCGCCGTTCGTCGCACCCATCGACGCACCTCCACCATAGATCCGTCCTCATCCGCCTCCAACGCGCGAAAGAATTCCGTCATCGCGCCGACGACGTACGCCGCCCACCGTTCGCTCGCGCGTCGCCCGGCGAAATACATCCTCGTCTTCTCCGGCGCGAACGTCACCGCGTCGATCGCCTCTCGCGCGAGGACGTCGACGTGAACGGTCTCGATCGTCTTCGCCGCTCCACCGTCCTCGTCCTCGTCTCTCATCGTCGACGCGATTCGAATCGTTCCTCCTCGCTCGACCTCCGCCGTCTCGTCAAATCTCACCGATGCGCGCGTCTCTCGTCGCGTGCCAAGCTGACAGACGACCGCGCCCGAGTAATCCGCGATCCCACCCATCACGTCTAATCGTCCGCTCGCGAATCCGCGTCCGAGAGCGCGTCCATCGTCCGTCGCGCGCGCTCGACCGTCGTCCACGTCGGTGTCGTGGTGATGTCGTTCGCACTCTCTCGCGAGTTTTTTCGCAAACATCGCGCGCGTTCGCGCGTCTCGACGCGTGCGCGCGTCGCCCGAGTATTTCTTCTTTCCCATGACGCGGGATTCGGCGTCGCGCGTCGTTCGCGCGACGAGGTGTGAGGGATTAATCGTCGACATTCTCTCTCTCGCGCGCGCCATCCGTCTCGTCGATCGATCGTCATTATCCACCTCTCGACGCCGACGCGAGCGCGCGTCGACGCGCGAGACGCGCGAGAAATGTCGACAAAAATCCACTCGTCCGTCACGGCGCGCGCGCGCGCGTCGAGCCGCGCGAGACGGCGAGATTCGCGCGCGATGCGCGTCTCGACGCCCGCATCCATCGTCCCGCGTCGTCGCGACGTCTCGCGCGCGTCCGCGTCGCGCTCGGACGACGCGCGCGAGACCGCGGACGAAAAGGGACCGTCGTCCACGCTCTCGCGCCGCGACGTCGTTCGCGCGTCCGCGGCGGCGTTGACGCTCGCGAGCGCGTCCCCGGCTCGGGCGGCGGCGACGGCGGCGCGCGCGCTGCAGGAGTCCTACTTCGCCGCCACGTCCAAGGCGATCGCCCCCGAGCGATGGTACCCGTACTGGTGGGCGCTACCGCTGGCGCCGTACGGGAGCAAGACCACGGCGTTGGCGGAGGCGGTGCCGGGAGAGGTGTGGATGTTTGACCAGTTGCAAGGTTTGTTGGACGTGCTCGTCAACGTGCGCATGACGGTGGCGCGATTGGAGAGCGGTGGATTGTGGGTGCATAACCCGGTCGCGCCGACGAAGGAGTGCGTGAAGATGATGCGAGAGTTGGAGGCGAAGCATGGACCGGTGAAACACATCGTCGTCGGGAGCGCGGCGATCGAACATAAGATTTATAGCGGTCCGTTTAGTAAGGCGTTTCCAAACGCCGACGTGTGGTTGCCGCCGAAGAATTGGACGTTTCCGGTGGATGTGCCGTTGGAGACGTACGTGCCGTTTTACCCGAATGGATCGCCGAAGACGTTACCCATGCAATCGCTCGACGGCGAGCGAAACGTGCCGTGGGCGGATGAGATTGAACACGCCGTGTTACACGTGGGCGGATCGTCGCTGCGCGGTTTCACCGATCCGTGGTTCGTGGACACGGCGTTTTTCCTCAAGCGCACCAAGACGGTCGTGCTCACCGACGTGATGGAAAAAGTGAGTCAACAGGCGCCGCCGGTGTGTCAGGTGAACCCGCAACCGCTCCTCGTGCGCGCGATGGACAAACCCGGCGAGACGCCGGCGAACACGGCGCAAGCGCGAAGCGACGGTTGGGGCAAAACCGTCCTCTTCGGTCTCCTCTTCAACCCGGCGGCGGTCAAATTCAACTTCAGCGGTGACATAGCCAACGATTTACTCGACGGTTTCGTCTGGGATCCGAGCTGGAGGGACGATTTCGACGCCCTCGTCGCCCGTCCCATGTTTGTCCCTCCGATTTTGGCAATCCTGGCCTTTTCTCGCCGTCGCGACGACGTCAAGCGATGGTCCAACGTCGTCACCTCCTGGGATTTCACCTCCATCATCCCCTCCCACCTCGACGGCCCGTTCGACGCCACCCCCGCCGAATTCACCGCCGCGATGGATTTCGCCCTCACCGCGTCGCCGACGGAGCAATTCGGCGCCAACGCGCAGAGTTTAATCGACGTCGATAAACTCTCCATCGATCTTCACAGTCTCGAGACTCCGCGCCCGCTGAGCGAAGATCTCATCACCAAGGTGGTCGAGGACGTCCCCGAGGACGTCATCGAGTGATTCTTGTAATCGAACGCGCGCATTCTTTTCTTTTCCCTCTCGCGGCGGCGCCTCCGCGGATAAGACGCGACACGACCACTGATTCGATGACGCGCGTCACATCGCGTCTCTCGCGCGCGTCCACGCGTCTCGCGCGCCCATCGATAGGTGAAACATGTCCACGCGCGTGTGCCTCGCCCCCGTCGTCGTCTCGACGTCGTCGACGTCGAAAACGTCGACTCCGTGTCGTCTTCGCGATCATCGGGGTCATCGTCCCGTCGTCGCGATCGGTGCCTCCGCGCGTCGCTTGAGCGCGCTGACGGTGACGCGCGCCGCGCCGAGCGGTCAAGGCGTCGACGCCCGACGATTCTTTTCCCCGTCCAAGATTAATCTCTTTCTTCGCATCACGGCGAGGCGACCGGATGGGTTTCACGACTTGGCGTCGCTGTTTCACGTCGTCGATTTGGGAGACGACATGTCGTTCGCGAAATCGTCGAGCGAGACCAAGGACACGCTCATCTGTAACGATCCGACGATTCCGACGGATGAATCCAACCTGGTGATCAAGGCGTTGAACCTGTTTCGAGCGAAGACTGGGATTGAACAGTACTTTTGGATCGAGTTGGATAAAAAAGTGCCGCACGGCGCGGGATTGGGAGGCGGGAGTGGGAACGCGGCGACGACGCTGTTCGCGGCAAACGAACTGTGTGGACGACCGGCGACGGAGGCGGATTTGTTGGAGTGGAGCGGGGAGATTGGAAGCGATATTTCGGTGTTTTTCTCAAACGGCGCGGCGTATTGCACGGGGCGAGGGGAAATCGTAGAAAACGTCGAGCCGCCGCTGGATTTGGGGACGGAGATGTTGCTCGTGAAACCGCCGATGGGATGTTCGACGCCGGCCATCTTTAAGGCGCTCGATCTCGACGGACGGTCAACGGCGGATCCGCTCGCGTTGTTGAAGGCGATCGGGGACGACGGGTGCTCGGAGGCGGTGTGCATCAACGACCTCGAAGCGCCGGCGTTCACGGTGTTACCGGAACTCGCCGAGCTCAAGGAATCGCTGAAACAGGCGACGGCAGATAAGAACACGATCGTGTTCATGTCTGGAAGCGGAAGTACGATCGTCATCGTCGGTGACGATGACGTTCCGGCGTTCGTCGCCGAAGACGAGACGTTGTTCAAGGCGCCGACGAGACTCATCACGAGAAAGCCGGGCGAGTGGTACGTCCCGACGCTCGATCGTCGATGAAACACGTCGAAAAAGTCGAGAACCACGAGCATTTCTTTGCGCGAGCATGAATTTTCATTAATAGCATAAATAACCTCTAGCGAAGTCGCGCGCCGCCGCCGCCGAAATACTCACAGCCCGAATCCAGACCTCACCGACGGCGTGTCCGCCTCAAACTGCCTGAACGACTTGACCATGGCGTCAAACTTCCCCTCGTTCCTTTGATACGACTCCGTCGGCGATTGCATGCGCAATTCATACAACTTTCCATTCTCCGTCCCCAACGCGCTTCGCAGCGTTCGATCCCACTCCAGCGTCTGCGGTCGATCCTCCGCCGTCAATCCGTACTGATTCCTCGCACTATAGCTCGAGATTCGCATCTCTAAATCATACACCACCTTCCCATCGACGTCCACGCGCTTCTCCGCGCGAACAATCTGCGATTCTCTTCGCACGCCCAATCGCGTCGACATGAGCTCGCTCAGGTATTGCTCGAGCACGCGCTTCCCCGCGTCCTCCGGCCCGCCCAAATCCTCCACCGACGCGTACGTCGAGCTCGACGGCGACGACACGCTCACGAAACAGTTCGTCTCCACCTCGCCCGGATCTCGAAAGAACACATCGTTCCCGCTTCCCTTGACCTCTATCCACTCCTCGGGACGATCGAACGCGTACCCATCGATGGGGTCGTTATACCGCGTGAATCCTCGCGGTGGACGCGTGAACGCGCGCGCGGGCGTCGGTAACGCGCACGCCGACGCGGACGCGACGAGCGCGGCGAGCGCGGCGCGACGAGGAAGACTCGGAAGCGCGACGCCCATCGTCTCGCGGTCTCGGTCCCGGAGCGTCATCGTCACCGGTTCGCGCGACGACGCGCGCGCGCGCGCGACGGTGACGGCTCGACGCGACGCCGTTCGTTCGTTCGCGTCGACGCGCATCCGCGCGCGCGGCGCTCTCGGCGCTCTCGTCGTCATCATCGCGCGCGAGGCACACTGGCGCGCCATTCGAGCGCGATCGCGCCCATCGTTCTCACTCTCGCGCATCGCCTCGAATCGCGCGCGCGCGATGACGACGAGGGGAAACACCTCGTCCTCGACCACCGCGCTCTTCGCCTGGGGGCAGGGAGAGGACGGACAGCTCGGATTCGACGACGCGCGCGTGAACGATTTGGATTATTCGGTCGACGCCCCTCGACGGGTGGACGTCGCGGACGTCGCCGCGATCGCGTCCGGGAGCAGAAACTCGTTCGCGGTGACGTCTTCGGGGGAGACGTACGCGTGGGGGTGGAATTCACACCGCGCGACGTCGTTGACGGTGGAGGAGTGCGACGAGCTCTTCGTGCCGACGCCGAGACGCGCGAAGACGACGAGCGCGACGCGGGCGACGACGATTTCGGCGGGTGGATGGCACGGGGTGTGCGCGAGCGATGAGGGGGTGTATGGATGGGGAGGGAACGAGTACCATCAGGCGGGATCGAACGCGTCGGATGGGACGGGCGCCGGCGGGGACGAGGGCGACGCGCCGGATCGAGACTGGGCGCCGGCGAGACACATCGTGTCGCCGATGCGACGGGTGGCACTTCCGGAGGGGGCGAAGAGGGTGATTCAGGTGTCGTGCGGGGGGATGGCGTCGTTCGCGCTGAGCGAGGATGGACGGGTGTGGGAGTGGGGCCAACCGTTGGAGGAGGAGGAGCCTCGCGCGACGCCGCAGCTCGTTCGCGGGTGCGAGCGAAGAGTCGTCGCGGAGATCGCGGCGGGGAGTTTTCATCTCTTGTTGCGCACGGAAAATGGTGAGGTGCTGTCGTACGGGAACGGGATGTACGGCCAGCTCGGCACGGGCGCGACCGCGGCATCGGACGTCCCGCGCGTGGTGGAGACGTTCGGTAGAGTCGGCGTGGCGAAAATCGCCGCCGGCGGTTGGCACTCCGCCGCCGTCACCGCGGGCGGTGAGATCTACACCTGGGGACGCGGTGAATACGGTAGACTCGGTCACGGCGACGATTGTCGAGACAAGGTGGTCCCCGAACGCGTCGAGCTCGATCTCGGCGACGAGGCGCTCAACTTCATCGTCGACGTCTCTCTCGGCGGTTCGCACTCGTGTGCGCTCACTCGCGACGGCCGCGTTCTCTCGTGGGGTCGCGCCACGTACGGACGTCTCGGTCGCGTCGTCGATCCCGACGCGTCGTCTTGCGGCGTCCCCGGCGTCGTCGTCTTCCCGCCGCTTCCCGACGACGGACGATGGCGCGTCTTCGCGTTGGCGTGCGGCGGTCGACACACCCTCGCCGCCGCGAACCAAGGGTGACGACCGAACGACCGGGACGACCGAACGACCGGGACGACCGACCGACCGGGATGAGCGACCGACCGAACGGCATCGCGTTCCCGCGTTGCAATCTAATTTTAGTGTCACACTAGTCTCACTGTTTACCCATACACCCATCTGTCGTACACTTTTCGCCCCAAGGGACGTCTCGACGTCACACATCGTTCTCGACATGTCCGCGCCCGCGCCCGCGCCCGTGCGCGCGCACCGCGGCGCCGACGACGAGATCGACGCCTCTCGCGTCGTCCTCGACGCGAACGCGACCGCGCAGACGCCGACGCGCGCGCCGACGTCGACGGGCCCGCGCGGCGGCTCGAAAGATGTCCCGAGTGGGAACGCCGGTGCCTCGCGCGACTCGCGCGAGGGCGCGCGCGGTGGATTGGCGAATCGCGTGAACGATTTCTTCGGCGTCAAGTTTCAGGCGCTCGGACGCGCGAGCGCGACGACGCCGTACCGAGTCTTGGCGGGCGCGTTCGCGGCGTGCGTGCTCTTCGCCGTCGGGTTGGGGGCGCCGGGATTGACGAATGAAAAGCGCGGTGATAAGCTGTGGGTGCCCACGGGAACGCCGGCGCAGGGTGATAAGACGTACGTGGACGCGATGTTCGGATCGGAGACGCGCGTGGCGCAGGTGATTTTAACTTCGCAGACGGCGGGGGCCAACGTGTTGACGCCGAGCGGTTTGGCGGCGTTGGAGAGCATCGCGCAGCGCGTGCGCTCGACGACGATCGATTGGGAGGGATCGACGTATTCGTATACCGATCACTGTTTCCGCGCGGGGCCGAATTGTTACGAAAAGAGCGCGCTGAATGCGTTTTCAAACGCCGCGGGGTACGCGACGCAATCGAGCATCGACGCGACGCTCAGCGTGGATCCCATCATCAATCCCACGGATGGAACCACCGTTCGATTGATTCGTTCGATCGGTGGCGTGACATACGATGGATCGGCGCCGCGCGCGACCGCCATCTCTTTGACGTTTCTGTTTAAGAATGACGAAGTGCTCTCCAAGGGTGAATACGTCAACCCCAAGGGCGACGCGTTCGACAGCAAATTGCTCACGATTTTCGCGGACGCGCCGAGTGGATACAAGACGTCGTACTTCACCGACCGTTCGTTCTCTGATGAGTTCGGGAGCACGGTGAACAGGGATATCACCAAGCTTCAGATTGCGTTGATCGCCATTCTCATCTATGCCACGATGACGCTGAGCAAATGGTCTGAGGGTTGCAACGGCGCTCGCGTCGGTGTCACCATGTGCGGCATCGTCTCCATCGGCATGGCGGTCGCCTCCGCGTACGGCTTGGGCGCGTACTTTGGCATCTTTTATTCGCCTTTGATGAACGTGTTACCGTTTTTGCTCCTCGGCATTGGCGTCGACGACATGTTTGTCATCGTCAACGCCTACGACAACGCCGCGTACGAGCCCGATCCCAACGAGCGCATGGCTCGCGCCCTGCGCGTCGCCGGCATGAGTATCACCGTCACCTCTTTCACCGACATCATCGCCTTCTTGATCGGCTCGTCCACATCTCTTCCGGCGTTGAAAAACTTTTGCTTTTACGCGGCGTTTGGCATCTTTTTCGATTACCTCTACCAAATCACCTTCTTCACCGCGTGTTTGGCGTTGGACGAAAAGCGCAAGTCTCGAAACAAGGCGGATTGTTTCTTCTGCCTCGATTGCCCGCCGGCCGCGTGCTGCGCGTGCTGCAAGCCGGAGAAGATGAAGAAGTCACCGCTTCAGAAATTCTTGGGCCAAGGTCTCGGCGTCACGCTCGGCAACTTTTCGACCAAGGTTGCCGTCCTCGCCACCTTCTGCGCCATCACCGCCGCGGGCATCGCCGGCGCGACGAAGATCGAAGTCGACGCCGACGTGGGCGATTTCATCCCCGACGGTTCGTACCTGAAGACGTACATTTCGGAGACCAAAGACTTGTTCACCACGTACGGCGACGACGTGCAACTCTACGCCAAGGGTACGCTCGATTTACCTCAAGACGACTCGGTCCTCCTCGCGGCGACGGCGGCGTTCAAGAATAACCAGTACATCATCGACGCGTCCGTTCGATCGTGGATTGACGACTTCAAGTCGGCCAATCCAAACGTCAACTCTGGCAATTACATCTCCTTGCTCAAGACGTGGCTCTCGAGCGGCGTCGGGGCGCAATACCAGAGCGACGTCGTCTTCGACAACGACACCGCGCCGACCGCCATTCTCGCCTCGCGCGTGCACGGCAATCACCCAAAGACGGATAAATCCAGAGTTTCGGTGCGCGGGATGGATTCAGTGCGCTCGGATATCTCCGCCGTGAGCGGCAACGACGGACAAATTTTTGCCTACGGCGCGCAGTGGCTCAACTACGAGCAATACAAGTCCATCTCCGCCGAGGCGTTTCGAAACATCTCCATCACTCTCGCCGCGTGTTTCGTCATCATCGCCATCCTCGTCGTGGAGTGGAAGACGGTCGTGAGCGTGTCGTTGTCCCTGTGCCTGACCTTTACCAACATCGTCGGCTACATGCACTTTTGGGGTCTCACCATCGATTCCGTCACCGTCATCATGCTCGTCATCGCCCTCGGTCTCGCCGTGGATTACTCGGCGCACATCGGTCGCGCCTACCTCGAGAAACGAGGCTCACCGAACGAGCGCATCGTCTCCACGCTCGAGGACATGGGCGTCGCCGTCTGGAACGGCGCCATGAGCACCTTTATGGCGGTGTTGATTCTCGGCTCGTCGGATTCGTACGTCTTCCAAACCTTCTTCAAGCAGCTCTTCCTGTGCATCGTCCTCGGCCTGTCCCACGGTATGATCTTCTTACCCACCGTGTTATCGCTCGTCAAGCCCGAGCCGTACGACGAGGCCAGATGATCTTCGTATCCGCCGCGTCATCGCTCGTCGAGCCCGAGCCGTACGCCGCCGCCGGACGATACGTCGGTCGACGAGACGACGCCGTCGGCGCCGCCCGAGCGCCGCGTGCATCCCTATGTATTCATTCATTCATATTTCTATGCATCATCCACGCGCCCGCTCTCTCCGCGCGCGACGCCGTCGCGTCCCGCGTCTCGTCTTTCGCGCTCGCGAACGAAAGATGCCAAAGATGCCACAGATGCCGACGTCACACGCCCACGCGCGAGACCACGCGGGCGAGACCGCGCGCGCTCGATCCCCGGTCATCTCCACCGTGCGTTCTCCCGCGTCATCGTCCCTCGAATCGCGCATGCGCGCCACCGCGCGTCCGGTCACCGCGCGCCTCATCGTCGGGCTCGGTGACCCCGTGACGGACGTTCTCTGTCGCGTCACGCGCGCGAACGCGCTCGATATCCTCCGCGACGTCGACGACGGGTCTGACGATGACGTCGAGATCGGTGGGTGCGCGGGGGTGACGACCGCGGGAGATCTCGACGCGATCGTGTCCCGGGTGGCGGCGGGGACGCGCGCGACGACGCCGGGCGGGAGCGCGGCCAACGTGCTGAAAGGATTGGCGGGCATCTCGAGAGCGGGGAGAGGTGAGGATGAAGAGGGTGAAGAATCGTTAGTCTTGACGTTCGTGGGGACGATCGAGGACGAGGATGCGGTGGGAGAGGCGTACGAGGAGGCGTTATCGCGCGCGGGCGTGCGCTCGGCGTTGGCGCGGCGGCGGAGAGCGACGCCGCCGCTTGGAAGCGCGAGGTGCGTGTGTTTGGTGGATGAACACGGACAGCGCACGATGCGAACGTATCTCGGCGCGGCGGCGAAGACGACGGTGGATGATTTACCGATGGGGACGTTGGAGCGGGCCGACGCGTTGCACGCGGAGGGATACGCGTTGTATAAACCCGAGGTTTTACGCGCGGCGTGCGTCGCGGCGAAGAGAAACGGGGCGCTGGTGAGTTTGGATTTAGCGTCGTTTGAGGTGGTGCGGAATCGACGCGAGGCGTTGGAGGAGATTTTACGCTCGGGGATGATTGATTTGGTGTTTTGTAACGAGGACGAGGCGCGGGAACTCGCGCGCGGGACGTCGAGCGAGGCGCGCCCGCCGACGAACGGACGCGCGGCGGAGCGTCCGAGCGAAGAGGTCGAGACGGAGGCGCTGAAACATCTCTTGCGCTTCGTCCGGGTGGCGACGTGTTCGCGAGGGAAGAGAGGGTGCGTGTCGATGAACGCCGCGGGCGAACGCGCCGAATCGCGCGCCGAGGGCGTGACGGCGATCGACACCACGGGCGCGGGCGACACGTTCACGAGCGGGTTTTTACACGCCTACCTTGCGGGTGGATCTCTACGTCAGTGCGGCGACGCAGGGTGCGCCGCGGGGGCGGAGATCGTGCAGGTGCGCGGCGCGGAGATGGACGAGACGCGATGGCGCCGCGTCGCCGAAAAAATCGAGCGCATCTTACGACGCGACGCGTGACGTCGCCGCCGCCGCCGCCACGGGACGGGACACGGTACATAGAATTGATTTGTTACACACTACAGTACAGCGATGAGATACGATCACCGACCGCTCTCCCGTTTGCGTCGTCGCCACGTCGCCTGATAACACGACGAGCACGCATCCTTCTCGTCCATCTTGCGCCATCTGCTCGACTCTTTCTCCGTCTCGCAAAACGCGCAGAATTTCATCGCATACTTTGGCGTCTCAATCGTCGTCTCCTCGCCGTTCTCACCCGCGTTCACCGCCGCCGCCTCGGCTCGTCGAAAGCACGCTTCGCACGCCCACTTCGTCTTTCCCGCCGCCTCCTCCCCATTCTCCCGCGGTAATCTTCGCCACGCGCGCGCGCGCGTCCCCTCCTTCCCCATCGCTCTCCCCTCCCCACACACATCGCACCTTCGATCGTCTCTCGCCTTTCGCTCGCGATACTTCGCCCTCTGATAACACTTGGCGCACACGCGCGCGTCTTGGCCATCCGCGCCTCGCGCCCCGCCGGGATCGCGCAGTAACCACATGGTCGTCGTCTCTTCGCATCTCGGACACGCGCGTTCGATCCCAGACTCGCGTCGTCGCCTTCGTTTCTCTCCGTCGTAACACGAGCCGCAGAGCCACCCGTCTTTCGACTTGGCGCGCACCCAATCGCCTCGAGAGGTTGCAGACCCACACTGAATGCACCGGCCGCCATCCGCCCGGCGTTCGATCGCGTTCATCGCGCGAACGTGACGCTGGAAACACGCCTTGCACACCGATCCGCCGTCTAAACGTCTCCATCGAGACGTCGTCGCGGTGCCGCACCGATCGCACGTTCGAACGACGCGCGAGGGCGCGGACGCGGGCGCGCCGCGGGTGGGCGCGGCATTCGGCGCGATCGTCGATTCCGTCGTCTCGCGCGCGCGCGCGTCCACGGTGACGTCACCGCGAGAGGTGAGCATGTCGATGAATTTTGATGGCGTCTTTTCGGGGCGACGCATGGCGCGAGACGCGCGTCGCGCGCGAGACGCGCGCGCGCGAGTGACGACGGCGACCGCGCGCATCGCGCGCGTGGATTGCCGATCGATCGACGCGAATGATCGACGCGGTCGACGCGGAGACGCGTCTCGCGCGCGTCCGATCGGCGCGATCGACGCGAGAAAAAGTCTCGCGTCGATTCCTTGGCGCGTCTTGGTCGACGACGCGTCGAGGCGCGCGGTAGACGACGACGAAGGAACATCGACATGCGTCTAACGAGAACGCGTCGGCGCGCGCGCGCGCTCGCGCTCGCGCTCGTTCTCCTCGCGACGCGTCCGTGCGCGCGCGCGAACGGTGGGTCGAAATCGATAGGTTCGAACGGGGACGTCGAGGACGCGCGCGCGGCGTCGCGAGACGACGCATCGACGGATGATTCCGATTCCACCGATGGCGTCGAATTCAGAGTCTCCGGGACGACGACGCCGACGCCGACGTCTCGATGGGAACCGAGAGTGGACTCGACGCCGCCGAGACGGGGTGACGATCCCGACGACGATGAATCCGTGAATGTGACGAACGAACGACGGCGGTACTTGAACGATTTATTGGCTGAGGAATCGGTGGATGATCGAAGACGCGCGCGCGCGGCGAGCGCGTCTCGAAGCTCGTCGGCGAGACGACGGCGAGACGCGTACGCGTGGGTCACCGCGTACGTCGAGGGTGACGCCGGGCACGACGCCAGAGGGTGGGATGACGGTGAGGCGTGGTACGCGCTCGGGTACGCGCGTCGGTACGGGTTGATAGAGGGTGTGGGGATGGATGAACGGGGCGCGAGGACGTGTCTCGAACGCGCGGCGGCGTTGGGCGACGCCGACGCGCACGAGGAGTTGGGATTCACGTACGCGAGCGGGTGGGACGGCACGCCGAGAGACGCGGCGAAGAGTATTCTACACTATTACTTCGCCGCGAACGGTGGGAGCGTGACGGCGATGATGGCGTTGGGGTACAGACATAAACACGGAAACGACGCGCCCGAGTCGTGCGAGAGCGCGGCGCTCTATTATCACGAGGCGGCCAAGCTCGTCGTCGACGATGCGGCCACGCGCACGCCCGGGGTGTTGCCGTTTCAAATTGAAAAACATCGTCTGAGCGCGGAGATGAGCGGGAGTAATCTCGCGGCGAAGCGAGAGCGGGATTTAGTGCAGTATTATCGATACAGCGCCGACATGGGCAACGTGGACGCGCAGGTCACCATGGGTCGTCTGTACTCGCTCGGCGCGCGAGGATTGCGAAAAGACGTGGACGCGGCGAGAAAATATCTCACCGACGCCGCGAACGCGGGCGACGCGACGGCGATGGCGAATTTAGGAAACATGTACGCCAACGGATTCGGCGTCGAGACGAATAACGCGACGGCGTTTGAGTGGTTTGAAAAATCGGCGAAACAAGGCAACGCCATGGGTCGGTACGGGTTGGGATACATGATCCTCGCGGGTCAGGGGGTGCCGAGAAACGAACAACTCGCGGTCAAGTATCTCAATCAAGCCGCCGAGCAGGGATTGGCGGATGCGAGGTTTTTTTTAGGCGTCTTGTACCTTCGCGGCGTCGGCGTCAAGCAAGATTACACCAAGGCGTACCATCACTTTAACGTCGCCTCGCACGTCGGTCACGAGGTGGCGACGTACAATTTAGCCATGATGCAACTCAACGGTATGGGGTTCCCATCCTCGTGCGCGTCGGCGACGTCACTGTTGAAACAACTCGCCGAACGCGGACGGGTGGCGACGCCGATGGAGCACGCGTACGCGGCGTACATGCGCAGAGATTACCGCGGCGCGCTGTTACGTTACATGAAGATGGCCGAGATGGGCATAGAGGTGGCGCAGGCGAACGCCGCGTTCTTGCTCGAACACCGTCTGGGAGACGAGGGACGGTTTCGCGAGGACACTGAGATCAATCCGGCGGCGACGAGCACGGCTATGCGCGCGCTGCACTACCACCGCCTCGCGGCGTCGCAGGGTAACGTCAAGTCTTTGCTTCGAATCGGCGACGCGTATTACTACGGGGAGGGCACGGACGTGTCTCTCCCGAAATCCATCTCGGCGTATCGCCAGGCGAGCGAACAGAGAAATCCGCACGCGATGTTTAATCTCGCGCACATGCACGAACACGGCGTCGGCATGGAGAAGGATTTACATCTCGCCAAGCGATACTACGACATGGTTCTCACCGCCAGTCCCGAGGCCAAGATCATCGTCACCCTGGCGTTGAAAAAGTTATCCGCGCATCAGTGGATCATCGATCACAGGGAACACATTCTGAGAGTGGCGAAAGAGTTCGCGTCGCCCGCCGCCGAATTCGTCGACTTCGTCGTCGGCGTCGGCGCGACGGCGTTGCTCTTCTTCGTGTTGATGCTTCGCGCCGGTCTCCGGTAAAAGACGACGCTCGAACGGAAGAGAAAGAAGAGGAAAGGCGAGAGACGCGGAAGAGAGACGCGCGCGCGTCGGCGTCGACGCGATGGAGACGATAGAGTACACATTTTTCATTTGACGAGTCACGACTCAACAAACAGTCCCTTACATCCCGCGCACCCACGCCCACCTCGATCGACTCGTCCGTCAAAAGTCGCCATCGCGTCGCGCCGCGCCTCCGAGCGCGTCCCATGAGCGCGCTGTTTGACTTTAAATCCTTCATCACCACCCTCTTGCTCTTCGTCTGCGCGTGCACGTACGTCAAACTCCGCGCTCCGGGTTTGCTCGATTCCCACCGCACCGGGTTCCGAGGCGTTTTTTGGAAAGCCGCGCGCGTGGGCGAGCGTTTATCCCCCTGGGTCTCCGTCGCGTGTCTGTACATGGCGGTGCAGACGTTGTTTTCGTGAGCGACGAGCGCGTGGACGCGACGCGAGGAGGGTGGGTTCGGATTCGATCGAACGCGTCCCGGCGACGCGCGGCGACGGCGACGGACGCGCGGACGACCATGTCGAGCGGGAAAGCGGCGCTCGTTCGCGCGTTGAAATCAGCGAACGAAACGTTGAAAAATGGTGACGCGAGCGAGGCGTTGCGATTGGCGAACGAGGCGGTGGCGATGGATGAGAACGCGTACGAGGCGTGGGTGGTTCGAGGGAAGTGCGCGGCGGCGAACGGCGACGCGGATGACGCCGTGACGTCGTACGAACGCGCGATAGGGATCAAGAGTGATCACCCGGCGGCGTATCAAGGATTGAGTGAGACGTTGGAGGCGAAAGGGGACGTCGAGGGACGCTTACGAGCGACGAGATTGTTGGCGGACGCCACGCGCGCGAGCGGTAAGATTGAAAAGTATTACGAGTTTATGAAAAAGGCGTGCGCGTACGCGTGGAAACACCGCGCGTGGACGCGCGTGGTTGAATTCTGTGGTGAATTAGGAACGATACGCGCGTCAGACGTCGCGTGCGCGGACGAAGAGACGCGCGTGGAGTCGTTGAGACGCGCGTGCGAGGCGGCGTTGGCGCTCCGGGACGCGCGCGCCGCCGAGGCGGGCGAAGCGGCGGTTCAGACGCTTCGATCGACGACGATCGCGTCCAAGGGCGAAGAGTCCGCCGTTCGTGCGCTCGGCGCGCGCGCGTCGTACGCCGCGGACGACGAGACGTTGTCTGAGGCGTTGCGCGCGTGGTTGGCGGAGGACGCCGCCCGCGCGACGTTTGACGCGAGAACGCACCTCGCCGAATACGAACGGCTCTTCGCGCGTCTCACCGCCGCCCTATCCTCGTCCGTCGACTGCGATTTAGACGTCAAGACGTGCGCCAGAGAGACGCTCGCCGAGGCGTCGAGACTCGTCGATGCGTGGGGAGACGTCGCGCTCGAACGCGTCGCCGAGTCGCCGACTGTCGTCGTCGCCGCGCTCGAGCTCGGCGTAGATTGCGAAGAGGAGGGTTGGGACGACGTCGTTCGAGACGCCGACGCCGACGAAACGCGCGTCGTCGCCCTTCTCGAGAAGATTCGCGACGCCGACGCGATCGCGAACGCGTGGTTGACGCTTCGAGAGACTGGACGGAGCGGCGCGTTTGCGCACTCGTGTCGACCCGTCGACGCGCCGCGAGACGCCGCGGGTTTACTCTCCGACGCCCTCCGCGACGACGTTCTCGCGCACCTCTCGCGCGAAGACGAGACGAGACCGATGCCCGCGGGCGCGGTGATCGGTTGGCTCGCCCTCGCGGAGTCTGCGTTGGTCGGAGGCCAGCGCGGGGACGCGCGCGCGCTTCGATGCGCGGCGACGGCGATGAAACTTTTACGATGCGACGTCACCGCGGACGCGTTACCGAAAACGACGCGTCGCGTCGTCGTCTTACACGCCGAAGCGATGATGTTGGAGGGAATGTTTGCGCGGGCGAACGAGGTGTTCACCGAGGTGGAGGGCCCGAGAGCGATGCGAGGCGCGGCGACGTGCGCGCTTCACGCGCACCCGCCCGAGCGCGAACGCGCGTTGGACATCTTGACCGCCGCCGCGAACGCGTACCCGGCGGTCGCGCGCGTGCGCGTGGAGAAGGGATGGTTGATGACGATCGCAGGCGCGCCAGAGACGCGCGACGAGGCGTTGGCGACGCTCGAAGAGGCGTGCGGCGCGGCGCCGGGACGCGCGCTCGCCGCCGACGCGCCCGCCGACGCGTGCGCGAGACTCGGTATCGCGCGTTGGCGCGCGAAAGTCGAGCCGAGAAAGGGTCCCGGAAGTGCGTACGAGGCTTTGTTGCTCGGTGCCGCGCGCGCGTCGGCGTACCAAGCGGCGGCGTTTGCGCATTTAGGATTGTCGCGCTCCGCCGCGGGCGACGACGCGCGCGCGCGAAAGTGTCACGCGCGCGCGCTCGCCTTGTGTCCCGCCGACCCAACGTCCGGACCGGTGGCGTTCGCGAACGCCCTGAACGCGAACGACATCCGCGAGGCGACGAAAATCTGTCGCGAGGCGCTCGACGTGGATTCACGGTGCGCGTGGGCGGCGAATAGGTTGGCGCCGATGCGCGCGAGAGCGGGCGATCACGAGGGCGCCGCCCGCGCGCTTCAAGTCGTCCTTCGCGTCTCTCCGCGCAATGCGGGCGCGTGGGAAGCGTTGGGCGCGTCGTACACCGTCCTCGGTCGACACTCCGCGGCGCTCAAGGCGTTTGAACGCGCGTTGGAGCTCAGCGAAGACTCTGGCGACGGCGCGCGCGCGTACGCCGCCGCGCAGACGGGACACATTCAATTAACCCTTGGTTCCTCCGTCGACGCCGCGGAATCGTACGAAAAGGCGCTCAGCGACGGCGTCGATCGCGTCGCCGCTCTCTTCGGCCTCGCCCGCGCGCACGCGCATTACGCCGAGGGTGCGCTCAGATTGGGCGCGCCCGGACGCGCGGCGGATTCACTTCGCGAGGCGCGACGCGCGGCGTCTCGCGCCGTCGACACGCTCGGCGAGAGCGCGACCGCGACGTTTTGGAAACTTCTGGGCGACGTCCACCACCTCACCGCGCGGGTGAACGACCCAGCGCACGGCAAAAACGTCGAGGCGACGCTCGCCGAGCGCGCGCGCGCGGCGACGGCGGCGGTCGATGCCTACGAAAAAGCCCTGGCGCTGTCCCCGGACGCCCCGGCGCGTTGGCGCGATCTCGTCGCCGCGCTTCGCCTCAAAACCGACGTGCACGTCCTTCTCGACGACGTCACCGCCGCCGAGACGTGCGCCGAAGAGGCGTCTCGACGCGCCGTCGGCTACGTCGAGCGCGCTCCGGGAGACGCGCGTGCGTGGTTCGCGCTCGCCTCCACCGCCGTCGGTGAAGACGCCGCGTCTCGGGACGCTCGCGCGATGACGGCGCTCTCACGCGCCGTCGCGATCGACCCGACGTTCGCCGACGCGTGGTGCGCCCTCGGTCGTCTCCGTCTGTCCCGAGGCGACGTCGCCGGCGCTCGGGACGCGCTCGACCGCGCCAGAATCGCCGACCCGAGCTCTGGCGACGCCTGGACCGCCACCGCCGAGCTCTTCGTCGCCGGCGGTCGACTCGAAGAAGCGCGCGGGGCGTTTCGCACGGCGGCCTCCCTCGGCGCCGGATGTGAGGCTGAATTGGGATGCGCGCTCGCGTCGTGCGCGTCGTCGCCCGCGCGGGCGAGAGACGCGTACGCGTGCGCTCGCCGCGCGCGCGAACGTCTTCCGGGCGACGCCGTCGCCGCCGTCGCCGCGGCGCTGTGCGCGGAGAGTCGAGGTTCGTTTACGGAATCGGAAGACGCCGCGAGAGACGCGATCGAAGCGGCAAAGCTTCGGGAACGGCGCGCCGCCGCCGACGGGTCGCCGAGACGGCGTCTCTCCGCGGTCGGGCTCGCCGGGACGACGACGAACGATGATGCGTCGCACCGCGTCGCGTCCCGAGTCGCCGAGGCGTGTCTCCGACGCCTCGAGCATCGACGCCGAGCGTCGGCCTCGTCGCCGACGTCCTCTTTCCTGCGCGCGCTCTCCGCTGCCGCGTCTTCGTCTTCGTCTTCGTCTTCGTCTTCGGCGTCTTCGTACTCCGAAGACGAGGTCCGAAGACTCATCGCGCGGTGCGCACCGCGAAACGACGACGACGACGACGACGACGACGACGACACCGATTCGGCGCTGATATTCACCGCCGCGCGAACGCTCGCCGCGTCGCTCTCCTCCGAACACGACGTCGTCGTCGCCGCGCTCGGCGCGTGTCCCCGCGCCGTCCCGCGCGGCGATCGCCGGGCGCGGAGCGCGCTCGCGCTCGCTCGCGCCGCCTGCGCGCTCAACGCCACCCCAGTCATCGGCGGCGATGAAAAGACACTCACGGAGGCGTCGCGAGACGCGAGTCGCGCGTTCGCGTACGATCCTTCGTCGACGGCGGCGGTGAGAATCCTCGAGCGCGCGCTCGATCGACGCCGAGGACGCGCGCGCGCCGACGCGGAGAATCATCACGCGCTGTTCGAGCGCATGTCCACCGCCGTCGAAAAACACCTCGCCGGAGACGCCATCGGTGCGGAATCCACGGTGCGGTCCATCGCGGACGACGACGGTGCGGGCGGGCGGTGCGGTGGGTCGCCGCTCGCCGCGCGCGCGTCGGCGAGACTTCTCCTGGTGACGTTTTTACTCGCGCGCGCGAATCGAGACGACGACGCGAGACCGAGGAAAGAGGCGAGAAAAGCGTTCGCAAAAGTACCCGAGGAGGCGATCGAGTCGTACCGATCCGTCGCGGGCGTCGCGCGCGCGTTGGCGTCCGAGTGCGTCGTCGGCGTCGGCGGCGCGTGACGGGACGCGACGGGACGCGACGGGACGGGACGCGGGACACACGACGACGCGCGTGACAGAGAGAGAGGCGCGGAAACGATACGATGCCGCGCGGAGAAAGAATCATCGCGGTGATCTCGCGCGACCGGCGCGCGGAAACGGTGCGAGTGTACCGAAAGACACCGCGGCGTCGAACGGCGAGGTCGACGTCGACGCGCGCGTCGAGAAACGCCGACGACGAGACGCGGCGTTCGAAAGAGTCGAGGGATGAGACGACGCGTGAAGAGCGCGACGACGAGGACGATGGTGATGATGACGATGCGTCGTCGAGGAGCGTGCGCGCGTCGTTTTTACGCGCGATCGTCGCGAACGAGTCGCTCGGGACGCGTCTCGTCTCTCTCTCGCGCGTCGGGACGGGGACGGGGACGGGGACGGGAACCGCGGGCGCGGAGCCGCGAGACGCGGTCGACGCGTTAGCGTCGAGACTCGGATCGTCGTGTGCGACCGGTCTCGAGGACGCGTCTCGTGTCGAACGCAATCGCGCCGCGTACGGCGCGAACGCGGCGCGCGGTCGAGCGACGAAGACGACGCTGGATTTCGCGCGCGAGGCGTTGGAGGATCCCACGCTCATCGCGCTCGCGGTGAGCGGCGCGGCGAGTCTGCTGTTGGAGACGCGTCTCGTCGCGACTCGCGGTGGTGACGCCGACGAACCGGCGTGGTTGAACGGAGCAGCGATTCTGTTGGCGGTGTTGGTTGTCGTCGTCGTCGAGTGCGTGAATAACGAGCAAAAGCAACGCGCGTTTATGAATTTGAACGCGGCGAGCGAAGAGACGAGTCTGTCGAGCGTGACGCGAGCGGGCGCTCGAACGCTCGTACCGAGAAGAGACGTCGTCGTGGGCGATGTGGTGGATTTACAGGCGGGAGACGTGAGTCCCGCGGACGCGTTGGTGTGCGAGAGCGCGGATTTCTTGGTGGATCAGAGTCACATCACCGGCGAGAGCGATGAATCGAAAAAGAGACCGGGCGACGTCGTCTTCGCCGGGTCTCGAGTCACCTCGGGTCGAGGTTCAGCGCTGAGCGTCGCCGTGGGGGAAACGTCGTCGTGCGGGGAGATTGCGGAGATGATCGGCGTCGGCGGCGAAGACGCCACGCCGTTACAGAGACGTTTGCAAAAGCTCGCCTTTGACATCGGGTCGTACGGCGTCGCGGCGGCGGCGTGCGTCGGGACGATTTTAGCGTGGAAAACGACCGTGGACGCCGTCGGTGGGACGATTTCGGGGGCGGAGACCACGGTGGGGTATCTCGACGACGTCATCGTCGCCGTTACGATTATCGTCGTATCCGTGCCGGAGGTTCGTTTCTCTACGCCGCTCGCTTTTTTTTTGTTTTTTTTCAAAATCGTTCGTTCGTTTCCAAAACGACGACGGTCGTTCAGTGATGATTGGAGTATTGGGAATCTCTCAGAGAGAATTCAACTCGTTGACGAGACAGACTCGCGTCTTTGCCGACTTCCTTCTGACGAACGCCGCCGGGTTTATTTATTTTTTCTCGTCGACGTCCTTCGTCTCGATGACGATCTGAGTATTGGGAATCTCTCCGAGACGCGCGCGTCGTTGAAGAGAAAACACTCCGTCTGCCGACTTCCCTCTGAGAGACGAAGACGTCGTTTCGATGTCGTTCGCCGAGACGAATCGCTGACCGCCGCCGCGTTTTACCATTTTCGCAGGGATTACCGCTCGCCGTGACGCTCGCGTTGGCCTTCTCCGTGCGACGAATGCTCGAGCGAGACATGCTCGTGCGCGTGCTCGCCTCGGCGGAGACCACGGGTGAGGTGACGTGTCTTTTACTCGACAAAACCGGTACGCTCACCGTAAACGAACAACGCGTTCGACGCGCGTGGATCGCCGGCGTCGACGTCGGTCCGCTCGACCACGCCGACGACGCCGCGCGAACGAAAGCCATCATCGCGCACGACACCGCCGAGCTCGACGACGCCGTTCTTAAGCTCGCATCGATTCTCTTGGCGATGAACACGACGGTGACGTACGACGGCGAGGGTCACATTTTACGAGGCGGGCGACAAGAAATCGCCCTGTTACGCTTTGTACAATCCCTCAACGACGACGACGAATCCTTCGCGACGACGATTCGCCATCATTTCCCGCTCGTCAAGCTCTTCCCGTTCACGACGGAGCGAAAACGCATGTGCACGCTCTTCATGCTTCGCGACGGCGTCGAAGACGAGGAGGCGGGCGCGCGCGTCGTCGTCCGCGCCGCCGTCAAGGGCGCGGCGCGGGACGTGCTCTCGCAGTGTTCGAGCGTCCTGAACGCGCGCGGCGAAAAACACCCGCTCGATGACTCCACGCGCTCGACGCTCTCGCGCAGGTTTGAATCGTGGCAGAGAGACGCCGAGCGCGCGTTGCTCATCGCCTATCGAGACGTCGAGCGCGAGCGCGTGAGCCCGCGAGACGCGACGACGCTGTGCGAACGGATGAGCGTCGAGAGCGCCGAATCCGAGCTCACGCTCGTCGCCGCGGTGGGAATGAGCGACCCGGTGCGCGTTGAGGCGCCGAAGAGCGTGGAGACGTGTCGACGCGCGGGGGTGGCGGTGAAGATGGTGACGGGGGATTCTCTGTCCACCGCCGTCGCCGTGGCGAGACGGTGCGGCATTTTAGACGACGACGACGACGTCTCTCGCGCGTGCATGACTGGGGAAGAGTTTCGCGAACGCGCCGTGGATCAAGCGTCGCTCGACGCCATTTGGCCGGATTTACGCGTGCTCGCGCGCGCGAGTCCCGCGGATAAGTACGCGCTCACGGATGGCATTCGAGCGTCGACGGCGACGTCTCGGCGCCAAGTCGTCGGCGTCGTCGGCGACGGGACCAACGACGCGCCGGCGCTCCGTCGAAGCGACGTCGGTTTCGCCCTCGGATCCGGCACGGAGACGGCGCGAGAGGCGTCCGATATCGTCCTCTTGCGAGACGATTTCGCATCCGTCGTCGAGGCGATTCAATACGGACGAAACGTCTTTGAATCCATTGAAAAATTCATCACGTTTCAACTCACCGCCAACGTCACCTGCGTCGTCGTCTCCGTCGGAGGTGCGCTCGCGTACGCGCGCGCGCCGCTCTCCGCCATCGAGTTGCTCTTCGTCAATCTCGTCATCGATTCCTTGGCGTCCCTCGCCCTCGCCACGGATCCTCCGAGCGACGAGGCGTTGCGACAACCGCCCGCCGACGCCGGCGAGCTCGTAAACAGCACCATGAGACTCAACATCCTCGCGCAGGTTGCGTACCAACTCTTCGTCATGCGATATCTGCTGGATCGCTTCGGCCCGGACGACGCGCAAATCTTCGCCGCCTTTGTCCTGATGCAACTCGCGAACCAGTGCAACTGTCGAACGGTGTCCAACAGGGTGGACGTCTTCGCCGGCGTCGGCGAAAATCCTCTCTTCGTCGCCTTGCTCGCGACGGAGATTTTCCTGGTGGTTGTCATCGTGCAGAGAGGCGGCGCGGTGTTTCACACGCGTCCGCTCGACGTCGGCGAGTGGTGTCGATGCGTCGCCTTCGCCTTGGGATCGTTTCCTCTCCGAGCGTTGGTGGTGACGTTTCTCGTATCGCTCGCGGCGGCGATTCGCGAGGATGACGAAATCAAACGACGACGCGCGTCTCGAGAGGAGTAGATGAAATGCACGCGCTTGTACGATTACATTACATTCTTCAAAAAAACAACAACAACGACACACACGTACGATTCTCGCGTCGAGTCTCAGATTGGCAGCGTGTACGGAGGCTCGAAACCGGTGAGCGACGGCACCATGGTGCCGGCGAGTTCGTAGTACACGCCGCCGACGCCCATCTCCTGTCCGTTCGATCCCGTCCAGTCGCGGTACGGTCCGTTGGAGTGCGTGGGATTTCTGTAGTGGTTCGACATGTCTCTGATGAGCGGGTCGCCCGTGTTGTGATCGAAATCCGACGCGGGATCCGTGTGGTCGAGCGCCGAGTCCAACGCCTTGATTTTTAACGCGTCGGCGTCGACGAAAATCTCGATGCGCGCCATCTTCCAACCCGCGCCGACGAGACTGGTTAAGATCCACTGCTTGCGAGTTTTCGTCGGACCCGAGTATCCCGACCACGCGCTGGATCCCGGATTGAACGGGACGGCGGTGGCGTACATGCACTGCTCCATGTTTTGACCGCGCGAACACAAGACGCCGGATTTTACGATGAGTCGACGCGCGTCGACGTCCGGGCCCCAATGCCCAGCCGCGAAGAGCGTGCGCGCGGCGTCGGCGCCGGTGCCCCACGTGCCCTCGAGAAAGTGCGACGCCGCCTGCTGCGCGGGGGTACACGTGATTCCAGAGCGTATCGTGCGACAGTTTGGTTCCGACTGTATTCCCGTCGTCAAGCTGAGCGAGCTCGGCGCCGAATCCCCGACTTTGAGCGATTTGTACTGCAACGCCTGCACGATGTAGTTTTGCATGGCGACGTTCGTCGAATCTGCGTACAACGTCGTCAAATCGTACTGCGTCGGATCGCAGTACACGTTCGTGCACCCGACGACGTGAAAGTTGTTCACGCGCCAGTCGTTCATTCCCTTTGTGCGATACGGGTACCCCTTGCCGAAGTCCAAGTCGTGACGCGTTTGCGAGATAAATTTCATCTTTGCGCGGCCGTTTTCGAGATAAATCTCAATCTTTGCCATCTTGAGGTACATGCGCCAGTAATCGATCCCACCCACGATCCATCGAACCGCGGTTTTGCTCTCGGTGAAACTCGAGTCCTTTTGCATACCCGTCCTGAGGTGCGGATTTATGCCGACGTATCGATCGTCTGAATCCGCGTACAACATGATCGTCTGCGGCACGATCAATCGAGCGTCCCGAGATTCACCCAAATCGACCGACGCGTTCGGATCCGTCGCCGGCGACACGAGTTTCCCGCTCAACGGTTGCGTGTTAAACGCCGTGTCTTGATATCCCGGCGCGCACCTTCTCTCGCACGTCCCAAACACATAACTCACGTTTAACGGATCTCTCTCGTTCGTCAACACTCGATTCATGTACTCACCATACTTTTGCACGCATTTCTCACCCTCCACCGCCAACGGCGCCCCAGACTTTCGCGTCCCGACGTCGTAAAACTTTTGTCCCGCGTCGTTCGCCAACGCGAAACCGTATTCCCAATCCAATTCCGTCGTCGTCGCCGTCCACGCGTACAACCCATCCGCGATCTCCATCCTCGACAGTTCGATCCCGTCGTCGTACTCGAAAAATTTCTTCGAGCCGTAATTGTGTCGAACGATTTTCCCGCTCGCGCGCGGCGACGTCCAAAAATCCCGCGCGAAGCCCTCCTCGCGCGTCGCGTCCGAGAGACAGTGATCGTACATCGTGAACGTGCGACTGAGCGCTCCCGCGCGCTCGGAACTGCGAGGCACACGCGGGAGAAGTCTCCCTCGAACGCCTCGCCATCGACCGAGCGCGCGGGCGACGCGTCCGCGATCGTCTCGAATGCTTAACACGAAAACACCGGTGACGACCGCGAGGACGCCGAGGACGACGCGACGACGCGCGATGTCGCGCGAGGACGACGCGCGCGCGGGGACGAGAGGCGTGCGCTCGTCGTCGACGGTTCGCATGACGAGAGACGGCGTCGCGCGACGGCGGATGACGCGGGAATCGTGGTGGTTGGGTGGAGGGTGTTTACGCTCTGTATGTGTAAAGAGTGAGATGTGATTTTAAAGTGTCGTGGAAGTGTTTATTCATACATGCTTTGGTGCGTCGACGCGAAGAGCGGCGCCGCCGTCGCGCGCCAATTCTCTCGCCACGTCTCCTTTCCACGCTCGGCGGCGCCAAATTTTAAACCCTGAAGCACGAGTCTGTGTCCGTGACACAGCTTGACGAGGGCGTCGGCGAGCTCGAGGTATGAACCGAATAAGACGCCGTCGACGCCCTCGCTCACGAGTTCGCGCACGACGTCGTATCTCGCCGCGAGCACGGGGAGAGACGCGCCGAACATGTCCAACACCTTCATCGGGAGGTCTAATCCACTGCTGGACGTGTGTAAACACACGCCGACGTGCGCGTTGGCGAGCGCGCCGGGGTAGTCGTCGGGATGGAGCCAGACGGTTCGAAACGCCACGCGTTCGAGCGTCAACTCGTTCATCTTGCGTTCGTACATCTCGCGCTGTGGACCCTTACCGGTGATGATGACGACGAGATCGGGGTATTTGGCGACGTCGGTCTCCTTGTGGCGTCGGCTTCGCTCGTCGTACTCGACGGCGGCGTCGAGTAAGACGTCGAAATCTTCGTCGGGCGTCCACGACGTCGAACTCACGACAAATCTCGGTTTATTCTTCGTCATGCACGCGTGCGTCCCCTTGAGAAATCGATCGCACACATCGTTCTCTCGCGCCACCGGCGACGCTCTGAGCGCCGCCGCCGGTCGCTCTCGCGTCCAAAACGCGCGCGGTCCCTCGGCGACCGCCGCCGCGTCCCGAAACCGGTCCGCCGCTTTATCCTTCACCACCACCGCGTCCTCGATCCCGAGCTCCTCTCGTAAAAAGTCTCGCATCGCGTTCGTCACGCACATGTGTTTCGCCGGCCAATACGCTCCCAGCGTGCGCTCGTACCACTCACAAAATTTCGTCGCTCGGCTCGCGCGCCCGTGTTTGAGCCCGAAGAGCGTGTATCCCAAATTATGCCAGTCGATCACCATGCGCATCCCTCGAAGGCTACACGCCAAACCACACGCGAAAAACGTCGGTATACACGGTGGATTCTGTATCAACACCTCTCTCGGGCGCGGTCGCATCGTCAAAAGCGCGTATAACAAATGCGCGCACTGCGCCGCGGCGCGCGCAATCAACGCGAGCGCCGTCGGCCAATTCGCCGTCATCGACCATTCCCCCGTCGTCACCTCGACGCGTCTCACGCGCTCGTGCTCGACGATCTCTCGAATCGGCGTCGTGCCCCGAGTGGAGACGACGACGACGTCGCGATCGGCGTCATCCGCGAGCGACAGCGCGTGGTATTGCATTCGAGGCGAATGGCCGAAATCGCCCATGACCACCACCGCCGTCGTCGCGCGCGGTGGGCGCTCCGCGTTCGTCGACGCGTTCGTCATCGCGTCTTTCGTCGTGGAGACCCGATCGCGAATCGCGCGTCGGACGCGCGCGCGTGTGAGACGAATGGGCGCCAACTTGAATTGGATCGTCACTTTTTTTGCAATCCGGGACTAATTTACCGTCTCGCGCGTTTCGTCGCGCCACCGCGTCCACCGCGCGCGCCTCGTCCACCGCGTGCGCCTCGTCCGCCTCGCCCACCGCGTCCCGGGGATTTACGCGCGTCTCGCGCGTCCTCGTGCGCGGATTCTCTCGCGCTCGCTTTTCCGCGAGACGCGCCGGGAAGCGCGTCCGAGTCGTCCGAAGACTCATCGGACGAGTCCGATTCGTCCGATTCCGATTCGTCCGATTCGTCCGATTCGTCCGATTCGTCCGATTCGTCCGATTCGTCCGATTCGTCGCTCTCGCTCTCGCTCTCGCTCTCGTCGTCGTCGTTCGCCTCTCGCGTCCTCGCCGCCGCGCACGCCGACGCCATGTTCTTCGCCTTGGTCATCATATCCTCCTCCCCATCGCTCTCGCTCTCGCTCTCGCTCATCGAATCGCCCCGCATCGACGCATCCTCCTCATCGCTCTCCTCCTCGGACGAATCCTCCTCGAACGAATCCTCCTCGTCGTCGCGTTCCGTCGTCGCCTCGACGCGTCCCGTCGCCACGACGCTCGCCGTCTTTCCCGTGTGTCTCACCTCCACCCTCGTCTCGTCGCCGAAGCGCAATCCAGAGCCGCCGAGCGAGAATTGTTCGCGTCCGTCGCCGTTTCGCAGCGTCCCGATGGCGATGGCGTCGCCGCGCGCGTCGTCCCCGTCCCCGAAACCGCCGCCGCCGCCTCGCGCGGTGATCGTCACCACGACGCGTTCGCTCGCGTTTCCGGGGGTTTCACCCTCGCCCACGCACAGGGCGACGTGCGTGATGACCACCGCGGACCCGCGGGACGGGGTGAACGCGCGTCCCGCGCCGGGGCCGACGCGAAGTTGGAACAATTCCATTACGGAAACCTCGCGCGCGCGCGCCGAGTCGACGAGTGACGCGAGAGACGCGTCGGATGAGGCCGTGTGGTGCGCGGTCGGTGTCGTGGGAAGGGAAAGCGCGCGCGTGTGTGTTGATCGTCGAGCGTCGTGATGCGTGGGGATGTGTGAATGCGTGAATGAATGATTATTGCCCGGCGCCGCGGAGCGCGCGAGACGCGGCGGCGACGAGGGCGGCGACGCCGGCGATGGATTTCACGACATCGAGCGCCTTGTTTTTGGGTTTTTTGTCGAGTTGGTAACGCATCGACCACTTGTACCCGGACGCGTCGAGCATGACGGCTTGACACAGACGGAACAAGTCGCGCGCGGCGGCTTGTTCGTTTTTAAAGATGGAGACGGATTCCACCGAGACGCCGAGCGGAACGCCGGAATCTTTCGTCTCGAGGATGATTTTTTCGCACATGGCGACGAGTAATTCCACCGACTTCTGCGCGGGGTTATCCGCGCCCAAGATGTCGCGCTCGACGTCGGCGGGGACGGAACATCCGAGCCACTTTATGAATTTCATCGTCTTTTCGCGACCGCACGGCGCAAAGGTGAGCACGACGCGCTTGGGCGCGATGCCGCGCTTTTTACACTCGCGTCCGTAATCGTTCAAGAGCTTGATGGTCATATCCGCGTCGAAGATGGCTTGCGAGATGAACCACTCGGCGCCCGCCTCCGTCTTGGCGCACAACGTCTCGTGCTCGTTGCCCTTTTTCGCGTGTCTCTCGGCGATGGTCACCCCGCCGAACGCGCAACCTCTCCTCGTCCCTCTCAACAGCTCCGCCGCCCGCTTTATCGTCGGTCCAGCGTACGATTGACTCGAGCTCGCACCACCCACGAGATTATACGACCGCGTCGCCTTGGTCGCTTCCTTCAACCACGCTCGAAACGCGTCTTCGCTCTTCTCCTCCGCCACGCACTTGTACACCACGCTCTCCGTGCCCCCGCTCGCGCGTTTCAACAACTTCGCGAACGTCCCGGGATCTCCCAATTTACGAAACGGAAACGGTCTCGGTTCGGCCGTGCGTCCAGCCTCCTCTTGAATGTCGTACACGATGTATCCGTCGCACGCCAAGCCTCGCGTCTTCGCGACGAAGCCCTCGGCGGCGTCTCGGGACGCGTCTTCGCTCGATCCATCGAGCGCGGGCGTCACGCCTGGTGAGCGACGCGAAAAACGCACACCGACGCGATCGGTCGATCGTTTTCTCGTCAGTCGTCTCGTCTCGCTCGAAGGCGTCCCCGAATACTGAATCATTCGTGCGCTCGATCGTTCGGGACACATCTCACATCGCGCGCGTCTGCAGTCGCGTCTCGCGTCGCTCGCGCCGTCGTCGCGCACCGAATAAAAATACCGGTCTCGATGGGTCTCTCAGGGCGTCCACGAGCGACATCGCGATCGTCCTCGACGCGTCGCGAGGTGAAGATGATGGGTCAGGTTTTAGGGACGGTTGCGTCGGATAAAATAATCAACGTAATGGATGAATGGATGAATGGATGGACCGAGACGCGGTGGATCGTTTCGAGCGCGTCCTTCTCTCTCTCACTCTCTCTCTCTTTCTCTCTCTCTCGCTCACGCGGGGGCGAGCGGAGGCGCGGGGGTCGACGCGTCGGACGACGGACGGAACGCGCGTCCGCATTTCGTCGCTATGCCCGCGATGAGACCGGAAATGAGCGCCCAGACGACGAGACCGCAGAGTCTGAGCGCGTTTGCCGCGCCGATCGGCGATAAAAGTTTGGATTTGAGCACCAAGAGGGCGACGCGTCGTCTTCGTTTATCCATCTGCGCGTTGCACGCCGCGCGCGCGGCGTCGTCTTGGAAAATTTCGCACGCGGTGTGTTCGCCCGGCGAACCGCGAACGAGGTCGACGACGCGTCTGGCGAGTGCACGAAACGAAAAAGTCGCCGCCGCTCCCGCCGCCGCCGCTCTCGCCGCGTCGACGAGCGCCGCGCGCACGTTCGGCGGCGGCACGAAGGCGCTCTCGGGACTCGCGTTCACGGCGAGTCGACGCAATGTTCGTCCGGCGCTCGAATCGACGAGTTCGTTGGCGAGTCTCGCCACGGCATCTCGCGCGTGTTCGTCGGCGACGGAGGACGAGTCGTCGTCTCGATCCCCTTGTTCGGCGGCGGAACTCGCCTGCGCGCTCAGTTGCTCGAGCTTTGTCCAATTCACCCCTCCCCGGTCGTCGAGCAACATTTTCTCTAAAGCTCTCTTCCCTCTCGCCGTTCGAGGGGATAACGCGCGAAATATCGCCGTCGGCGCCGCCACTTCGTACATGTTACACTTCGTTCTCGCCGCGGCGAAATCGAGCGTCGTCAACGATCGAATGACGAAAACCATGTACGGAGGTAAATTGAACCGGTAGGCGGTGGAAATCTTGGTGAGGTCGATGACCAATTCCGTGAAATTCGCTCTCACCTTTGGATTCCCCTCCTCACCGTCCATGCACACCTCGAACGCGCGACGAAACTCGTCGTCGGTGATCGGTTTCCACGACCCCGGTCCGCCTTGCGTGTAATCCGCCTGATTCCCGTCCTCATCTATCCACATCTGCGGCGTCTTCGGAAGCATGTCCATGATGCGCAGATTATCGATAAGTTCGCCCCACTGACTGTTTAAGATGTTTAAAATACAGTTGGCCATCGCCTCTTGTTGCTCGTCGTCCACGCGACAGACGAGTCCGAAATCGAGCAGCGCCAAGCGCCCGTCGTCGGTGAAGAGCATGTTCCCCTCGTGCGGATCCGCGTGCACGATTCCGGTGCGAAACAACTGCGCGGACGAACACTCCACCCCCATCTGTACCATAAGTTTTTGTTCCTCGAGCGTCAGCGCCTTCATCGGTCGACCGACGATCCAATCTTGCGTCAACACCTTTTTCGTCGTCATCCCCGCGCGATGGCGCGGGACGTACACGTAGTCTAAAAACTTGAGCGATTTCCGAAACTCGTCGGCGTTTCTCGCCTCGATGGTGTAATCGAGCTCTTGAAACACCCCCGCGCCGACTTGATCGACAATCTTATCGAGATCTTCGCTCCCGTTTAACCCGGATTCCTCCACCCATTTAAACCCGAGTCGAATGATGTGTAAATCGAGCGCGATGCGTCTCACCATGCCCGGTCGTTGCACCTTGACCGCCACCTTTGTCCCGTCGTGAAGTCGTCCCTCGTACACCTGTCCAATGCTCGCCGCGGCGATGGGTTCATCGCTCAATTCTTTATACAACGAATGCGTCGGTCCCTCGCGCGAAGCCTCGCGTTCCGTCACCGCGCCGCGCCATCCCAACTCGTCTCGTATAATCGCGCGCGCCTCCTCCGAAGAAAACGGACCAACCTGATCCTGCAACACCTCTAAATTCTCCGCCGCCTCCTCCCCGATGATATCCGGACGCGTGCTCAGCGTCTGCGCCATCTTAATGAACACCGGACCCAATCTCGCGACGCCATCGCGGAGTTTCCTTCCTCGCGTTCGTCTCTCCCTCGGCGTCCCGAGCCGTTCCTCGTACGTCCACGTCGCGTACACCGACCCGACCACCGCCAACACCTCCGCCGCGCGCACCGCGAGTTCACCGGGCGATCGTTCGAAATACGCACCGACGTCCAGCATCTTACGCGTGAAATCATACTCCGGGGAGAAGTCGAGCACGATTTTCTCCAACGCCGCGTCTTCGGCGGCGCGCGTCGACGTCCCGAGTTCGAATTCGACTTCTCCCGTCGTCGTCTCCTCTTCCTTCGCGTCCTCGAGACGGCGCGCGAGGGAGGCGTCGTCGAGGTCGTCGACGACGGCTCGCGCGGAGACGTCGCGCGCGTCCACCGCGCGCGCGCGTGGAAACCTCGCGCGAGACTGTGTTTTCGGCGTCGCGGGAACGCGCGCGTGGCGTCGCGCGCGCGTCTCCGGAGACGCGCGCGCGGACGCGGGAAGTCGCGCGCGAGGCGCGCGCGCGCGAGGCGCGGGCGCGGGCGCGGAGGCGCGGTACATGACGGCGAGGACGCGCGCGCGGCGAGGAGTGCGGACGATGGGTGGTGGGACCCCTTTGGGACTGTCGATGAGTCATGACTCGTGGATTTGGTAAGGAGGCGGGCGCGTCGACGCGTTATCCCGGAGATTCGAGCGCGAGGACGCGTTCGTTTTCATCCATCGTCTCGAGTTAAGGGTTTCGAGGGTGATTCGAAGGGTTCGTCGTCGTCGTCGGGTTCGGTGTCGACGACGGTGTCGACGATTTTTCGTTTCGTCTTCGTCTTCGGCGTCTTCGTCTTCGGCGTCTTCGTCTTCGGCGTCGTCGGCGTTCGCTTGGGCGTTCGAAGGTGCTCGGGAAGCGTCTTGCGAACGTCTGATAGCTCGGCGATGAATAACGCGTTGTGCGCCCACCCGGCGTACGGACCGAAGACGTCCTCCATGCGACGCTCGACGGCGCGCATGATTTTCGGCGTGACGGATTTGGCGTCTCTGAGCTCGGGCGCGTAGTGCTCGACGGCGAATTGCCACACGTGCGTGTCCACGGGGATGGCTTGGTGTTTGTCCAGAGAGAAGAGACAGACGCACGCGGAGACTTTGGGACCGACGCCCGGGAGGGCGAGGAGCGCGGCGTGCGCGTCGAGGTACGGCGTCTCGTCGCGCAGTCGGTGGAGGTACGCGTCCGGCGTCGTCTCGAGTTCTCGCGCGACGCGCGCGAGCGTCTCCGCGGCGCCGACGATGAATTTCGCGCGGTAACCGAACCCTAGAGCGCGCAATTCTTCCTCGGTCGCGCGCTCGATGACCTGTGCGACGCTCGGAAACGCGTGAAACGTCGTCGTCGGCGTCTCTTTCTCCGCCGACGCCTCGATTTTCACGACGTCGTCCCTCGCCACGTCGTCCATCGTCACCGGTAACGCGTCCCCGTACCGCGAACACATCTTCCCAACCATTCCGTGTATCCTCGAGATGTGATTGTTACTGCTACAGATGAAACTAAACAAACACTCGCTCGGATCTTGTCGAAGCGTCCGCGCGCCGTCGATTCTCGACGCCAACGCGCGAAATCTCCTATCCGCCTTTGAAAACGTCTCATACAGCGCCTTCAACTCGACATCCGCGTTAAAATACTCCCGAATCACCCGTTCGTCGTCCTCCACCGTCTCGTTCGACGGTCGACAGTAGACTTTATACTCGACGACGCCGTCGTCTCCGTCCCGGCGTTCCCTCGCGCGCACCACGCGTCTTCCGATGACGCCGACGTAATCCGAGTCCCCATCCCCTCGCGAACGCCACCGAAAACTCTGTCCCGTCGGCAGCGTGTGTCGCAATCGAAGCTCGGCGCGCGTCATCCCTCGCAAGGGTCGCCACGAGGCGTCCGCGACGACGATCGGCGGAGAATCAGAATCATCATCATTCTTCGTCATCGCGTCGTCGCACGCGCGCGTCGCGCCGCGAATTCGCGATGGAACGAACGGTACTATTATTCTCCGCGCGCGCGCGCGCGCTCGCGCGGCGATGATGACTCGCGCGCGCGCACACACGCGCATGAGTGACGCGCATTCGCGCCATTTCTCGACGCGCGTCGACACCCGTTTTCACTCGAGCGATTCACTCGAACGACGCGCGCGAGCGATGCCGGCGGCGGAGGTCAAGGTGCGGGTGCGCGGAACGCGCGGAGAAAAATATGCGCGATCGATCCGCGCGCGCGATGGGACGCGTGGACGCGCGCGGACGCGCGTGGAGACGCGCGGATCGATCGCGCGGCCGGGCGTTTCGTAACCGTCTCGAACGTAACGGTTTTTCCGTAGAGACGCGAGACGCGAGACGCGATGGGACGCGAGACGGGGTCGACGCCGATGACGCGCGGGGTGATCGGGAAAAAATAATCCATCGTCGCGTCGTCGTCGTCGTCGTCGATCGCGATGGACTGACGTCTCCATCGCGCGATGGTAGATGATTCACGGTGGACCCTGGGGGAAGAGCGGGACCATCGTGCACGTGAATATCGAACACGACGATCGAAAATCGGACGTCAAGCGACGCATCTCGCACGCGACGGGGATTCCCGTGACGGATGTGAAGGTGGTGCTCGCGTCGCCGACGCAGATCGCGGCCGGGTCGAAGAGGTGTCCGGGATTGTCGTACGGGAACTGCGGCGTGATGGAGAAGCTCGGTTTAGCCGTGTTACAGGCGGAGACGGGAGATAAACCGTTCGTGCCGAGATTGAGTCCGAATCGAACCGATAATAAGGGGAACTGGACCAAGGTTGAGTGATGCCGCGGTGATTCGGGTGTCGGAGATGGAGGGGGAGTGAGTAACATTTGCTTCTCTCTCGCGCGCTTTCGTCGTACGACTGACTGTAATTCTGATATTACAATGCGTGTATGAATCATTCGTTTCGTTCGCGTCTGCGTCGTCTACTCGTGATCGTATTGGTAGTCCTCGAAATCGTTATACATGCGCGCGCCCGTGGCGTCGCAGTGCACCACGTCGAAGCAAATTTTACAAAAGAAACTCGGACTCTCCGCCGCCATCTTGTCGCCGTACGACACGTGCGCGGCGTCGAAGACGCCGCAGATGGAGCATCCGCGTCGAAACACGCGTCCCTCGCGTATGACGAGCGGGTACATGAGATGATCGGATTCATCGTCGGGGTGCGGCACGCGCACGTCTCGCACGCGCCACTTGTGTTCGCACTTCCCCTGGTGCGTCATGACGTACGCTTTGCCCACCGTGAGCGGCACGTCGGCGAACGTCACCCCGCGCATGTCTCGTCCCGTGAACCCCTTACCGCTGATATTCATCTCCACGGGCGCGCCCGGCGCCGCCAACGCGTCCTTCTCTTGGTAATCCAACAGCGGCACCGAGTAATCCACCGCATCAGGCGAGCGCAAGTCGTTATAAAACACCCCCTCGATGAACAAAAACCCATTCTTCGTCTTCGGGTGTCCCTCACGCTCCGCCTGCACGTCTCGGAGACAGTAAATCATATCCTTAAACGCCGCCAACGGTGTCGACCCGCGAACGATGATGTCCATGACGAGGTACGCCTGTTTCACCGGGTGAAACACCTCGAGCCAAATCACCGCGTCGTTCCCCGACGGCGCCGCCTCCTCGCCCTCCACGCGCACGCGTTTCTCCCCGGCCCGCACGCGCGCCAACTCCGCCGCATCCATGCGCTCGCTCTCCGACTCCAGCAACTCGCGCGGTTTCCACATAACCTTGGTCACGTCCACCTCTTTCCGCAAGAGCGCGCGCTTGTACTCGCGTCTCGCCAACTGTTCGAGTTCCAACTCCACCTCACGAATCGACGCCAGCGGCGCCATCGCCGTCTGCTCCCGAAGATGCTGCGCCATCAACCGCGCTCGTTCCGCCTTTTGCTCGTCCGCCGCGAGCGCCTCTTTAGATTTCACCTCTCGCGCCCCTCTCGGCGGCGGACGCGCCTCTCGCGCCCGTTCCTCCTCCGTCGGCAACGGTACGCTCGGCAACATCCCATCGATCGCCTTTTCCAGCGTCACCGCGCGTAAATCACTCACGCTCACCTCTCCCGACTCTTTCTTCGCTCCTCCCCGCGCGCTCGACGACGCTTTTTTCCCTCGTTTCGCCGCGTCGGCGCTCGCGCGCGTCGCCGCCGTTCGCAACGTCTCAAACGCTCGCGCCACGCGTTCACAAAAATCTCCCGCGCGCTGTCGACGAAAACACACCGTCAGTCACCGAACCGTGCGCGCGACCGAGGCTTGGCGCGCGCGCGCGCGTCAACGAATCGAATCAAAAAAAATCAAATTCTCGCGTCTCGTCGTGGACGCACGATCTCTTCCCCCGGTTTCACGCCGGGCGTCTCCGGCGGACAGTGACGCGCGAGCGTCGCCGCCGTCCGCGCGTTCGCGCGCTGCGCGTCCGATCGCGCGACGATGTCCGTCCTCGTCGCCATGAATGTCGCGCGCGCGATAATGACGAAAATGTTCCAAAAATTCGACACATTCCTCGCGCCTCGCGCGTCGTCGTCACGTCTCGACGCGCGACGTCTCGACCCATCGCTCGAACCGATCGTCCCGCGTCGTCTCGCGTCGCGCCATGTCCGCGGTCGTGCGTCTGGACCCCGCGATTCGCGCGTGGGTGCTCCTTCCCATCTCGATCGCCATGTACCTCGTCGGCGCGCTTCGGCACCACGTCTCGCGCGCGACGGCGTCACCGCCGCGCGCGTCGACGGAGGCGATGCGAGAGATGTCTCTCGCGCTGCGCGCGGAGCGGTGTCGACGATACGCGGGGTATCTGCGACGAGAGACGTTCGAGGCGAGACGACGGTTTTATTGCGACGCGCGGGACGGCGCGCTGCGAAAGCCGACGTCGTCGACGGGGGTGAACGAACAGGCGGCGATGTTGAGCGATCCGACGAAGATGACGGGGATGATGCGGAAAAACGCGATGATGATCGCGCCGCAGATGGTGACGGCGGCGTGGGTGAATTTTTTCTTCACCGGGTTCGTCGTCGGGAAGACGCCGTTTCCGTTGACGCAACGGTTTCGAGGGATGCTTCAGCGAGGGGTGGCGATGCAGAGTCTGGACGTGACGTATGTGTCGAGTCTGTCGTGGTACTTTTTGAATTTTTTTGGTCTGGGCGGGGTGTTTCAGCTCACGCTCGGGAACGACGCGTCGAACGACGCCGAGGCGATGAAGAGCGCCTTCGCGAGCGGCATGAACGCCGATCGCGCGTACGCGAGCGCGCGTGAGGGATTGGAGACCATCAAACACGAACACATGATGCACATCGCCGACCGTCGGGCGACGAAAATCCTGCGCGCGCTCAACGCGGGGGCGACGCCGAGACGCGCGAGACGCGCCGCGGCCGAGGCGTAAACCCCCATCCCCGCCTTCGTTCGACGAACGCGCGGTAGAACGCAGAGGTATTGTTTTAACACTAGTACTTGTATCGCATCGCACGGGAATCACGTCTTCGCGTCTTCGCGAACGCGAAGATGAATGCGCGAATGAATGAATGCGTGAATGCGCGAATGCATGAATGAGCTCATCACCCGCAGTGTCCGACGACGTCGCGTCGTTCGCGCGCTCGCGTCGTCGACGCCATGAACGAAGACGTCGACGACGACGCGTTCGCGCCGTTTTCGTACCGTCGCGCGCGCGACGTCGTCGACGACACTCGCGGGACGGTTTCGGGACAGAACGTCCCATCCACGAGCTCGACGTCGCGCCGCGTCGCGCTCGTCGTCGCGAGCGCCCATCGCGCGCTCATCGCGCACGAAAACGGTTCCGTGTGCGTTTTAGACGTCAGGAACCTCGCGAAGAGACGATGGATTCGAGGACGCGGGCGCGTCGCGGCGTTGGCGTTGGACGGCGTCGGCGCGCGCGCGCTCGTCGCCGACGCGCGAGGCGAAATAGTCGTCTACGCTCTGCGCGCGCGCGACGAGGAGGACGAG
>Ga0208410_1000149_pt1 | contig 42969 bp, 27 predicted proteins | sample ETN02SmetaG_3_FD_185787 | JGI IMG/M metagenome (GOLD analysis project Ga0208410, IMG submission 185787) | Marine microbial and viral communities from oxygen minimum zone, Eastern Pacific Ocean - ETNP2014F10-02SV257 (SPAdes) (version 2) | ecosystem: Environmental > Aquatic > Marine > Oceanic ... | reverse complement strand
CGAACGTTTCCGCTGTACGCGATGGATTCGGAGATTCCGTTGTTTCGAGATATTTGTCGGTACGAGGTGACGAGGCGACAGTTTCCGCGCGACGAGACGGCGACGGCGAAGGCGAAGGCGAAGGCGAAGACGGGCGAGGCGGAAAAGACGACGACGACGACGACGACGACGACGACGACGACGGTGAAGGGCGGTCGGAGACGAACGCGAACGCGGTGAACGCGCGAACGAACGCGGTCGTCGGCGATAGGATTGATGTGTTGTAGCGGTAGCATAGCGAAGACGCGCAGTCTCGTCGCCGACGCGTTACTCCTCGCCGCGCGACTCGCCGGGAGCGGTGGACATGCGCGGGGCGACGCGCGCGCGCGCGAACGCGCCGCGAATGCCTCGCGCGCCTCGCGCGAGCGCGCGCGGGGGTCGAGACGGCGCGAGCGCGCGTCCCGCGCGCGCGTTCCCAGCCAAGTGGAATCCATTCGTGAACGTCCCGGACGCGCCCGACCGCATGACGGACGCGGATCGCGCGCGCGCGGACGACAGTGACGGTGTCCTCGGGTATCACGACGCCACGCGCGCGATGCGAGCGAGCGAGAGCCTGCGGTCGGGGACGTCGAGGCCGGACGAGTACTTTGCGGAGATGGGACTGAGGTTTGACTTTGACGACGACGTGGCGTCTTCGAGCAGAGATTTTGAAGAATTGAATCGTTTGTTCGTCTCCGTCGGGTTCAGCGCGCGGGCGCACGAAAAGTTGGAAAAGGCGGTGGATAATTCGTACGCGTCGCTGTGGGTGACGACGACGCGGAACAGTCGATTCGCCAAGGAGGGACAGGTGGTTGGATTCGCTCGAGCGACAAGCGACGGCGTGTTTCACGCGACGATTTGGGACGTGGCGGTGTCGCCGGCGTGGCAGAGGCACGGTATCGGTCAAGGATTGATCGAACGTTTGGTCGATCACATGTTGGACGAAGAAATATGCAACGTGGGGTTGTATTCGGAGAGTAAGGTGGTCAAACTCTACGAAAAGTTGGGCTTCTCAGAAAAGTGCCCGGAACCCTCGAGCGCCATGCAGTTTAGATTCAACTTATCGCCGTACTGAGGGTGACTAACAGCAGAACTTCATAACTTGGGCCTAACTCGGACTTAATACCCGAGTTATGAGAATGAACGTTTCATAGATACATCGTTTATTAGAAAAGCCGCGCGCGCGGTTGCGCATCTGTCTCATTTCTTGTAACTCTACTTCTTGAACCTACTTTCTCGCCTCCATGCGCGACTGGTAGCCGACGAGCGCGAAGACGCCGACGACGGCGGCGAGCTTATCGTACGAACCTTCAGCGGCGAGCGTCACGCCTAAAAACCCGAGCAACAAGAGGACCATCGTATACGTCGTCGCGCGCTGCGTCTCCTCCAACGTCGCCTTCATTCGCTTGTCCACCGCCTCCGCCTCGGCGTTCACCGCCTTCATCTTCATCTCCGAGAGCGATCCCGGTGGAGGCTTGGCGTCTTTCTCCACTCGCTTGCCCGTCCCGAGCAATTCCTCCGCCAAATCCTCAATCTCTCGCTTCACCTTGGCGTTTCGTTCTCTCGCCGCCTGCGCGTCGTCCGCCAACGCCGCGAGCTCCGCGTCCAACTCCCCCGCCACCATACCGAGCTCCAACGACGTCCTATCCCGCATCAAACCCGCCTCGACGTCGATGTTTCCCTTACTCTGCTCCCCCATCTCCACGATTTCCTCCTTCTTCGTGTCCAACTCAGCCTCGGCTCGATAAATCTTCCCTCGCAGTCGCAACTCGCGTTCGAGCTTGTCCTGCACGTACGCGTCCCCCTCCGCGCGTCGCCGCGCCTCCTCCGCCGCCTCGCGATCCATTCGCGCGTCGTCATCGTCACCACCGTCCCGTTCGTCGTCGCGCGCGCCGTCACCCGACGCTCTCGCGCGAACCGCGCGCGTCGCGTTCGTCGCCGTCTTCCCGCGCGCCGTCGTCCCCATCGCACTCGCGCCCGTTCGCGCGCGCCTCGTCGTCGTCATCGCCGCCATCGACGACGGCCTCGCGGAGATCACCACCGTCATCGTCGTCGTCGTCGTCGCGCGGTCGTCGGCGTCGCCGCGTGACGCGTCGTCGGTCGGCGCGAACGCGGCGAATGCGTGCGTGTCCCGAGCTTTGGGACTCCGTCTTGAGTCATGACTCAAGAATACACCTCCGTATCCATTCACCATCATCACGACGCGCTCGGTCGCGCGCGCGTCGGTCGCGCGCGTCTCGCGCGTCAGTCGCGGTCGACGACGAGACGAGGCCGGTCGCGATGTTTCGCGCGGCGATGACCTCGGCGAGCGTCATGGCGGCCGGAGACGCGCTGTGTCAGGCGGTGGAGCACCGGTCGACCGCCGCCCTATCCTCCTCGACCGACCGCGACGGCGCGAACGCCGAAGCGGGAGAGCCGTCGACGTCGTATCGCGCGGTGACGCGACGAACGATCGGGTTCGAACACGACGCCGAGCGCACGGGTCGGTTTTTCATCGTCGGCGCCGGATTGCACGGACCGATGTTTCATCGCGCGTTTCGACACCTCGACCGCGTCGTCGGGACGGGGACGTGCGCGAAAACCGTGGCGACAAAGGTGGCGGTCGGACACGCGGTGTTGTTTCCGACGTACACGACGATGTTTTTCTTCGCCATGAGTGGGCTGGAGGGGGAGACGGCGACGCGGGCGTACGAACGATTTCGCGACGTGGCGACGGAGACCTTCGTGAGCGGGACGGCGTATTGGCCATTCGTGAACGCGTTTAATTTCGCGTACGTGCCGAGAGCGGGGAGATTATTGTTCTTGAATGCGTGTGGTGTGTGTTGGAACGCCTACATGTCGCACGTGGTGTCGTCGTCGTCATCGGCGTCGGGCTCCGCCGAGGAGACGACGCTGTTCGCGGCGTCGAGCGCGTCGAGTAGTGGATCGATGTGACGAGACGCGCCGCGACGGTATCGGTGCGTTCGCGTCCCGATGTAATATGTAATATGTATAGTGTGTATCGACATCCCGCGTCGTCGGCGCCGCCGTCTCCGACGGAAACTCTCCGGCGCTTCGCCGCGACCGCCTCCGCGGGAAGGCTGCGCGCGACATCACACCCCGCTCGTCCGTCGTCATGTCCGCGCGACGCTTTTCGCTCGCCGCCGCGCGACGCTTTTCGAGACGATACGCGTCGACGCCGTTCGACGCCACGGGCGCCGCCGTGGACGCGCTGCGCGGTGAGCTCGCGACGACGTGCGATGAGGTTCTGGGGGCGGGCAAAAAGCTCAACTGGGTCTTCCTCGGCGCCCCGGGCGTGGGTAAGGGCACGTACGCGTCGAGGATGGCGAAACAGATGGGCGTTCCGCACATTTCCATGGGTGATCTCGTTCGAGCGGAGATCAAGGGGGAGACGGCGTTCGGAAAAGAGTTGAAGGCCATCACGGCGAGAGGCGAGCTCGCGCCGGACGCGTTGGTGCTCGACATTCTCGACGCGCGCATCAAGCGCGGAGAGAAGAAGGGCGAGCGAGGATTCTTATTAGATGGGTTTCCGAGAACCGTGCCGCAGGCGCAGACGCTCGGGAAGATGGTGGAGGTGACGCAGGTGTTGAATTTGACGCTTCGCGAGGACATTTTGGTGGAAAAGTGCTGCGGCAGACGCGAGTGCGGCGAGTGCGGCAAGGCTTTCAACATCGCCGACATTCGCAGTGAAAAGGCGGGAGAGGAGACCATCATCATGCCACCGTTGAATCCACCGGCGGAGTGTTTCGACAAGATGACGCAACGACCGGACGACACGGAAGAAGTCGTGCGCGCGCGTCTCGACGTGTACAAAAAGTCGACCATTCCCGTGGAGGATTACTACCGAGAGCAAGGATTGTTGAGCGATTTCCCCATCATGGGAGGAATTCCTGAGACGACGCCGGTGCTGTTGAAGCACATCATAGACATCTTGAAGACGCGCTAAGCATCTATCTACACACTCTATAGGTACTAGAATTCTATTTGTTTACAAGGGCCAGTTAGTAGTACGTAACGAAGAGCGGACGATCCCGAGCGATCCACAAGTTTAAGCCCGTGACGATCACCCCGACCGCGATCACCGCTTTGAGCGCACGCACGCCGGTTTCGTTCGACGCGGTTCCAAAGTACGCGCGGGACGACGATGATGGGTCGTTTTCGTCGGCGCTCAGATGCCGCCTCGCGGCGTCCACTCCGAGATAGTTTTCCAAACGAGCCGCCGCAATGCCGCCGTAAAAGACTTTGTAGTCTTGCGGTAGTCCCTTTAACGACTCCATGGCAGACTCCACAGATTTCAACGCCTGGGCGGCGACGATCGGGTCGGCGTTTCCGTACAAATCCTTGGCCGGATATTCACTTGCGTTGAGATGTCTGTAAAAGACGTTGAGCGCGATGGACGGTCCGTGTAAAGCGGTGACGTGATGCGCCCACAGAGCTGGAATGAACAACACGTCGCCGGGTTGTAAAATGACTTCTAACGCCGCGCGACGCGCGCGCGCGAATCGTGGGAAAACGGTGTGATCGTGTGCGTCGACGTCGCGCACCGTGGACGACGAGCCCTCCAGATATAAATCGCCCGCAAACGACGGCGGGAACAAGAGCACGCGCTTTTCCCCGTGTAACTGTATCAGCATGTTATCCATCGCGTCATAGTGCGTCCAAAGTTGCAAGTCGCCGCTGCTCACCCGAATGATTGCGCTAAAGTAATTGTCTTCCGCTCCCCAAAACGCGCTCGGCAGCGTCAAGTCTTGTTTGAAGGATGGAAACTGATTGAGCGCGTGCGCGGGCTCTTTTCTGGGATTCTCTCCAATGCTGCGAAGGTAGAAAAACTTACCACTGCGTGCATCCGTCACCTTCCCCAAGAGGTCGCCGAAAGGCATCACTTCGTACTTGAAGTTCTTGCGCACAAAGTCCAATTTTGGATCCTCGCTGACGTGCACGCTCACCAGTTTTTTCGAGACACCATCGAGTGTCGATAAATATTCCGGGGTCCACTTCCACGGCGCCTGGCCGATGTCTAACCCAGTCAATACTGCGGGCGCGCGCCGCGCGGCGATGTTTTGCGTGAAATATTCCGGACTTGGTCTGTGTACGCGTTGAACGCCGGAATCAGCCTGTCGGGGCTTCTCTCTCGTCGAGACCAATGGAACGGGTTCTTCAAGTTCTGGCTCGCGCTCGATGGGTTCGCCCGCTTGCGCCCGACCCGTACATCGCACGTCGCACACGACGTGACGAATGCGCGGACCGTACCATTTGACTCGTTCCAAGTGTTCCACCGCGATTTCTAAATCGTCGCGTCCGTTCGCCGCGGCGTACGATTTCAATTCGTTCACGAGTCGATTCATCCACTCTTCCTCCTCGCCGCTGTTCACGTTTGAATGCACGTGCAAAACGCCGCCCTCGGGTTTGAGTGCCTTGAGCGCCGTCTCCCACGACATCTCGGCATGAGGAAGTAAACCGAGGAGGACGCGATCGGCGACGCCAACCGGCGCGGTACGTCTGTTATCGCCTTCCAACACGTCACACCTAGATTCAACGCCATTCACGCGTAAATTGTGCCGTAACGCCTCGCAACTATTCGGATTCCACTCGCACGCGTACACCTTGGCCGCGTGCGCATTCTTGAGCAACTGTAAAGTGTAGTATCCGATGCCCGCAAACAAATCCACGATGGTTTCGCCTCGCGCGTTCGCGTTGCCCATCCTATTCTTTTCCGTGCCATTCCCGCTGCTAAACATGACCTTGGTGACGTCCAACCCATACGTGACGCCTAACTCTTTCGTCTCCACCCATCCATCGGCGCCCTCTGGGTACAGAATTTGCGCCCTCGATTCGCGTTTCGGCCCTTGACTCACCGGAGCCTGCCGTGCCACGCGCTTGGCGTCGAGCACGCGCGCCACCGTGGCATAAAGTTCAGTGTCGACAAGTTTAAAATCATTGGCGGTGAATGCGTTTTCGGGAATGAGCACCAAATCGCCCAATTTCTCCCACCTCGACGGTACCTCTTGCGCGAGATTTTCATTCAAGCCGTTTGCGAGAAGAAGCGCCGTCACCTCTCGTCTCAATCGCGTCACCGGATTTTGCGTCTTCTTCACCGGAGACAGCAGTAAACCGCCGTTCTCAGGCCCGCGGTCGTCTCTCAGAGTCATCTCCCCGCGCTCGATCGCCCTGAGTACGATGGCTGCGGACGGCGACGTCGATTTAGCCGAGCGAGCGTCCGCCATCGCCGCGGCGTGCGCGTCGGCTCGAGACGAAAACAATTCCTCCGTGCTCGTCTTCACCGGTAACAGCACGAACTCGATGTACCCGTCCTCGTTCTTCTTCGCCGACGCCTGACGCGTGTTATCCAACCATCCACACTTTTTTAATGCGTCCTTCACCTCCTTGGCGACGGATTTTCTCACCTCGACGCACTTTAAAACGTGCGCCCCCGAAGACTCCGCCGCGACGCCTCTCTTTCCCGACGCTCTCTCCGCGCACATCTTCCCGAAAGCCTCTCGAAACCGCTCCATGCGTTCCGCGTTCGCTTGAAATTTCTCATTCGCCATCTCCACCAACCGTTCAATCCCCGCGTCGTCCACTATTCGTTCGCCGTTCACCACCACCGGCGCCTCCATGCGAATTTGACATCGCGCCGCGCAAATCACGCGTTTCTCGCACGCCGTGATCCCGCTCTCCCTGTACCCACAATCTCGCGCGCATCGCACAAAATCCGCTCCACTCTCTAAATCTCTCGCCTCCACCGCCAATATGAACGGTTCAAATCGCAAGACCATAGTCTTCGTCGCCGCGTCTTCGTCTTCGCCGTCGGTTTCGCCGGGCGACGCCGTCTCCGCCTCCACCTCACGCACCGCCTCCACCACCGCGCGTCCTCTCGCCGGATCGTGCGACACGTACACCCATCGTCCTCCCTTCAACCCTCTCTCCACCTCTCGCGCGCCTCTGTCCGCGAACACGCTCACGCGCCCACTGCAACTCGACGTGGTGAAAAAATCGTCGCTCGCGCACACCTCGCGCACGAATTCGACGCATCGCGCGTCGACGCGTCCCGCGCGCGATCGATCGGCGTCCGCGTCGTGATCGAGGGCGAGATTCGCGAGCTCGATCGCCTTGCGGGCGTCGAAGGTGGCCATCGCGCGCGTCGCGCGCGACGAGGTGACGCCTCGCGCGCGCGCGCGCGGGGACCGTTGAGTCCATAGTTCGGGGAGTCGTGATTCGATGACACGAGTCGTGATCGAAGGAGAGAGGGACTCGGCGCCCGGCGTGCACGAATTCGCGGCGCGCCGGCGGCAGACCGTCGCTCGACGCGCGACGCGCGCGCTCGGAGGGAGACGCGCGCGAGCGTGGGCGAGGACGATGTCGATGAATTCGCCGGGAACGTCCGCGGCGCTCGGCGCGCACGCGTACGCGAGGTTGCGGTTCGACGACGTGAGCGAACACGCCGTGCGTCACCTGGCGCAGGCGCTGCAGTGGCACCGCGGAAGCGCGTACGAGGGGCAGTTCATCGCGCAGAGCGAACCGAGAGCGGGTGCGTGCGAACGATCGTCGTCGCGCGATGAGGCGAGGGGGGCGAGAGGGGAGGGGTGGGCGAGCGCGGAGGGTGAATTTCGTTTGATCTCGAATCGAGGCGGCGGCGCGAGAGACGAGAGACGAGAGGGACGACGCGCGGTGACTGACGACGGCGACGCGCGCGCGCGCGTGTATTTTATGTGACGCAGGGATGGGAAGCGCGCCGCCGCACGTGGCGCTGGTTTCTGGGCTCGAGGGTACGGGTATGGGCGGGAAGGAAATCACCGAGGCGATGCGCGCCGTGGCGAGCTCGCACGGTCCGACCTCGGGGAGAGTGTTGCCCAAGTGTAAAGTCATGCAAAACGGTTGCGTGCTGGTTGGTATCGATTGTCCGGACTCGTTGGCGATCGCGAGGGCGTTGGTGGCGGCTTTACCCGGCGCCGATACGTATTACGCGAATCAGCGACCGGATCAGCAGTTGATTACATTGGGACGTTTCGCCGGGTCTGACGCGGCGGGTTTCGCCGCTTGGTTGTCCGAATCGCTCGCTGGACAGCGAACGTTGTTGCCGGAGTTACGATGCGTGAGCGTTCAGCTGAGTGAAGAGGCGCATCCGTTTCCGAATCCGCAAATTGCGCTCACGGGGATGAGCGTCGGCGGCGGGGACGGTGGTTTGAGCACGGGGCTTGGACCGGGAATAGGCTTGGGGCTGAACCTCGGCGTGGGTCTTGGCTTAGGTGGTGGGTTCGGAGGGTTCGATAGCGCGCCGTACGCGTCGAGCGGTCTCGATGGCGGTATGTCCATGGGTGCGGCGTTCGGCGCGGCGCCGCCGATGCCGGAGGTTTCGGCGCCGGTGCCGGTGCCGGTGCCGGCGCCGGCACCGCCGATGCCGAGCACGCCGCCACCGCAGAGTGCCGCGAGAGTGGTGCCTGCGCCCGCGCCGGCGGCCGCGACGCCCCCGTCGTACGCGAGCGCGATCGGGACGGCGAAGGCGTCTCCGGGCACGTCGCCCACCCCGCCCGGGCCGACGGTGACTCCCGTCGCCGCCATGCCGCCACCGAGGCCGCCGGGTGGTTCGTTCGCGCAGCGTGCGGCTGCCGGTGTGTCCGCGCAGCCTTCCCCGGCTCGTCCCAGTGGAGCGCCTCCGCAAGTGCAGACACCCGAGCAGCTTCTCACCGTGTTTCAACAGATGACGTCGGGAGCGGAAGGGTCCGGAGTCTTGTGCACCGGTCAAGAGGGTGGATACGCGCTTCGACCACAAAACGCATCGGCGTGGTCACAGCGTTTAGCGCCGTTGGTTGGTGTGATGCAATCGACGCTTGCGAACGTGGGTGCGGCTCGATTTCTGGCCATGATTGACCGCGTTGCGAATCCCTACGGGACGAGTCTAGCGGCTGAGCTCGGGCCGAAATTGAGCAGCGGCGCTCGTTTGGAGATTGTCCAAGACGCGAATCTCTTGGCTGACGTTGAGAAAACACCCGTCGTCGCCGGTAATCAAGGCACGCAGGTTCGATTGGTGTGCTGTCCCGTGAACCAGGCGGTGGTGGGCGCGGCGGGTCACAGCAACACCGGTAGTTGCATCGTGGTGGGCGCTTTAAAAGATAGAGGAGTCGACGCGGCGTCTGGATTACTCCGCGTGGCTCCGTTGGCGCTCAATCTCGAACCGATCGCGAACGTGGCGCCGCCGGCAGACGCGCCGTATCTCACGCTCACGTTCGCGTGGTTGGGGTTACGTTCGCCGCCGTCCGGTGCGTCTGAACCGCCCGCGCCGATTCCGATGGGCGCGCCCGCGCAGGGCGCGAGCGTGCGCCGACCCGGGGATTGGACGTGCGCGCGTTGTAGCGCGCACAACTTTGCGTCTCGCCAGAGTTGTTTCAAATGTAAACGATCGAAAGGGGGCGGGGATAGCGAGGGTGGCGATGGGTTCTCTCCCGTCGCGAGCAAGGCGGGTTCGGACGCCGGCGGTCCGAGCGCGGGAAGTTTCCGAGCTGGGGATTGGATATGCAAAAAGTGCAGGGCTCACAACTTTGCCTCTCGACAGAGTTGCTTCAAATGCGAGCACCGGAAGACCGGTGATGAGGTGCCACCGCCGCAATCCGAAGGTCCTTCCGGCGCCGGCGGCGCCACCCCAGAGAATTTCAGAAGCGGCGATTGGATTTGCGAGGGCTGTCAGAGCCACAACTTCGCGAGCCGATCCTCGTGCTTCCGATGCGCTCGCCCCGCGTGAATCGACCACCGCCACACAGGTTAACGGCAACAGATATCGTGTCTTAAAGAGTACAACAGAATATTGTCATGAGAAATCATCAAATTTTCATAATCATCATCACATCGACGATCGATCGGCTAGTAACTAACAAAGGGGCTCCTTAACGGTAAAACTCAAAGTCGTTGTCCGGCTTGCGCACGTTGGTCTTGTACGCGACCTCGAAATCTTTGGGTAATACGACGTAACGGTTCTTACGCACCGCCTGCAAACCCGCCTCTTGACAGATGGAGCGAATATCTGCGGCGGAAATCTTGTCGGGTCGACTGACGTAATCCTCCAAGTCGACTTCGTCGCTCAGACTCATCTTGCCAACGCACACTTGGAACACCAATCGCTTCTGACGACGATCGGGATGCGGGCACTCAATCTTACGATCGAGTCGACCCGGTCGCAAGAGCGCGGGATCGAGCGTATCCGCACGGTTCGTCGCCATGATCACCTTGACGTTGACGGTTTGATCGAAACCGTCCATTTGGTTTAAGAGCTCCATCAAGATTCGTTGCACCTCTCGGTCGGCGCCTGTGTGCGCGTCGAAACGCGCCGTGGCTATAGAATCGACCTCATCAATGAAAATGATCGCCGGCGCGTTCTCTTTCGCCAATCTGAACACGTCTCTCACCATTCTCGGACCCTCGCCGAGGTACTTTTGTACGAATTCGCTCCCGACGACGCGAATAAATGCCGCCGTCGTGTGATGCGCCACCGCCTTTGCCAACATCGTTTTCCCGGTCCCCGGCGGTCCGTACAACAACACCCCACGCGGCGGATCGATACCAATCTGTCGGTACAGATCAAAGTGCGTCAGAGGCAACTCCACCGCCTCGCGAATCTCTTGCTTTTGCACGTCGGCGCCTCCGATGTCGCTATACTTGACGTCGGGTCTCTCCGCGTCGCTCAACAACGAAATCGACGAATCCGCCTCCGGCGGAAGTATCTCCACCAACGCGTTCGAGTGTCGATGCAACGCCACCGAGCTCGACGGTTTCAACAACTCTCGATTCAGCGTAGACAAAATCCTCACGTAATAGTTGGACCCCGTCGTCGACGACACGATGCCCGTCTCGGCGTCAACCATCTCCAAAAACTGTCCGATCACCAACGGCACGCTCTGTATCCGTTTCACCTCCTCCTGCGCGCGCAGGAGTTCAATCTTTAAATTCTTCTGTTCATCCTTGATGTATTCCTCTTGAATCTCCACGAGTTCGAGTTCGCGTTGCAGCGACTTGAGCTTGGCGTACAGATCAGCCTCCGAGCTCGTCGTCGCGCCGATCTCTCTCGCCTGCGACGACGCGTCAAAAACAACACGCACGCGTTTCGTCAGTCTCGCGTCTCGACCACCTCACGGCGCGACGGACGCGCGCGCGAATCATTCATTCATGCGATCCGCGCCCTCGATCGTCCCCGTCTCCCTCTCCCTCGCGATCGACGATTCCGTCTCGCGCCTCGCGCGAGCGTCGCCCGCGTCTCGCGCGCGCGACGCTCTCTCGCGCGTCTCGCGCGCACGCACCGCGCTCGGCGTCTCGACGATCGCGGTCGCCATCGAGGGGGCGTCGGTGCGAACGGGCGCGATCTGAGGGGCTCGGCCGTTGACGCGCCGAGATTCGTCAGACGACGACGACGGTTCGCGCGCGCGAGGACGCGTCGAAAAAGAGGAGATTCGCGGTGCGACGACGCGCGCGGTGGCGGTGGACGCGGGCGCGAGATGGTGGCGTCGGCGTCGGCCGGGGCGAAGTCGTCACTGGTGATGAACGCGCTCACGGAGACGCTCGCGCGCGCGACGCTCGTGGGTGGGGCGTTTCCGCCCAAGGCGCGAGCGCCTGATTTTCCGCTCGTCACGTCGTTTTATCTGGAGCGCGCGCCGGACGACGCGGCGTTGGAGACGTTCGCGCGCGCGTTGGCGTCGTTTCCCGAGCTCGGGTGTCGAGCGACGGCGGCGGACGCGAGGAGCGAGAAGACGCTTCGGCGGTTGCGTTGGGAGCGCGTGGACGATGGAGGGTGGTTGAAGCGAGTGAAACGCGTCGAGGTGGCGACGGTGGAGGAGTTGATCGCGGTGACGAACGAGGCGACGTTGACGCCGTTGGACCCGAACGCGCCGTTGTGGGACTGCGTCGTGGTGACGAGAAAGAAGGGCGGCGAGGCGTGGGACGGCGAGAACGAGGGGTTTCCGGAACCACCGGTTGTGCTTTTGCGCATCAGTCACGCCATCGGCGACGGCATCGCGCTCGTGAACGTTTTGAAGAAGATTTCCACCGCGTTGGACGGCGGCGAGATGCGCCTGTTGGATTTTCAACGACGCGAGCGCACGTCTCGATCGTTTCTCGCCCTTCTCTGGGCGTGCGTGACGTTCATCTTCGTGTGCGCGTACGGTTTCTTCAAGGCAGTGCTCACCGCGGCGGGACCGTACGACACGAAGACGGTGTTTAAGGGCTCTCGTCCGCCGTACGCGTTTTCGGGCAAGCGTCGCGTCGTCGTCTGTCCGCCCGTCTCCATGGAGGACGTCAAAGCGATAAAGAACGCGAGCGGGTGCACGGTGAACGATATCGTCGTCGCCGCGCTCGCGGGCGCGATTCAAAAGTATCTCAAACGGGTCGGCGATCCGAGTGCGACGAAGAAGCCTCGCGTGCGCGCGGCGACGCTGTACGCGTTTCCCGACCGCGTCCGCGGCGCGCTGACCAACAACTGGACCTTTGTCTCCCTCGCGTTACCCATGGGCGTCATGTCCGCGGCAGAGCGATTGAGACGAGCGCAAAAGACGTGCAATCTCATGAAACGGTCGCCCGAACCGTACGTCACGCGCGCGCTCAACACAGTCGTCGACGCCGCGGGTCCGAGCGTGCAGCGTCAAGTCGTCTTCGATTACATGACTCGTCACAGCATGGTGTTCACGAACGTGCCGGGACCGACCGAGCCCATCGTCTTCATGGGATCTCGCGTGCGAGACATCGTATTCGCGTGTTCGAATCTCGTGAACCAGGTGAGCGCGCTGAGTTACGCGGGACGACTTCGCCTGACGCTCGTCGTCGATCCGGAGGCGACGCCCGAGGCGGATGTCATAGGACGCGCGTTCGTCAAAGAGATTGACGCGTTGCGCGAGAGCGCGACTGCGTCATCGTCGATGTGATTGATTCCTTATTTCTTACATTATGTACAACGGTATGCAATGCAAATACAGATCAAATAAAAACACGCGCGCATCAGATGAGCGCCTTGACGTGCGCGCGAACGCACTTCGCGAATCCGTCGCGCGCGAGCGTCACCGTCGCCGTGTCGTCCTTCCCGCTCGGCGCGCTCACCAAGTGTCCGTATCCGCCCTCCAGGATGGACACGACGCGACCGTCGCATACGTTGGCGACGTTGACGAGAGATTTCGTCATGTCCTCGTAATCCTCGGGACGAAGGTTCACGCCTTGGTGTCGCGTGTTTCGCTTGGGGTCGACGCCGAGATTACCGACATCGCTCGCCGCGGCATCGAATCCCGCCGAGATGACGATGAGTTCGGGCCCGAACGCGCGCAGCGCCGGGATCAAACGCTCGCGAAACGCTTTCATCCATTCCAATCGACCGCCCTGGTGTCGGTCGGCGTCGGTCGGCTTGGCGGCGGTCTGGGACGCGTTTTCGTCCGAGTCGCTAAACCGCTTCGTCCTTTTCCTCGCGCGTTCACCCGTCTCGGCGTTGGCGTGCGCGCTCGCGCCCTTGGCCAACCACATCGGCGGCACGACGACGTTGACGATGTTATTCACCAAATCGTCGCGCACGCCCGTGCCGGGGTAAAAGTTGATCCCGGACGACGTGCCGTCGTCGGCGAGATGGATGGAGGCGAAGAATAAATCTGGCGACCCACGGCGACGGTGTTCTCCACTCACGCGCCGTTTCGCGATCCAGTGCCTGGCGATTTCCTCCGTGCCGTTCCCGTGGTGTACGTCGAAATCGACGACGGCGACGCGCGCGCACTTGAGTTCATCGATCGCGTGTAACGCGCCTGCGAAGTAAGAGAGGTAGAGAAACGTCGTCAGTCGGTCGGTCGGTCGAGTCAGTCGCGCGTCGGACAAACAATGTCCCGCCCGTATCTGTCAGCAGAGCCACGCTCGGTTCTCTCTGTCAAAAAAGGCGGATGTTGTTTTGGGACGCGCATCATCACTCGATACGCATGGCGCGGCGTACGAGTCATGCGTGCGACGTCCGAACAAAAACGAATAAACACACGCGCGCGTGAAACCCGACAAACGTACCGATCATGGCGTTGTTCAAAATGGAAAACCCACTCGACGGTGCGCCGTCCGTGGCGCCGTCCACGCCGGCGTGGTGACCGGGCGGGCGGCAACACACGAACGCGCTCCTGTTTTCACCCTTGATGACTCTGTTCACGGCGTGTATGACGCCTCCCGCCGCGCGAAGCGCCGCTTGGAGCGTTCCCGGAGAAAAAAACGTGTCGCTATTTTCGGCGGGTTTTTGAAACTTTTCCGGAACACCCTTTTGATTTTGACAGTACGGCGTGAACGCGATCGGCGTGCCGCCGACTTGATCGCTCAGTTTCGCCAACACGCGCACGTACTCCTCCGAGTGCGCGCGAAGAATCTCGTGCGGATCCGCGGCGGCAAAGGCGGTTACTTTTTCCAATTCGTCGGCTTCGAGTTCACCTCGGTGCGTCACGCGCTCGAGTTCCTCGAAGATGGCGAGTATGCGCTCGGGACTCTCTTGATGCGGCTTGAATGACACGTGTTCTTCGCAATCTGGGTGCGAGATGAAGGCCAGACGCAAGGAGGGCACGAGGGCGAAAATCTCCGCTCGCAGATCTCTCCTGGCCGACTGACTCTGTCGACGCATCTTCGACCCGAGCGCGGCGAGCACGTCCCGGCCCTGTGCGTCGCGCGCCATCGTGTCCACGATTTTGTTGGCGAGAAGCCATCGAATGACGTTCATCTGCCCATATTCGGCCGCGACGAGAAGCGGCGTCGATCCGTCGCCCGCGCGAATGTTTTCCACGCGAACCGTCTCGCCTCGCGCCTTGGACGCGTTCGTCATGTAAGCCACCGCATCGACGTGACCGAATCGACATGCCCAGTGTATGGCGGCGTAACCATTCGACACCGCGTGTAAATTCGCCCCGGCATCGACCAAAATCTTCACCATCTCCGCGCACGAATCGCCGTCTTCCAACGCGCACGCCACGATGAGCGCCGTGTCGCCGTGTTCATTTCGCGCGTCCAATCCAATCTCCCGTCGACGCATCGACAAACCATCGTACGACTCGATGCGCTCCAACGGTCCCTTGGACGGCGGCCAATTCGCGCCCTCTCCCTCGTCCCCTCCACCGACGTCGACATCGCCCCGTCCCGGCGCCAACGCTCTCGCCGCCGCCGCGTCCCCTCTCGCCACCGCCGCGTGCAACGGCACCGCGCTCGACGTTGTCGCCGGCGTCGCACACTCTCGACCGTGCATGTGCTCGATCTCTTCCTCGAGCGCGATCGAAAACGCCTTCTTCGCCCTCTTCTCGTCGTCTTCGCCGGTCCCGTCCCGCCCCGTCTTCACCGTCAACGCCCCCACGCCTTTCGCCGGCGTCACCGACGCCGTCGCGACGCCCTCATCCTCCATAGGAACCATCGGGTCCGTCACCGCCGCGATGTGCGCGTCGAGCGCGTCCAATTCGCTCGTCTGTCGCATCAACGCGCGCATCGTCATCGACGTCCTCTCGGGACGAAATCACACCCGTCCGTCGTCTCGTCGCGCCCGCGCGTCGTCGCCGCTCGCGCGCGCGCGCGGTGCGCGAGACGAGACGAACGAACGCGTCGTTCCGCGTCGCGCGCGCGAAGCGGTCGGTCGAGACGATGGCGCGCGCGCGCGTGTGACGCGTCGGGACTCGGTGACGGTTGCGCGCGTGCATTTGAAAGAACAGACGGGTGGACGGGTGGACGGGCATACAGTGTCGGGTACATTTGGGTACGGTATTATTGTCGTTATTAGTGTCAACGTCCGACGATGGTGGGCACGCCGAAGAGGGGATCGGGTTGAATCGTCGGTGCGCCGGAGACGGGCACGAGCATGTACTGGACGTAGACGTTGTCGCGCTCGGACCAATTGTCCCACCGGCGACGGAAGCCGTCGGCGACGGTGAAGGTGATGTTCGTCGAAGTGCCGGCTTGACACTCGACGGCGATGACGCGCGACGGCGCGGAGTTGGTGTCGATCCTGACGTTGGCGAGACATTGGTAATCGAGGCGGTTGAGGTTGTGGGTGAGGACGACGCTCGAGTAGGTGCGGAGCGGATCGTCGGAGGTGGGCGGCGGGACGCGGATTTCGCCGATGGCGAGCACGTCGTTCGCGTTGCTCGCGGCGTCGAAACGGAAACCGGCGTAGACGACGCGAATGTCGTTGTCACCCCAACCCCAAGGATTGCCTCGTCTGGAATCGACGCGAGCGATGCGGACCCGGAACCTGCCAGTCGTCGTGTCGATGGCGAACGGGTTGACGACGTACGTGTCGGGCCACGTGTTCGGCGTCCACGTGTTGGCTAAGAGAGCAACCATCTGTCCCGGAGTGCCGGACGCATCGTACGTCCACGGTCCTTTGGTGACTTCGGAGTTTCTATTGTGCGTGGGGTTGTGGTAAATGCGCTTGTTGCCCACGGCGACGACGACGCCCTGACCGACGAGCGATCTGAGCGTGAATAGATACGCCACGTTGGCGCTCTGCAACCAATTCTTCGTACGGTCCTGGTTGGTGAACAAGGCGTGCACGTTGGCCTTGCGCGAGTGTCTGCGGAACTCGTACCAAGATACGTGTCTCACGTCTCGCACGACTGACGTGCCGTACACAGTGGAGATGACTGAGAATTGACCGACGTTTGCGCCCGGATCGGAGTTGATGGTGACTCCGTAATAACCGTTACCTCCGTGATTCGCTGCTGGCGGGGTAACGGCGTCCGGTAAGTTGGTTAACGCCGGCGGCGGAGGCGTCTCGCACGCAGTGTCCGGACCGCTCGCGTCGTCGCCCGCAGCGCGTATGAGATTTGGTCCGCACGGCGTGCAGGTGTTCGAACTCACGTGTGTGTTCACGCCGCATAAAATCGGGTCACACTGCGTGTCACTCCCACTCGCGCCGTCGCCGGCAAAATTCACCGTTCCCGGCGGACACGGCACGCACGCATGGTTCACCACGCGTTCGTCGGTGCTGCACGTGACTTCGGTGCACGAAGTGTCCGCGAGCGTGGAGTCGTCTCCCGCGTCGTGCGTGTGGCCATCCGGACACGCCACGCACGCATTGTTGACGACGTGATGGTTCACCGCACACAAAATGGCGTCACACATCGTGTCAGCACCGGAAGAATCGTCTCCCGCTTGGTTTTCCGAGCCCGGCGGACACTCGACGCAATTGTGATTTACGACGTGTTCATGAATATCGCACAGGATGGCGTCGCACTGCGTGTCGCTTCCGGACGCGTCATCCCCGGCATCATTCACGCTCCCGGGACCACACGAGACACACGAGTGATTCGACACGCGCTCGTTTGCCATGCACAACACCGGTTCGCACACAGTGTCGGGACCCGCAGGCTGGTCGCCAAGCGTATTGTTCGTCCCGGGGGCACACGCCACACACTCATGATTTTGCACGCATTCGCCCCCTTGACACACCGCGCACGCCGGCGGCTGATAGTCCCCGCACCCATTTCCGCACCCACCCCACACAAAGTTCGTCTGACCGTTGAAGACTCGATTTTGGAAGATTTCCGTGCCCCGCATCCCGCTACGCTTCGCGTAGTGCACGACAAACCTCTGCGAACACTCCGTCCCATACATCGCCATCGCGCTCGGCGTGGCGTTCGGCGGACATCGATCCCAATTGCCAAACGCGCCCGGTTTCGCACACCCCACATCCAACTGCGCCTCGTATTCTGTGATTGATCCTCTCCCGCGCTTGTGGTAGCGCTTTGGATACAAGAAGAATCCGAATTGCTCTCCGCGGCCAATCGTGACGTTCACCTCGTACGTCCCGCACATCGTCTCGCGCATTTCCTTCGCGTACGAGAACAATAATTCATTATCTAATCCTTTGAGCGCGATTCTCGCGCCGACTTCACCTTGCCAGTCGCCGACGTCGAAGCGCAACAATTCGAGCGGCGAACACGCCGTCGAGAGCGTCAAGAGCCGCGTCTGTCGCCTCCCGCCGTGGCGGTAGTTGTACTTGCCGAGGGCGAAGGACGCGCCGTCGCGCGTGACGAGGGAAGCGACGCCCACGAACACCCATTTCCGCATCGTCGACGCGTTCATCGCCGTAATTCGTGCCGACGTCGATCGTCGACGCGTCCCGCAGCGTCAGAGGGACGCGTTCTTCATCGCGCGCGTCCATCGTCGCGAGACTCGCGACGCGCGCGCGCGGGCGGTGCGCAATGACGATTTCTGATCGCGCGGGGCGAACGTCCCGTGTGTGTGTGGTACAAGACGCGAAACGCGGACGAGCCGAGGGAAAGAATGCGAGGCGGCGAAGGGTACGAGGCGGCGAGCGAGGGAAAGAATGCGAGACGGTGGTCACCGCGCGCGAACGTTGACGTCTTCGGCGCACAGGGGCGAGCCCGCGCTCGCGCGCGTGATTTTCCGAATTTTCGCGCCTGGCGCGACGGGCGGGAACGGCGGCGACGGCGCGCCGGACGAGCGCGGCGAATCGGAATCACCGAGAGACCGAATCTCCGATCGATCCGCGCGATCGATTGAGTCGCCGGGTGAACGTGGCGAGTCGACGCCGAAAGACGCGTCGACGTCGCGACCGAGCGCACGAAGGATTCGCGGATGCATGGTCGGTCTCGATCGACGTCTGGCGAACGTCGGCGGCGGCGATACCTCGGACGCTCGGGAAGGATCGACGCGCCAGAGTCTGGTCGCGCCGTCGTCGGCGCATGACGCCAATGCGTCGAGACGTTTCGACCAGTGCACGCAATTCACGCCCGCCGTGTGTCCTTTCAGACGAATCGACGCTTCGTTCGCGCGACGCACGTTCCAAATGTGCACGTCGTGGTCGAGCGATCCGCACGCGACGTGATCGCCGTCCGGGGAAAAGCACGGCTTGACGTAAAACGACGTCGATCGATGACCGACAAAGTGTCGAATCGGCTTCCCTCTGGGGTCGTTCGCGTCGAATATCGCCATGTGATTGTCCACGTACGACACGACGACGCGCGACGACGTCGGGTCGATCGCGATGCCGGAGATGCCTCTCGGACGCTTGCCACCGGCGCGTGTGCCGCCTTCGCCGCCGAAACGACCACCGAGACCCGCGTCGTGAAACGAACCTCGGACGTACTCATCGTCTCCCGCGTCCTCGAGCGCGCCGATCGCGCTCTTCATCTGACGCAAATCCCACATCTTCACCAGCCCGTCCGATCCTCCCGAACTCAGCAACACGTCGCCGCCGTTATCGAACGCCGCCGACGTGACGCTGTGCAGTCGAGAACGTCTCCCCACCCCCGGCGTGTGCGCCTTGTGCGCGTACCGAACCGCCTTCTTCGGCGAAAGATACGGCGCGTCCTCGTTTTCGCGCACGACCCGCGTCGAGCAGCGCGCGTCGAACACCAACAACCGCCCGTCTCGCCCACCGGTGGCGAACACGTCCCTATTCGTCGGTCTCATCGCCAACGCCTTGACGCTCGCGTCGTGTCCTTCAAACCGCGCGCTCAACACCTTTGTCTCGACGTCGAACATCGCCGCCGTGGTATCGGCGCTCGCCGTGAGCACGCGCGCGTCGTCGCACGTCCACGCGACGTCGAACACCGCGTTCTCGTGCGCCGACGCCGTCCAACGCGGGCTCATCGACGACGCCCTCGTCGTGTCCGACACCGTCACCGTTCCGTTTTGATCCCCGATGGCGACGAACGTCCCGCGCGCGTCGGCTGCGGCGTTGAATCGAACCGCGAATGGACACGAATCACCGCTCGACGCCTCCGCGAGTTCGATCGACGCGAACGTCGCGCACATCCGACGCGCCGCCAAGTCCGCGCGCGACGTCGACGGCGCCGAGCGCGCCGACTCGCGACGACGCGTCGACATGGCGCGCGCGAATGATTTTGATGATTTCAAACGCGGCACCGCGTCCGCCGCGCGCGCGTCGTCTCTCGTCGCCGAGCGTCGAACGACGGGCGACGGTCGGTCGAGACGCGCGTCGAGCCGGCGACGACCGCGAGGCGCGAGGCGCGCGCGCGCGCGGGGACGGAGGCGTCGCGGGATGAAGATTTGAATGTGACACGAGCTGACGCCAGACGTCGACGCCATGGAGGCGCTTCGCGCGCGCTTCGACCTTCCGAAGGGCACGTCGAGCGCGGCCCTCGAACGGGTGTTGCGCCAACTGTCGCCCGAGGGCGAGGACGCGGGCGAGAGGGCGGAGACGGCGAGGGATGATGATGACGGTTCGTTCGCGGGGACGACGAATCGACCGTTCGATGACGACGAGGAGGCGACGCCGACGCGCGAGGACGCGCGCGAGAGGGCCGTGATGGAGGAGATGCCGGCGCGCGCGCGAGCCGCGTCGCTCGTCGAGGCGGTGGCGGAGGCGCGACGCGCGAGAGGGGAGGACCGCCGCGCGTCGGGACGCGGCGACGCCGAAGACGACGCGCGAGCGAAGGACGCCGAACGAATGGCGGATATCGCGAGAGAGGATGCGCGGATGGCGCAGAGACACGCGTCGGCGTTGAAATTAGAGGTGCGCGCGCGAGAGGGAAAGATAAAGGCGCTGCGAGAGGAGAATGAACGGTTGAGACGGGAAAATCGAGCGCTTCGACACGCGCGGGTCGCGGCGACGGTGCGAAAGACGACGTCGGAGGCGGTGGAAGCGAGCGTTGGGACGACGACGCGCGCGCCGGAGGATGCATCGGTGGCGTTACATCGCGCGTGGGGGAAACTGTGCGAGAGCGCGGCGAAAGGGAACGCGGATGTCGGTTTGTTGATGCGTCAATACAAGTCGACTCGGCGGGAGCGAACGCTCGCTTACGAACGTGCGGTGGAGCTCGAGGGGGAGTTGACCAAGACGCGCGAAACTTTGCGCGCGCTCGAGGTGAAAACGCGCGAAAACGCGCGGGCGTACGCCACCGCGGAGGCCATCATCGACGAGGAGGCGGATGAGAAGCTCACGCTGCGAAGAAAATTAAAGGAGGCGACTGAGGAACGCGCCGAGCTCGTCGTCCGCGTCGAGACGCAGCGCGACGCGATGGACGATCTTCGCGCGTCTGAACAGCGACTTCGCGATGAGGTGTTTCGTCTGGAGAAGCAACTCGTGCGCGCGGGGACGCTTCGCGATAAGTTTCGAGCGACGTGTCACGAGTTGGAGGCGTGCGAACGCGAACGCGACGAACGCGGGCAAAGACTGGCGCACGTCGACGCCGAGTGCGACATGCTCGCGCACATGGTTCGAGAGCTTCGTAAATCGTCGGGAACCGATCCTCGCGAGTTCATGCTCGCCGTCGAGCGCGCGATCGCGTCGCACGATGACGCTCCCGAGACGTCGCCTCGCGAGGAAGTCGAACAGTCGTCGCCGTCGCCGCCGCGTTCGGACATCGACGAAGGGTACGACACGCCCGACGAAGACGTCGACGACGGCGCGAGAGACGACGCACGCGTGTCGTTTGTGGACGACGATTTCCCATCGCCGCCCATCTCGGGCATCGTCGACGCGACGCGAACACCGGATTCCGCCGGGAGCACCGCGTTTCACTTTTAAGCCTCCGAAGGCTTCACCGCGCGTCAGATCGCGTCGGAGCGATGCGAACGCTGTTGTCGAGGTCCACCGAGCTCGCGCGAAGGCAGTTTTTTCACTCCTCCGCCTTTAAGAGCCTGTCGCGGCGCTCGCGCGCGATGAAACACGCGCCGCAACCGTGGTTCCCCATCGCCGCCTCGAGCGTCGTCGACGGCACCAGCGCGCGAGATTGCCTCGTGTCGTTCGGCGCCGACCCGGAGAGCGTCGATGCGATGTTCGAGCGTCACCCAGAGGTGCGCGAGTACGACGTGGCGACGGAGATCGCGCCCAGAATGTCGTATTTACAGTTTCTCGAGGGACGAGGCGAACTCGGGGACGAGACGGCGGCCGAGTGCGCGCTTCGTCAGCCTGGCATCCTCGAGCGCAAGTACGAGACCGTGTTCGAGTGTCCCTCGCGCGGGTACGTCGCCGTGAACAAGCCGTTCGCCGTGCGTTTGGACACGCCGAGAGGATGGTTGGAGACGGATGTCGACGGCAATCGCGTCGAAAAGACGCGCTTTACGCCGCGATGGGAAGGCGACGCGAGCTGCGAGGATTGGTTGAACACGACCTTTCCAGACAAACACCATCGTTTTTGTCATCAATTGGACACGGCGACGAGCGGGGTCGTGCTCACGGCGAGCACGAAGAAAGCGGCGGGTGAGGCGGCGAAATTGTTTCGCGAGCGCAAGGCGAAAAAGACGTATCTCGCCGTCGTCTTTGGATGGCCCGAAGACGACGAGTGGACCGTCGCCGCCAAGCTAAGCAAGGACCACGACGATCCAAAAGGTTTTCGCGAGCGCGTGGACGAAGAAAACGGCAAACCGAGCGAGACGAGCTTCAAAGTCGTGCAACGCGGGTACTGCACGCTCGACGGCGTCAATAGAGGCGTCAAGGTGACGCGAGTTCGGTGTAAACCAGTCACGGGACGACGTCACCAGATTCGTTTGCACTTGAAACACTCGGGATATCCAATCCTGGGCGACATGGCGTATTCCGATGACGGTGATTCGTACAGGATGTTCCTGCATGCGCTGGAGTTGGTCATGCCGTTCGCCGACGGGGAGTTGCGTTTCGCCACGCCGCCGCCGATGTCGTTCGAACACGTCCTCTCCGCGGAGGCGCTGTAGAGTGTGAGTAGATAAGTAGATGTACAAGTTCTAATAGAGTACAGTGTAGCTAAATTAACCAGAGTACCAATCGAGAAACAACAGCGCGATCGTCGCGATGAGCAAAATGACGGCGACGTATCGCTGCGCATCGCCCTTGCGAGCGATCGTTTTCTTCATCTCCACGTTGCCCATGTCGAAATGACGCGAACTATCGATCGCCTCTTGATACAAAGACTCGATCTGTTCCGCCTGCGCCTGCACATGCGTGGCGAAGAGCGAACTCAGCGCCGACATTTCCACGACGTTTTTCTCCGCGGCGCGCACTTGATCCAACAACTGCGTCAACTCGCGCTCTAAATCATCCTGACGCTCGACGTGCGCCTGCGTCTGCGTCTCTATATCCTCCACGCGCACTGCACTCACCCCCGCGTCACCACCCGATCCTGACTCGACGTACGTCGCCCGTCTCGCCGCGCTCCGCCGTTGGCGCTCGCGCTCCGCGCGCGCCAACGTCTCCGCGAACCTCGTCTCTCGCACTCGATCAAACGTCCTCGCCACCTCGTTCAACGCATCGCTCAGAATCAATCCAATCCCATACAGATGCGCCGCGCACTGCGGCGCCCGCATCAACGCCCCGCCGCGTCGCGCCCGTTCCACCGCGTCTCTCGCCGCGCCCACGCACCGCTGACACTCTCGAATCGACGCCGACGTCTCCGCCTCGAACGCGTCCCTCTCCTCGTCGCTCGCCGACTTATACCCTCGACCGTGCGCCTCCACGTACGCCCGCGTCGTCCCGAGCGCCCGCACCGCCGTCTCCGCGTACCGCAACACCGTTCGACACGTCACAGATTTCGCACGCAAATCGTCGTCGTCGGCACCGCGATTCGACGCGCGAGGCTCGACCGCGGCGCCCATCGCCGAGGTTGTCGTCGTCATCGACGACGACGCGCACATCTCGCGAAACGCGCGCGTGCGATCCACCGCGCGCATGGCGGCCCTCGAACGCGTTCGAACGAATGACGCGCGCCGTCCCTCGATCGACCCATTCCATCGAGGGACGCGTCGTCGCGTCGCGCTCGTCTCTCGGCGAACGATTCGAGTGAATTTCATTCGATTCGATTCCGAGAGCGAGTGGACGCGTTCGTCGTCGCGCGTCTCGCGATTCGCGGCGATGTGATCTTAATTTGGATTCATCCATCGCTCGCGCGTCTCGACAGACGGACGCGCGCGCGCGCGCGCGAGCCGCGAATCGCGAATCGCGATCGACGCGATCGGTGCGACGACGAAGAAAAAAATCATCCGTCGATTCGCGCGACGGACGACGGACGACGGACGTCGACGGACGACGAGGGACGACGCGGGTGATGATGGAGACGGATGGACACGGGCGCGTCGCGGACGAGGACGACGACGAGGAGAACGACGCGCGCGAAGACGATGACGCGTCGACATCTCGCGCGGTGCGCGTGGTGATTCGAGTGCGCCCGATACCCGCGAGACGACGCGATGACGACGACGACGCGCGCGACGAACGCGCGCGAAGACGACGACGACGGTTCGGCGCGGGAACCGACGCGAGCGCGAGCTCGAGCGAAGAGGGCGACGGCGAGGACGGCGGCGACGGCGAGACGCGCGCGAACGCGGCGAGTCAGCGTCGAGACGAGAAGACGGTGGCGATGGCGACGCGCGAGATGCGGTGCGTGGACGCGGGGGCGACGCAGGATGAATTTTTTCTCGAGAGCGGCGTTCGAGACGTGTTGAGACGCGCGCTCGACGGCGGCGCCGGGACGGTGCTCGCGTACGGGCAGACGGGGAGCGGGAAGACGTACACGATGTCCGGACGCGCGGGAAAGCGGGAGGTGCGAGGGGTGGAGGAGGACGCGAGGGATGGGGTGGTCGGGCGATCGATCGAGTACGTGTTCGACGCGTTACGGCGTCGATCAAAATCGTCGGGGGACGACGAAGAGGGCGTGCGGGTGACGTATTACGAGATTTACGAGGAACGCATCATAGATTTATTAGCGCGCGATTCGTCGTTGACGACGTCGTCGTCGTCGTCATCGTCGTCGAGGACGCTTCGCGTGCGATGGAGGAAACGAGATGGATTTTATGTGCCGAATTTAACGTTTGAGACGTGCAAGAGCGCGAGCGAGGCGTTGGCGTGCGTGCGAAGAGGATGCGCGAGACGACACGTGCGAGCGAACGCGGTAAACGCGGAGAGTTCGCGTTCACACGCCGTGTTGACCGTGTACCTCGATCGAGGCAAGGTGACGTTCGTCGATTTGGCGGGAAGCGAACGGCTGAAACGAGGCGGCGGCGACGACGAATCGTCTCGAGAGACGAGTCTGATCAATAAGAGTCTCTTCGCGCTCGGAAAAGTCATCTCCACCCTGGCGGACGGTCCAAACGACGCGAAGGCGTCCACCGCACACGTGCCGTATCGAGACAGCAAACTCACGAAACTCATGATGGATTCTCTCGGCGGTCAGTCGTTGACGCTCATGATCGCGTGTTGCTCGTCCGAGGAGCGACACGCGAGAGAAACCGTGCGCACGCTTCAGTACGCCGCGCGCGTCGCCTCCATCGTTCTCGACGTGGATCACGGCGTCAGGGATCACGCGCCCGCGGTCGACGACGCCGACGCGCACCGCACCGTCGACGAACTCAGGGCGGATAACCGCGCGCTTCGGCGGCGGCTCGCCGCGCTTCGCGAACCGTCGCCTTGCGACCGCCACCAACCGCGTCGCGCTCGCGCGAGCGGCGGCCACCCTCGCCACCGTCGATTCTCAAACTCCGCCTTTCACACCTCTGCCGTCATTCACCGCGTGCGCAGGGTGGAATCGCTCCTTCGCGACTACGCCGACGAGAACCGTCGGCTCGAGCGCGAAAACGGCGAGCTCCGCGCGCGCGCGCGATGGCTCGACATCGAGCGCGTCCACGCCCTTCGCGACGCCGCCGATTTACGAATCGCGATGGAAAACGTCGAGCGCGCCTTTTTCGACGCCGAACTCCGTCTCGACGACGTCGACGCGCGTCTCGCCCTCGCGTCTCCGTCCTGAAGTCCTGAATGCGCGCGCGTAAACGCACCCCGCACGTAGAACGACGACGAAAACACCCGTGTGCGCACACGATGTTCGGACATTCGGTACCTCCATCGCGTCCCCGTCGTCCACCGTCTCGTCTCGTCCTCATTCCCCGCCTCGTCGTCATGTCCGCCGTCGTCGTCGACGCCGCGGCGCCGTCTGCGGTGGAGGACGAAACGGGTGAACTCCTCGAGATCGTCCCGCTCGGTGCGGGCAGTGAGGTTGGACGCTCGTGCGTGATCGCCAAGTTTAAGGGCAAGACGCTCATGTTCGACTGCGGGATCCATCCCGGGTACGCCGGCATCGCGTCGCTGCCGTACTTTGACGAGGTGGATCTCAGCGAGGTCGACGCGCTGTTGGTGACGCACTTTCACCTCGATCACTGCGCCGCGGTGCCGTTTTTAGTCGGCAGAACGGATTTCAATGGGAGAATCTTCATGACGCACCCGACGAAGGCGATTTATAACATGTTGATGCGAGATTTCGTCCGGTTGTTGAAGAGCTCGGACGGAAACGATCAGTTGTTCACGGAGAAGGATCTCGAGGCGTCGATGAAGAAGATTGAGGTGATCGATTTTCATCAAGAAGTGGACATCGATGGGGTGAAGGTGACGCCGTATCGAGCGGGACACGTGCTCGGCGCGTGCATGTTCAACGTGGACATCGGAGGGTTGCGCGTGTTGTACACCGGGGATTATTCGAGAATTGCGGATAGGCACTTACCGGCGGCGGACGTACCAGCAATTCCGCCGCACGTGGTCATCGTGGAGAGCACGTACGGGGTGTCGCCGCACTCGCCGCGAGAGGAGCGGGAGATTCGGTTTACGGAAAAAGTGCAGACGATTTTACGTCGAGGCGGGCGCGTGTTGTTACCCGTCGTCGCGCTCGGACGCGCCCAGGAGCTTTTGTTGATTTTGGAAGACTTTTGGGCGCGGAACCCCGATTTACAGCGCGTGCCGATTTACCAGGCGTCGGCACTCGCGCAAAAGGCGATGACCATTTACCAGACGTACATCAATGTCTTAAACGCCGACATGAAGGCCGCGTTCGAGGAGGCGAACCCGTTCGTGTTCAACCACGTCAAACACATCACAAAGTCGAATGATCTCGATGGTTCCGGTCCGTGCGTCGTGTTGGCGACGCCGTCCATGTTGCAGAGCGGTTTATCGCGAGAACTCTTCGAGGCGTGGTGCGAAGATCCCAAAAACGGCGTCATCATCGCTGACTTCGCCGTCCAGGGAACCCTCGCTCGAGAGATTCTCGGCGACGTGCACAAAGTCACCGCTCGCGACGGTTCCGAGTTACAGCTTAACATGTCCGTCGACGCCATCTCTTTCAGTGCGCACGCCGATTACCCGCAGACTCAAGCGTTTTTGGACACCTTGGCTCCGCCGCACGTCATCCTCGTTCACGGCGAGGCTGGGGAGATGGGTCGTTTAAAGCGCGCCCTCGACGCCAAGGCGGCCGCGGACGACAAGAAGATGAACGTGTACACCCCTAAAAACTGTCAACCCGTCGAGATCATTCACAAGGGCGAGCGCATCGCCAAACTCACTGGTCTTCTCGCCGAACGGGAAGTCGAAGAGGGCGATAGCGTGGCGGGTGTCTTGGTACAAAAAGATTTCGGCACCATGCTCATCGCCGCCGAGGACGTCAACAATTACACCAAGCTCCGCACCTCTCTCGTCACGCAGCGTCAACTCGTGCCGAGCAAGGTGCCCATCAGCACGTTACGTTTCGCTCTCGAAGCCTTGTTTGAGGGATTACACGTCGTCTCCACGCTCGTCGCCGAGGAGGCGGAGGAGGACGAAGACGAAGAAAATGAGGAGACGGAGAAGAAACCGGCATCGAAGAAGAAGCCGGCGTCGACCGCGAAAAAGAGTTCGCGCGCGAAAAGGGTCAAGACGGATCCGGCCGAAGTGGAGGCGCGCGAGGGTGAGGATAAATTCGACGTGCGCAGAGAGGACGGGTTGACCATCAACGACGGCATGGTGACGGTGCGCAAACGCTTCGCCGACGAAGTCACGGGTATCGAACACGTCGTCATCGAGTGGTGCAGCGACCCGCTCACGGATATGATCGTCGACGCGACGTTGAGCGCGATTTTACAGCTCGAAAACGAGCCCGAGGGATTGAAGGAAGCTGAGGAAGGATTGAAGGAGGCGATCAAGACGAAGGATGATTCGTCGGCGGAGAAGTGGCGTCTGCGCGTCGTCGCCGCCATGCTCTCGGCGCAGTTCGGTGAAGCCAAGGTGAACGAGAAGAAGGCGACGCTAGCTCTAAGCGTTGATGGCATCGACGCAGTGGTGGAGTATCGCACGCGTACGGTGGTTTGTGACAACGAAGCGATGAAGCAACGATTGGATACGACGATTTCACGCATCGACGAAGCCATCGCCGACGCGGCGTACGCGCGCGCGGTGCACTCGCTCTCGGCGTCGAGCACGAGAGTATAGCTTAGATGAAGAAAAACATGTTTTGAAATGTGAATGTAAACTACAACAGCGAATCATCATTGCACGACGCACGAACTGTCCTCCTCTTGCGCCTTGGACTTGAGCTTGAGTTTTTCGCGCATCTCCGCCAGCGCCTCCTCCTTATCAATCTTTTCTCGCGCCTCCTCGTTCTTCTCCCCCGCGAGCTTGAATCCTTGCTTCCGCAACTTTCGCATGCGATCGGACGTGTGCGAAAAGTCCGCCTCGAGATCCTCCACGAGCTTGGCTTGCAATTTCACCTCTTCGTGAATCGCCTCGCTCGTCACGCGCAAATTCCCCACCAACGAATCCAACCCCTCCAACGCCGCGTCCTGATTCTTCATCTGCGTCGTCTGATGATCGATCAACTCCCTCGTATCCATCGCCTTGGTCATCGCGCGCTGACGCTGACTCTCCGCCCGTTCCGGCATCACCATCGTCGTCGCCGCCAGCTCGATGGCCGCCGCCGAATCGCTCGCCTTGCTCGTCGCGCTCGCCACCAACCCGCCCGCCGCTTGACTCACGCTCGCCGCCGCGTCGCTCACGCCTCGTCCGATCGCCTCACCGACTCTCCGCACGTTCGCACCGACATCGGTCGCCCCACCGTTCGCCCCCGCGCTCGCGTCGACGTCTCTCGACGCCTTGGTCGCCGCCGCCGCCGCGCCGCGAATCCGCCGCGCCTCCTTCCTAAACTCCCGCACCTGCGCCTCGCGCGCGCGCGTCTCCTCCTCGCTCGCGTCGCCGTCCGACGCGCAGTCCTCGAGAATGTCCAACAAATCGTCCAGACGGTTCAGTTTGCGTCGCGCGAGCGCCGTCGCGCGAGCGCGCTCGGCGTCGTGTCGCTGATGATTAGTGTTACCATCTTCCTCGCGCGAGGACGACGCGACGTCGACGCGGAGCTCGTCGAGAAGCCGTCGCGTGGCGGCGAGCTTCGTCGTCCACGCGTCCGACATGGCGCGCGTCCGCGGATCGACGACGACGACCGCGAGACGGCGTCGATGAGTGACGCGCTCCCAGACAGAGACGCGCGCGCGGCATCGCGATGCGAACGATCGTATCGGCGACGCCCGCCGCCTCGCGCGCGTCCGCACCGACCCGCACGCGACGCGACGCCTTATTCGCCGCCGCGTTCGTCGTCGGCGCGCCTCGAGCGCGCGCGAGCGTGGAGACGGACCTGCGCGAGAAGACATTTCCGAAAACCGTCTTCACCGCCTCTCGTCCCGAGGCGACGCGCTACCCGGGCTGGCTCGAGGGCGAGTGGCGAGTGAGAAGCGAATTCGCGGGGTACGAATTCCCGTCCGCGTCCGCGAGCGAGGAGACGATCGCGCGCGAACCCTCGACGCCGGGGTTTCAAAAGATGAGCCTGGCGTTTCTCCCAGACGTCGGCGCGAACGCGACGTTTCGAGCGCGATTCTCGCGAGGGAGGGAGAAACGGGCGAAGGGGGTGTACGAAGACCGCGCGTTTAATTTGAGCGAAATCATCGACGCGTACGTGGGCGCGGACGCGGTCGAGGAGGTGGAGTACGACGCGGAGAGAGACGCGAATAGGACGACGATTCGGTTGCGTCGAGGCGCGAGCAACAACGCCGAACGCGTCGAGTTGTTCACGAACAATCGAGCGACGGAGACTCGCGCGAGCGATGGAACGTTTTTCGTGCGAGAGGATTTCAGACAGGTGACGCTGGGATACAGCGCGAAGTACGGCGTCGCGCGCACGGCGCCGACGGATTACGCGCACGTGTGGACGTACACGCCGTTACCGGACGCCGAGACGCCGAACGAGGACGCATCGCTCGCCGCGCGACGCGTCGGAGCCGCGGGCGCGCCCGTCGTGAACAGGGTCAGGGTAACGCTCAGCACGGCGGGATATTTACAACCGAACGACGCGTTAAAGTACACGACCGATCCCGGAGGCGCGCCGGTCCCGCGCGTGGGCGCCGCGTCCGCGCTCGCCCTCGAACCCGTCGTTCTGTACAGTCACGTCATGCTCCTCGAGCGCGTCGGGTGCGTGCCCTGACGCGTTGTGTTCCAATAGATTGATAGATTCATGGCCGGACGCGCTCGCGACACACCGCGCCGGACGCGCTCGCGACACACCGCGCCTCGCCGCGTCGTCATGGTCGTCCCGAGCGACCACCTCGGCGACGGCGACGATGGATTCACGTTCCCACCCCCTCGAGAGACGCCCGAGAACGCGCGTCGAGACGTCGACGACACGCCATCGCCGTCGCGTCCCTTTCACCCACCGCTCGACGCGCATCATCATCATCGCTTCAACGGAAATGTGAGTCCCATCCTCGGAGGGCACGGCGCGCGCGTCGCCGCGAGCGCGCGCGACGTCACCGTCATCACCCTCGGTGTCGCCGTCATCGCCTCCGCGTGCGCGTGTTGGTTGTTGCAAGTCTTGGCGTATCTCCTTCGACCGCTCGTCACGGCGACGGGCGCGGCGCTCTTGCTCAGACCGCTCGTCGACTTTGTCAGCGACGCGCAGTATCAGCGCGACGTGGTGCGACGACACGCGCGAGGGGGGGGTGGATATTGTTGTCGAGGAAACCGTGCGGTGACGGTACCGCGCGTGGTGGCGATCGTGTTCGCGCTGTCGGTGGTGTGCGCGGTGTTCGGAACGCTGATTTGGGCGTTGTATCTGGGACGCGTCTACCTTTGGGTGCACTGGAACGACACCGAGTGGAACGAGAGGTTCATGCAGCGAATCACGAATATTGGACAAGGGTTGAGCGATTTCGCCAGGCGGGTGTTCAAGAAGGACGACGTCGCGGAGGAGGCGTGGGCACGAATATTGAATAACATCGAGTCGAGACTCAGGGATGAAGAGTTTTGGGAGACGCTCGGTGTCGGCGTGTTTCATTACGTGCAAGACGTCATGTTGATATTGTTTTACACGCTGTTTCTGTTGGTACCGCAGCGAGAGGTGTCGAGGGCGCGATCGTTGATGGTGCGTCGCATACGCAAGGCGACGAGACGATTCGTGAGCATCATGGTGCAAATCGCGGTGGTGCGAGCGTTGTTGGTCGGCGCGTTGCTCGGATTGTGTGGCGTTCCCTGGCCGTTATCGATCGCGGTGGCCATAGTATCGTTTTGGTTATTCTTTATACCGACGCTCGGCTCGATCGTCGCGTCGCTCTTACCGATTCCCATGTTGGTATTGTTACCGGACATGTCAGAACAGCAACGCTGGGCGGGCGCGGTCGTTCCCAACTTGGTGTCGTTCTTAGTCGGCGATCTGATCGGACCCGTGGTGTACCGAAAGGGATTAGATTTGAACGAGGTCACCGTTTTGCTCGCGCTCGTGTTTTGGTACTCGGTGTGGGGCGCCGCGGGCGCCGTGTTGGGCGTGCCGTTGACGTGCGCGATGAAAATCGCGCTCGAGGAAATGCCGCACGAGGGCGCGCACGCGCTCGCCGCCGTCATGGCGCCGGCGCAAAGTGCGAGGACTCGCGACAGCGGCAACGCGCGCGAGGGCGTGCGGGTACCGATGACGCTGACGTTCATCTCGTGGATAAAGCAAATGTGCGTGCGTCTCTTTGATCCGCGGCTTCGTCGAGGTGCGAGGCGACGAGACGAGGAGGCGCTGCTGGACGAGACGAGCGAGGAGGAGCTCGAATACAGCGATGAGTGATCGTTTCGTTACAATGAGAACTCTACGTCTCTCGGTCATCAGCGCGCGCGGTGCAGTAGGTCTGGATTGCCTGTTGAATGGTCTCAATCTTGAACGGTTTCGTGAGGTAGGAGGTGAAACCAGAGGTGAAACATTCCTGGCGACTCTCTTGAATGGCGTCCGCTGTCACCGCGATGATGGGAACTTTGCTCTCCGGGTAGAGCTCTCGCAGACGTTTCGTACATTCTATACCGCCCATGACGGGCATGTGTAAATCCATGAGAACGATGTCAAAGGCGTCGAGACCGGCGGGATCGGCTTTGACCTTTTCTAAAGCGTCGGCACCGTCCTTCGCTACGGCGACGTCGGTGTACCCGAGTCTATGCAGCACCGCCTTGGCAACCTTCATGTTTACGGGGTGATCTTCGGCGATCAAAATTCGAATGTTTGACGGCGGAGACGGCGTATCGATGCTCCTCTTCGTGTCTGGTTTGTCATCACTGTCTCTTGTTCGCGCGGTGTCCATGGCGTCCGCGTGATGCGTTTTTTCATTCAAAACCGTCTCGAGTGCTCGCCGCAACCGGCTGTGACGAATCGGTTTCGATATTCGGTGTCCGTTGATGGAGTTGAAAAAGTCGAGAATCGCGGTTCCCTTGGCGGATTCGACGCTCGTGTCGCTCGGCTCGACACTGTCTTCCGCCCAAGCGCATCTCGGGTCAGACGTATCGTGAGAGTGCGAATGGATTTTCGGCCACGTCGAGATGATGAACGGCGGCAGCTTGCGCGCGTCGCCGGCACGCGACTTGTCGTCACCGCTGGATTGCATGCTGACGGCCTGACCTTGACCAGCGCTCCCAATCTGCAATAACGACCGAGACTTTGCCCAATCGTATACCATATCGATCGCGTTACTGCTCACCTCGGCTATCACCGCGACCTCCTCAACCTCGCGGTCTATCGCTCTGTTCATGTACGCCACGAGCTCCTGCGCGCTTTCAAGAAGCGTCACACCGAATCCCCATCGCGCGAGTTCGCACGAAATAGTGCTACGTATCATTTCTGATTCATCGAACAGCGCAATTTTCAATTTCGTGCCCGATGTTTTGTAGTGCGCCGCGTACTTCGAGCTCAAGTCGTGCTCCGACCGATTCAACGCGCTGGTACCGAACTGTTTTCTCGCTTTTTCGTTTTTCTTCAAATAATCTTCGGAGAGCGCGTTCGCCTTGATGCAAAAGTGGAAGGTGGCGCCTTTGCCCAAGCCTTGACTCTCGGCCCACATGGTACCACCCATGGCCTGACAGAGCTTTCGCGAAATCGCCAATCCGAGACCGGTACCGTCGTATTTGCGCGTGGATCCCGTGTCCACTTGCTCGAACCACTGAAAGATGTTGCGAAGCTTGTTCGCATCCAAACCCATGCCGGTATCTTTGACGTAAAAGTGCAAGTACCACGGGCCGTCGGATTTCGTGTCCTCGTCCGCCGTGGCCTCTTTCAACTGTCCAGCAAAGTGAGGACACATGTGGAGGAAGCAGTTGAGAGGCGCGAGCCACTCTTTCTGCGTCGAGGCGAGCGAGCCCGCGGAATAAGATCTCACCATTTGTGCTTCATGGCCCTCGTCCTCGTCTTCGAATGCTTGTTTCGCCACCTCGGTCGTCTCTTCGCGACCGAGATACAGGCGCACCATGATGTTTCCAGAGTCGGTGAATTTGATGGCGTTGCTCACCAAGTTGAGCATGACTTGTTGCAAACGCATGGCATCGCCCATGACCACCTTGGGCACGCCCGAATCGACGTGATATCCAATATTCAACCTTTTCGTCGCCGATTGTGTGGCTGTGAGTTGCATAACGTTACAGATGACCGTCTCCGGGTAGAAGGGCTCGCTCTGCAGCGTGACCTTGTCGGCTTCGACGCGACTGAAATCAAGGATATCGCTGATGAGCGATTGCAGCGTGTCGCCGCTCGTGCGCACCTGCGACACGTACTCTCGCTGCAATCGATCGAGATTCGTGTCCTCCAACAATTGACCGACCGCGATCAAACCGTTCAACGGTGTCCGAATCTCGTGAGACATGTGCGCCAGGAATCTCGACTTTGCCTCCGTCGCTGCCTCAGCGTGCGCGACCTTCTTCAGCGCGCTCAGCTCGACGTCTCTTCTCTTGAAGAGCTCCGTCACGTCGGACTGAATACCTACGTAGTACACAACTTGTCCATCTGCATCGCGAATAGGCGTGAGAGACAATTGATTCATAAACTCTTCCCCAGACTTTTTGTAATTCTTGAGCACCACCGTGCACGCCTCGCCCGCCTTGATGGCGGTCCTCACCTTGTCGAGTTCGCTCTGTTCCGTACCGGCGTCTTGCAAAAACCTACAGTTGTGACCTACGGCTTCTTGCACGCTGTATCCCGTCATCACTTCGAAACCAATGTTCGCGTAAATCAACGGCTGGTCGGGTTGCGTAAAATCCGCAATCGTGATGCCTTCCGCGCACGAGTCCATGGCGAGCTCTTTCACCGCGATCTGTTTCTGCATCGTCCACGCGCCCTTACACTGTCTGTACATGGCCTTCAGAGACATCAACTCATTCTCCAAACGCTTACTACGCGCGCATTCCCGCTCAAGCGCCTCCGCCAACGCCTCGGCACTCGCCGGCGCCTTTTCCGTCGACTCGACGTTCTCTCTCGCCAGCGCGTCCACCGCGCGTCTGCGTCGCGTCACTCACGCAATCACGCGCGCACACCGTCAGTCTCGCATCACGACGCGTTCACACGCATCGACTCGAGCGCGAGCATAACCAGAAACGTCCCGCGTCCGTCGTCGTCATCGTCGTCGTCGCGCGCACCTCTTCTGTCCCACCGCGTTGTCCGTGATGATCACCTCCGTCAGGTCCTCCTCCTCCGTCGCGCGCGCGCGAGAAGCGAACGGACACGGCATGACGCGCGCCGCTCGTTCTCCTCTCTCTCGCGACCGCGCGCGCGCTCCGTCGCGCGTCGACCGGTGTCGACGTCGACACCCCCCTCGCGCGCGCCGGAACTTCGGCGACCGATGCGCGCGCGCGCGCGGCGGTGTGCGCGAACGCGCGACGCAGTAGACGCGCTGAACGCGTTCGCGATTCGACGCTCCGCGCGCAGTCTCGCACGCGCCGCGAGGTGTCGCACGGCGGGCGCATCGCGCACAAGATGATGGGCGCGCGATGAGACTTATCCACTGCAGGGTTTAGGGTTTCGCTCTGGGTCGAATCGGACGCGCGCGAAAGCAGAGGTATTTACCGGTGTCATCGGTGTCTCTGGTGTTACTGATGTTACTGGTGTTACTGATGCTACTGTCGGTCACGACCGGGGCGGTCCTTTCGCCGGTTTGACGCTGTCGATGCCCTCGCGGCGATTTCGCGCGGGTCGAGCGGCGGCGGCGGCGGCGCGGCGACGCTTCACCTCCCGGTCGTACATGATCAACGCGCCCGTGACGGCGACGTTGAAGGAGGGTGCGCGCTCGCCCGTGGTCGGAAGTGCGATGTGGTGTCGACAGGCGCGAAGCATGGTCGTGTTCAGACCGGTGTCTTCGCTGCCGAGCACGTACACCGCCTTTGGCGGGTGCTCGAAATTCTCCAGAGGCGTGCCGCCCATCTCGACGCCGACCCACACCGCAGCCACCGGGCTGTGGATGACGAAATCGTTCCAATCTTTGTACTCAAAGCACGGAATCTGCGTCCACGATCGAGGCGTGTCGCTGCACTCTCGTCGGAATCGACTGCCGACGACAAAGGTGAACGCGGCGCCGAGTTGGTACGCGCTCCTCCAAAGCGTTCCTAAGTTATTGATGTTTTTGCCGTTGTAGATGCCTATGCCGAAGAAGCCGCTCTGTTCACCCACGGGGGGCGCGACGCACGTCTCCATGCCCTCATCTGCGTCCGACGTCGACGCTTCCGGTTGCGTCTTGGCGTCGAGCGACAGTTCGCATCGAAGAAACGCGCCGTCTTGCACGGATAACCAGCACGCCGTCGTGGCGCCGTCGCCGAGCGTGCGCCAGCCTTCGAGAAAGTTATCGAACACGCGCACGCTCCAACGCGCGGGATCCACGCCGTCGGCGATCATCGTCGCCTCGATGGGAAGCGCCGCCGCCGACGGGCCGTCGAGCTCGCCCAGGTCGATGACGCGCCCGTTTCGAGGCGTCGAGCCGGGATAGATGTATCGCAGGACGTATCGCGCGCGTTCTGGAAACGACCCGATGGATCGCGACATCGCGGGCGTCGAGCGACGACGATGACGCGTCGAGCGACGCGTGACGATGTGAAGCGTCTCGGGACAGCAGACGGCGTCTAATCGAGTCGCGTGTAGTGCGCGCGAACGGACGCGGACGATTCGCGCTGCGATGCGCCGAGCGAGCGTTGAATGCGAACGTTTTTATGATATCGATCCGTGTCACGCGCTAAGACGCGCGGGGTTCCTAAGACCGCGCCTAAAGATCTATCACTCGACTGAGTTTGGACACGTTGTTCAAGAGGGCGTCCCCGTCTTTGATCAAACTTTGGTAGAGAGAGTTCTTCAAATCCGGGCGGTTTGTTTGCAACACCCCGTCGACTCTGTCGATTTTGCAGTTCAAGCGACCGTTCACGATGAAGTGCGATAACTCGCGGTCGATGAAGTCCTCGCTCACGTTGAAACTATCCGCCATGCTCTTGACGGTGACGCTCTTGTAGCTTTGCAAATACTGCGCGTACGCCACGACGCGCACTTCACGCAAAAAGTAACGAAAGTGTGGGTTCACCCACACGGACTTTTCGACGTACGACGCGACGATCGGAAATGCGCTCATAAAGGTGCGGTAGTCGCACTTGTGGAGCGCGTTCAAAAAGTCACCGAGACCCGGCAAGCGGTTCAACACGCTCAAAATTTCCGGAGAATCAATCACCTTCGCCTTGAGTTCCGTGCGCGGAAGCGTCACGACGGCGCAAATCACGGTGTAAAAGACGAAATCGTCGTAGGACAGCAATTCGTACGACGTGAAGGTGCTCAACGAATCCAAAAACAACTTGGTCGCCGTTTCGAAATCTCGCGTCGCGGCTGAGTACAATCCCTCGTACACCTTGAGCCTGTTCTTGCGCTCCCAATCGCCCCCACCGGGTTGATCGAGCAGCTCTTTGATCTTCGCGATCAACTTCTTCACCTCTTGAAGCTCCAACCGCGAGAAACGAACCCGCATCATGGCGAACGCTCCGTCCATCTTCTGCCCCACCGACGCCGTCTTCTCCTCCGTCTCCTCGTACGCCTCGCACGCCTTCTCGCACTCGCCGACGCTCGCATAAAATCTAGCCCTTTCGTACATCGCGTCTCGAACCTCCACGTCTCCCAAATTCTCCTTCGCGTCTTCGATCTTCGCGTCGATCTCGCGCAGTCGCCTCTCGTTCGCCTCTCGCATCCTCTTCACCGCCCCCTCGTCCCTCGTCCACCCGAATCGCTCGCACAGCTCCTCCATCGTCGTCGCCATCTCGCGCTTCCTCACCATCGCCAGCACCGCCTCCCTCGACTCGTCGTCTCGCGCGCGTTCGTGATCGTACATCTTTTGCGCCAAGTCAACGTCCTCGTCGATCGTCGCGTCCACCGCGGGCGCGCCGTCCTCCTCACCCTCCGCGACTCCCGTCGTCGCACCGCCGCCGTCCACCGCCGTCATCTCGACGTCACCCTTCGCGCCCATGATCCGAGACCGACGTCGTTCGTCTCGTCGCGCGCGCGCGCGTGTCGCGCGCGAGACGACGTCGATGTCGATCGCCGCGAGGGAAGAGGACTCCTTCTTGAGTCACGACCGGTCAATCGGTCCTTTCCCACGAATCGTCGAGGACGCGCCGCGCGCGCGCGCGCGCGAGTCGACGGCGTGACCTCGCGCCTCGCGTCCATCGAACCCGCGAGAGATGGTGACGACGTCCGTCCGAGGGATGCGTCGCGACGCGACTTCGGGAGCCGCGCGCGGAGCGACGACCGCATCGGTCGGTGCCCGCTGACGCGCGCGCGGGCGCGAGAGACGCGCGGAAAGGCATGACGGAGGCGCGCGCGAGCGAGACGGCGCGAAGCGAAGAGACGCGCTCGACGTCCCCGCGCGCGTCTCTCGTCGGTGGCGATGATGATGGGAGTGAAACCGGACGCGACGTCGCCGCCGGCGCGCGCGAAGAGACGTCGCGCGCGCGCGAGGAGGACGAGAGCGAGGAGGACGAGAGCGAGGACGAGGACGAGGAGGACGAGTCGTCCTCGTCCGAAGGGTACGGTTTCGGTCGCGAATCGCCCGATATGCTCGCGTTGATGACGAGACTCGCGGCGCAAAAGCTCGGCACGACGACGGATGCGGTCGAGAGCGCGCCGATCGAACGCGCGCTCGAATCGTTCGATTTGAAAGGAGTCGCGCAGTACATTCGTTCGGGTTCGGCGAAGAATATCGTCGTCATGACCGGGGCGGGCATCAGCGTCTCGGCGGGCATACCGGATTTTCGCAGCGAGTCGGGATTGTACGCGCGACTCGGCGAATACGATTTACCGTACCCGCAGGCGATATTCGAGTTGAATTACTTTCGACAGAAACCCGGGCCGTTTTATAAGCTCGCGGCGGATCTGTATCCTGGATTGTACGCGCCGACCCCGACGCACCATTTCATCAAATTGTTGCACGACAAGGGACTGCTATTGCGGTGCTTTACGCAAAACATAGATAGCTTAGAGTGCGCGGCGGGGGTCCCGAAGGAGAAGGTGGTCGCCGCGCACGGTAATTTCGACGGCGCGAGGTGTTTGAACGGACACGCCGCGGACGTGGGTGAGGTAGAAAAGGCGTGTCGCGCCGGTGGAACTCCGTTGCGATGCGCCACGTGCGACGAGTACATCAAGCCGGACATCGTCTTCTTCGGCGAAAATCTTCCGAGACGATTCTTCGAGTGCGCACAGGATGATTTCGAATCGTGTGACTTGCTCATCGTCATCGGGACATCTTTGGTCGTACATCCTTTCGCGGGGTTGATCGAGCGACCGAAAGAAGACGTGCCGAGACTGTTGATGAATCTCGAACGCTGTGGCGAGGCACCGGATTCGCAAGTCTCTCGGCTGTATCGTCTCGCGGGCCTCGGTCGCGGCACTGGATTCGATTTCAACGAGGACACAAACTACAGAGACGCGCTGTATCTCGGTCGGTGCGACGAAGGCGTGGCTGAGTTGTGTTCGATGCTGGGATGGGAGGAAGACTTGTCGGCGCTCGTCGACGCGTGTCCAATCAAGGCTCGCCTTTCGCGCGAAAAAATGTAAATGTGAGAATATGTTCATATATATCAAAACACTAGGTCATCGTGTCCATTCATTCGATTCATCTAAGTCGTACAGTTACGTTTCTTTCTTCTACGGTGCTTCTAAGATTACGGCGTCGGAGGTCCGCGTTCAGACGGCGTCATCTGTTGCTGCGTGTCGTCGCCGACAAAGTTGAGCGCCTCGTCCAAGGGAACCTTTTGCACGGTGCTCACCTTGTGGGAGTGCGACACGCCCTGGATGCACGTCGCCTCTTTGACAATTTCGGGTCGGAACGTCGTCGCGATGAACTGCGTCTTGTTGTTCGCCTGCGCCTTCACCATATGCGCGACGGCGGTGCGGTACTGCGGATCGAGCGCCGCGTCGATTTCGTCGAACAGATAAAACGGCATCGGATCGCACCTTTGAATCGCAAAGATGAGCGCGACCGCGACAACGGTTTTCTGACCACCGGAGAGTTGTTTCATTTGCATCGTCTCGCCTTGTCCGAAACTCACCTTGATTTTCACACCGCTGTACTTGTCGCTGAATGTCGTCGCCGGCGGCGCAGCCGGCGCGTCTTCATCTTCGTCCGCGTCGCGAGGCGCCGCGCGTTTACGCTGCATGACGAGCTCACCGCGACCGCCCGGAACGAGACGGTGGAACACATCCTTGAAGTTCATGCTCACCTGCTTGAACGTACGCTCGATCGCTTCGTCCTTCTTGTGATCCAAGTGATCGATGAGTTGCGTGATGCTATCGTACGCCTTGTTGATTTCCGTGCGGCGTTTTTCGAGCTCTTCGCGTTGCTCAGTGAACTGTTGGTACTGGTCAAGCGCCTTCTTGTTCACGTTGCCGAGTTTCGAGAGCTGTTTGTTCGCCTTGTCGAGAAGCTTTCGCAGAGACGCCGCGGACTCGCCGCGGTAACGCTCAAAGGCGTCGGAAGGAAGCGATCCGAGCTCGCGAATCTTCTTTTGCAATCCTTCACGCTTTTGCGAGAGCGTCGAACTCTTTGAAATGAGCGTCTCCATCTGCTTTTCGCGTTCACCGAAAGACACGCCCATCTCCTCTTGCGACTGACGAAGTTTGTTGATGTCGTTCGTCGCCGTCTCGACGGTTGATTGCGCCGTTCGAAGCTTATCCGCGATGCCGTCGTAGCTCTTGCGCGCGATGGCTTCGTCGTTTTGCACCGATTTGAGGTGACTTTCGAGCTTTGCCAAATCGGCGCGCACGCTGTTGATGTCGAGTTCTCCAGACGTGAGCGCGATTTGCTTCGCTCGTCGCTGCAAGTTGTTATCCAACGCAGTCTGTAAATCACTCATCTGCGTGTACACGTCGAGTCGTCGGGCGGCGATTTCATCCTTCTCTTGTTTGAGCGACGTGAGTCGCGCGGTGATGCCTTCGAGCTCGCTCGTCTCTTCGGGAGACAGAGTAGAGTCCAAACTCGACCCGATCTCGCCCTTCATGTCGGCGATGGTCATCTCGAGTCGTTCGATGTCGACGCGCGCGGCGGCGATGCTCTTTTCAGTCTGTTCGAGAAGCGACGACGCGCGAGACCCCGTGTCGCCGTAAAATCGAAGTTCGCTCTTCAAACGATCGACATGTTGCGTGGCGTGGCGTCGCTGCGACTCGAAACGACTGATATCGCCGAGAACGGTAGACATCTTTTGTTCGGCAGCTTGGAGCGATTTCTTGACGTCGGCGCTCGTCGCTCTGAGCTCTTCGCGGTTGATGTTGAGTTCGCGCAAGGCTGTCATGGCGGCGATACGACTGCGTGTCGTGTCGTGATATCCACCGCTCATCGTGCCCTTGCTGCTCACGGTGTCGCCGTCCATGGTGACGCAGTTCAGGTGCGACGAACCAGCCTTGGCGACGGCGACGTCGATGTTTCGGCAAATCAACACGCGAGCGAACACTTGCTTGAACGCAGAGTCAAACTTTTCTTCGTACTTGAGCTTTGAGACGAGCGGAAACGCGTCGCTTCCCTCTGGGTAGGTGATGTTCGGCGGCGCCATGCGGTTCAGCGGCAAAAAAGTGACGCGTCCACCCTTTTCCTTGTTCAAGTACTCGATGACGCGACTCGCAGTGTCGTCGTGATCGACGACGATGTGAAACAGCTGATTCCCGGCGCTCGCCTCGATGGCGCTGTGAAAGCGCTCATCCGTCTGCATGAGCTCGATCAGCGGACCGTGCACGCCTTCGATGTTGTGCTCCTTGACGATACGTTGGACGGCAGCCATACCGCGCTGTAAATCTCTCGGCATGGAGAACTCGAGTTGCTTGTCACGCTTTTTCACCTCTTCTTCGCACGAAGCCAGGGAGTTGTCGACTTCGTTATCCTTGCGTTGAAGTTCCTTGCGCTCGTTTTGCGCCTCGTTCCGTTCGGACATCGCCTTCTTGTACTTGGACTCAAACTCCGCGAGCTTCTCTTCCTCGGCGATGAGCTCAGCCTCCATGCCGGCACGATCGGTTTCGTCGTTCGATTGCGTCGCGCGAATCTCCTTTAGATCATTTTCGAGCGTGTGCACCTCACTCTTCTTTTGTTTCAGCGTGTGGTCGGCTTCCTTGATTTGTCCCTTCAACCAGGCGTCGCGCTCAGCCGTGGTCTTGAAACGATCACTGCGGCCTTGCTTTTGGTACAAACTTTGCGCGCGGCGATCGATCTCCGCAATCTCGCGATCTTTGTCTTCTTCGATGGACACTTCGGCGTTGTACTTTTCGCGAACGTCGGCGAGCTTCTTCTCCGTCTCCGCCGTAGCCTTTTCAACATCCACCTTTTGACCAGCGATTCCAGCCAACGCTTCTTCGTGCGTCTGAATCGTTTCGCGCAAGTCTTTCACGTCGAGCTCAGCCGTCGTTCTCCTGGCGACGATCTCGCGCAATTCTTGCTCCGAAACGGTGAGCTCCTTCTTGAGCTGCGCAGCCGCGCGTGTACCCTCCTTGACTTCCTTCTCGCGCCTCTTCAAGTTTTCATTCAACGTGGCGAGCATATCATCGTCTGCGCGGCTCGATTCATTCGCAGTGCTGCGCTGACGCTCTATTTCATCCAATTTGTTTCTCGTGTCGCTCAAATCTTGTTCATAAATTGTATACTCGAGAGAACGTCTTGTCTTATCCAAGTCGGTGTATTTTTGCAACTCATCCTTCTCGTCGTCGAGTTCGGCCAATCGCCCCTCGATGAATTCGACAGTCTCCTGCACTTGTTCACGCTTCGATTTCGTCTCATCGAGACCCTTGAGAGACTCTTTACGCTTCGCTTCGAAGACGCTCGTACCGCCGATTTCCTTGAGCAAGTCTAACCGCTCCTCGTCTTGCATGGTCGCCATCTTCATAATCTTACCCTGCTGCACCACGTAGTACGGATTCGTGCGGCTGAAACCGGCGCTCTCGAGAAGATTCACCACCTCTGCCCGCGTCACGTGCTTCTTATCAAGGTAATACTCATCCTTTTTCAAACCGATGTTCCGTCTCAGTCGAACCTCCTCCCGCTCCACCGCCAAACGACCATCCGCGTTATCGAACACGATCTCCACGTACGCCGACATCACCGCGTGTCCCGCACCCTCGTGTAACAATCTCTGTCGCTCTTCGGCGCGAAGGGTACCGAAGACATCGCTCAAGACGAATCGAATGGCGTGAAACAGATTCGACTTGCCCGAACCATTCGCCCCGACGATGCAATTCAACCCGTCGTCGAAATCCACCACCGTCTGCTCGCGGTACGTCTTGAACCCTTCGACGATGACTTGTTTGATGTGCATGTCGCCCGCCCACCGCCGTCTCGCCCTCGTCTCGCGTCACGAAGCGTCTCGCACGAGATTACGATTCAAAGCTCGTCTGTCGTCTCGCCGCGCGGTCTCGCGTCGCCGCGTCGTCGATCGTCGCGCTCGACGTCGTCGCTCGCGCGCGAGACGCAAAG